>Ga0209309_10003343_pt1 | contig 13923 bp, 6 predicted proteins | sample COGITO_mtgs_1204_2_FD_184807 | JGI IMG/M metagenome (GOLD analysis project Ga0209309, IMG submission 184807) | Pelagic marine microbial communities from North Sea - COGITO_mtgs_120412 (SPAdes) (version 2) | ecosystem: Environmental > Aquatic > Marine > Epipelagic ...
GATTAGGGGATTGCAAATTGGGTTGTATTTAAGAAATATATCAAATGAAAATTTAGGGACTTCATCGATGTTCGCTCTCCGCGGGCGTTTCGAAGCCGTGGTGTTCACATCATTCCATACTACAACTAATTTTAATACTACGCGCGAACTACTCATCTATCGTCTGCCTCCTCCAATTCTCAGCCGAGCGCTTTCGTCCTCCTCAGCTCGAAAGCGTAACTGCCATTTGACGTAGTTAATCAATAGAGGAATAAACACAAACAGAAGCGCGTACGCGTTCAACTCGTCGTGATGATTACTACTACTACTACTACTGAGAGAATTGTAATCAAATTCAGGCGAGAACACTAAGCTTGCACCTCGAACGAACGCGGCGATGCCGACGGAAACAAGCGCGATTTTGAACGAAAACGCAAACTCGTCGTCCTTCTCGAAGAGGAGACCGAGTCGTTCGACGTCCCATATTTCAATTTGCGCCTTTTCCTTCCGCGTTTCCGTCATCTCCCCGTTTTCTTTATCATCTTCTTCTTCTTCTTTTGTGGAGAGTAAAACGTCCAACCTCGGCTCTTCGTTTGCCAACACTTTCGCCGCGTAAAGTAAACTGATATTTCCACCCATCGTAAACGCACCTTGCAACGCAACCAACCATTCTAAACTCGGATCGTTGTTGAAGAAATGTTGCGTGACTGCGCATATCCCGCTCGCGTGTAAAGGCAACATCGCCAGCGTTAACAGTTTCCACCCTCTGTGCTGCGTTCGCGTGCCGTAGTCCCAGACGAAACCCATGGCGACGAGCCATTCGACCAAGGAAAAAACGTGAACGCCCCACGTGGGAACCGATAAAGCGTTACTGGGAGGCGCTTGGACGTTGAGTAAACTCGTGAACGAGCTGTCGAATTCTTGAGCGTAATCGCGCCAGTTTTGAATGGTGAGCGTTACGCTTGCCATGAACTTTACGGAGGTTTCCGACGTCGCCTGGAAATCAATCGAGGATAAATCAATCAACCGGTCATCCAAAGCCATCAAGATGCCCGTGGACAAAAGAATAACGCCAGCGACGGCTTCTACAGCCGCGCCCGGTCGTCCAATATCTGCAGCCGTTAGTTGCGTTGTTGTTGTTGTTGTTGTTGTTGTTGATGATGATGTCGATGTGGTTAAATCGAAATCGTCCCCCCGAAACGCTAACAGTATCCGTAAATTCGTCAATGAAATCGCAGACTGAATCAAAAAATGTAACGAGTCTATGTTCGACAACACCGTGTCGTATCTCTCTTTAGTGTACACCTCCGCCGGTATTGAAATCAACACAAACACCAATAAAGTCGCGAAGGCGTATCTTTGTTCGCTCGTCGCCGTCTCCGCTCGCCAAAGATTTTTGAGGAACAAGAGATACGGCACGACGCTCAAGGCGAAAAGAGGCGAAGCGATGGCGATGGCCGTCGACCGTTCGTCCAAGATGGCGTTTTGAAGCATAGAGATGATGGGATCTAAACTGTTCGTCGTTGTTGTTGATGTTGTTGTTATTATTATTGGAGAAATCATCGATTGGAGGTGCGTGCTCTTCTTCCTTCTTCTGCTTCTTCTTTTCATCGTTTTGTTAAAACCATCATCAACAGAGAAAGATGATGATAATGACGATGATACCATTATTGTTCGTGCTCTTCGTCTCCTCGTTCTGCTCTCCTTGTTCATATTCCTTCGCGCATCGTTGTTAAACGTTTCGTTCTTTTTGCTTTTGGAAGAAGTAAATGATGATGTTGTTGAATTTTTTGACGTTGTTGTGTTGGTATTCTTTCTGGCGCTCGTCGTCCGAATCGTCGTCGACATCATCATCGTCCTTCTCCTCGTTCTCCTCTTCCTTCTCGTCGTCGTTCAATATATATCGTTACGCGCAGATACTATAATAATAGTCATCATCATTCGTGTTGAACAAAATATTTTATTCGTCGTGTGATGAATAAAAAATGAAGAAGAAATTTCAAGAGAAAAAAAAAGAGAGACCGACACACGCAATAAATTAGTACGTAGTATTAGTCGTAGAGAAGAATAGAAGATACCGGTACATACAGTATGACGACGATGGAAAGCAAAGAGATGAAATGAAGCCGAAGAAGAGTAACGCGATAAAGTGCTGCTTATTGCTCGCTATCGCTGGATTTGTGTTATATACAAGCGTGGATGTTGCAACAACAACAACAACATCAATAACAACGACAACAACGAGTGGTACTGGTATTCAGAATGTTGGCAGCGGAGCGAAAGCAAACGTAAGAGAATTCGCGGATGAGAACGATAACACTGATGATTACGGCGAATCAAAACGCGGATATACTCACAGAGAAGAAGAAGAGGCGGTAGAAGAAATCCGCACCTCATCTTTTTCTTCTTCTTCTTCTTCGTCCAAAAATAAGAGAAGAGCGAAGCAAAAAGAGATATTAAAAACAATAAACGGGCACGCCAAAATGTTACCGGATAAGTCTCCATCGAGAGTGTACGGCATTTTTACCGACGACGATGAGTTTGAAGATTCGAACACCGCGTCGTCGTCGTCGTGTAAAACTCAATTCACAATCTCTGACGCGTTCAAAAACGCAAACTCGAACGGCATCGGGTATTCGCACATGGCGATGCTCTCGCCGTTACCAAAAGGAAGCTTTTATCGATGGATTTTAGTGTGGCAGTGTTCAAAAGGAATCGAGGGTACCGCGGATATGCACTTGAGGGCAGTTTTTTCGGACGATCTCAACAAATGGATGCCTAAGGACGGCATAGAGTTGAACGTAAAGAAAGATAAAAAGAATGCTGTTTGGGCACCGGTTCTCCATTTAGACGAGAAAGAGAACGTGTTGTGGTTATTTTTTAGCGAGTCGGTGAAATGTTTGCGATTGATGTCGCCGGAAAATCGATGGTCGCCTGGTGGAAACATCAACGCTGTTTCTTCCATAGACGGGATTTCCTGGACGAAGCCTAAAACGTTGATAACGAGCGAAAGCGAGAGCGGCAACCCGAAAGTCATCGCGAACAAGTTAGTCGTACATCCGAAATCAAAACACTGGATTTTACCGTACTGGGGGGAAGCCTCGAGCGCGAAAGGGTGTCGTTCGGGTCATCCAACCATCAGCGGAGTGTTAATTTCTAAGGACGAAGGACATACGTGGCATTCGCACGGGAAAGTACACCCAAGACACGGTAGAGTGATCGAGGGCACCGTGGCGGTAACCGAGAACGGGAGTTCAATTTTACAGCTGTGGAGATCAAAAAGCGGATTTTTGATGCAATCGACGTCGGCGAATGGTGGATTTACGTGGACTTCGCCGAGAAAACGAACTGATTTGAAAAATCCAGACAGTAAATCGAGTCTGATAGACTTCAGTTATTACGTCAACGGCACGAGTGGTAAAACGATAATCGTCAGCAACAGCGGCATCAGCGAATTATCGTCGACATCATCGAAAGCAAAGCAAAGTTTGAAACACGTCATCGCGTTAGCCTTTAACGACGCCTCTTCCGGTCGCAAGAAACTTTCGTTAGCCGTTTCTTCGGGCGACGGCAAACGTTTCTCGAAGCTGAAAGAAATCGAACCCGGAAAATCGGGTGTTCACTTCCATTACCCGACGGTCATCGCAGATCCGTATTATGCGTGCGGTGGTAACAAAATCCGAATAACCGTCGCGTACTCGTACATGAAACGCGTCAACGGTTGGGGCAACGTCTATCGACAGGCGAAGTTTGGCGGCATTAAAGTCGCTACGGTTTTGATGGACGCCGCGTGAAAGCCAGGAGCGAAGATAGCGAGAAAATAGTAGAGACGATAGCGAGAGGTAGAGTTTATTTACCGTAGTCATTTTATTAGAACTGTGTAGTATGGAATGATGTGAACACCACAAATCTTCAATCATCTCTGTTTTTGTCATTTTTCGGTCTCCTCTTCTTTTGACATGTGGCTGTGGACCACAAAAAAAACAAAAAGTGTCTGTCTGTCGTCACACGTTTTAGATAGAGATTTTAGATTGATTATACACACGTCATAAAAAGGAAACCGCTTAACCCCCCCTTTTCCGGCGCATAATAAAAGTGTTTCTAAGAACAACAACAGACAAACAAAAGTCTCTCTGTCTCTCTGTTTTGCGTTTAGGATTACTACTTGTACTACTATCAAGGTCGTCGTCGTCGTATAAATAAGAAAAAGATAAAAATGACGTCGTCGTCGTCACCTCAACCATCGGGTGAAGACGACGACGAGAAGAAGAACGAAATGAACAACACCAACATGACCAGAGAAGAGAACAACAACGAGAAGAAGAATAGTAAAAAAGTGGACATTGGAATTCCAATTATCGATTGGTCCGTCAAGAACTCTCCGTTTCATAAATTCTTCTTCGCGCAAGTCACCAAACTCATCTCCGTCGGTCAAATTCGACGCTTAGAGTTGGAAGATTTAGCGCACTTGCCCGAGTTAGAGTCTTCTTTTCTGCACGAAAACTTTCAGAACGAGTGGGAAGAAGAGAAACGTTTGAGAGGGAAGAACGACAAGAATTTAATCAGGGTTTTACTCCGAAGACACAAGTTTACGTTCGTGTGGACTGGATTTTTGTTCGCGATTGCGCAAGGAGCGATTTTTGCAGGACCTTTGTTACTGAGGGAGATTGTGAAAGGCATTCAGTGCAGAAATTTTTACGCCGCCAACTCGGGGTTCTTACAAGATGGACAATCCGTCGACGATATGTGCTCGACGACGAACGAGTTGTACATGTTTGCCGGGATTTTAACCGGGGCGAGCATTTTTAGCAACTTTTGCGCCGCGCATCAGGAATTCGCGTTGCAAAAAGTCGGCGTCGCCGTGAGGAATACGCTGATGGTGGCGTTGTACAGGAAAGTCTTAAAGTTGTCGCCGAAAGGTTTACAGGCGGAAAGTACCGGGAAAATTGTCACGCTAATGTCCAACGACGTGAATAAGTTGCAAGACTTGTTCTCTATGATTCACAACTTGTGGGCGGCGCCGATTTTTATCGTCGCTTCGTTTACGCTTTTGTACGATGTCATCGAATGGTCCGCGTTTGTTGGGTTTGCGTGTATTTTAATCGCCGCGCCTTTCACCGCGACCGTGGCAAAGAAGTTGTTCGCGCTGAGACGCTTGGTTGTTCAGTGTGCGGACAAACGAGTGAACATCTTGAGTGAAGTCGTGAGCGGGATGAAGGTGATCAAATATTACGCCTGGGAAAAGACATTTAAAGGGCAAGCAGAGAAAATTCGAGAGGAAGAGATTAATTTAGTGTGGAGAGCGCAAAAAATCAGCGCGTTGTTTGGCGTCGCGTTGTTTTCCACTCCAATTTTCATTGCCGTGTGTTCGTTCGGGTCGTTCTCTTTGGCAGGAAATGAGATTACCGCGCCAACGGCATACACGGCGTTGGCGTTGTTCAACACCTTGAGATTTCCGCTCGTTTTAGTGCCGTTTTTGTTGACCTCGCTGTTGAACGCGTTGAACGCGATACAACGTTTAGGCTCGTTCTTGGACCAAGACGAAAGTTTGGACGTGGATATTGACGGTTCGGACCCCGGGCGAGTCGTTTTGAACGACGCGTCTTTTTGCTGGCCGACGTTGCCGAAGAAACTGAAGGAGGAAGAAAATAAGCCCGGTCAAGGAGGAGGAGCTCCACCTGCTAAAAGCGGCGCGCCAGCGACGACGGCGAGCGGAGAGGACGGTCCCATTCAAACGAAGAAGAAACCGACAAAGAAACCAAAGCGCGTGTCGAAGAAAGAACAGAAAAAGCTGGACGAAGAGAAAGCGGCGAAGGAGAAGGAAGAGCTCGAAAATTCGCCGCAACAAGAACCGTTTGGCATGACGAACGTCTCCATCAACATCGAACCTGGAAGTTTAACCATGATTATCGGCCCAGTGGGTTGTGGTAAATCGACCTTGTTGTCCGCTCTGAATAAATTCATCACGCTGAAATCGGGTGAAATCAAGCTCTCCGGCACGTCTTCGTTCGTCGCGCAAACGGCGTGGATTTTGAACACCTCCGTTCGTAACAACATTTTGTTCGGGAAACCGTACGATTCAAAGTTGTACGAAGATACTTTAAAACGTTCGCAACTCATGGACGATTTAGATTTACTCCCAGCTGGGGATTTGACTATGATTGGAGAACGAGGCGTAACGTTGTCCGGCGGTCAAAAACAACGCATCTCCATCGCGAGAGCGCTGTACGCAGAATCAGACGTCTATTTGTTTGACGATCCTTTATCGGCGGTGGATAACCACGTCGGCGCGGCTTTGTTTAAAGACGTCATCAGAGGAAGTTTGAAGAACAAAACGCGAGTTTTGGTGACGAACGCGTTGCAATACCTTCCGCAAGCGGATCAAATCGTCGTCTTGGAGGAAGGTAAAGTCCAGGAAATAGGAACGTACAAATCGTTGATGAGCAAAGGTTTAGACTTTTCAAAGCTAATGAAACACCACGGATTAGATCAAGAAGAGAGCAGTCGCGCGAGTTTGGACGGCGATGCGCGTAAATCTGTCGACGAGAAAAGAAAATCTATGGACATTTCTGTGGCGCAAGGAGAGCAAAAAGCGCCGGCGAAAGCGAAAATCATAACCGACGACATGATTGGTAAAGAAGAAGAGCGCTCGATTGGTAATGTCTCGTTAAAAGTCTACATGGAGTTCTTCCGCGCGACTGGAACGAAGTTTTCCGCCTTGTTCGTCTTCTGTCTCTTCGGCGCCGAATACGGAACCAAAGCGTTTCTGGATTATTGGCTCTCGTGGTGGGCGGAGAATAAATTCGGGTGGAACTCGAAACAATACCTCGGCATTTATTTCGCCATCTTCCTCGTCAACGGCATCGCCATCTTCTTCCGATCGATCGTATTGTATTTCTTCTGCGTGAGAGCGGCGAAGAATTTACACAACAAACTCCTCGGGAGAGTTTTGAAAATGCCGATGAGTTTCTTCGACACGACACCGTCTGGACGAATCATTAATCGATTCTCTCGAGATACAGAAACTATCGATTCTGTGTTACCTGGTATTGTCGTTCAGTTCTTAGGATGCATATCAAACATCATCACGACTTTGGCCATCATTTGTGCGGCAACCTTGTGGTTTATGATTGCGTTGCCGCCAATCTTCTTGATTTACATTTCTGTGCAAAGATTTTACATTCCCGCCTGTAGAGAGTTGCAACGCATCGAATCCATCACGCGATCGCCCATTTATAGCGGATTGGGCGAGGCTGTTTTAGGCGTTGAAACGATTAGAGCGTACAGAGCGCAAGCGCATTTCATTTTGGAAGCTGATTTGAAAGCTCAGAAAAACGCAGACGCTTTCATCTCGCAACGCATGGCTGCGTGCTGGTTGAATATGCGCTTACGATTTATTGGCACCGGCATCGTCTTATTAGCGTCCTTTTTAGTGATTCAAGGGAAAGTCGAAGCCGGCATCGCTGGTTTAACCTTAGTGTACGCTTTGGACGTGACGAAATACATGGAGCACGGCACGAACATGGCTTCGCAACTCGAAACGCAAATGAATGCAGTCGAACGCGTCGTCCAATACTTGGATTTACCGTTGGAGAAGAAACACTCGACGGAGCCAGACGTGGCGACGGGAATACCGGAAAACTGGCCGGCTAAAGGCAAACTCGAAATTGTCGACTTGAGCATGAAGTACCGAGAAAACTTGCCGTTGGTGTTGAACAAGATCTCCTTCACGGTTTTACCGGGTCAAAAAATTGGCATCTGTGGTCGAACGGGAAGCGGGAAATCGTCCATGTTTGTCGCCTTATTTCGCATCGTCGAACCACAACCAGGGTCGAAAGTGTTATTAGACGGCGTGGACGTGTCCACGTTAGGTTTGAGAGACTTGCGCTCAAAAATGGCCATGATTCCGCAAGATCCGTTTATGTTTGCCGGGACGGTCAGGACCAACTTGGATCCGTTCGAAGAACACACTGACGAGGAAGTTTGGTCGGTGATTGAAAAAGTTGGATTGAAAAACACCATTGACTCGGCGGCGAAACAGTTGGACATGGAAGTCATCGACAATGGGAGCAACTTTTCTTTAGGACAGCGGCAATTATTGTGCATGGGAAGAGCGTTGTTAAGAAACTCTCGCGTGCTCATGATGGACGAAGCGACTGCTTCGGTTGATATGGATTCGGACGCGTTGATTCAAAAAACCGTCAGAGAGGCGTTCAGCGAGTGCACGACGTTGACTATCGCGCACAGATTGAACACGATCATGGATTCGGATAAAATATTATTCTTGGATAGTGGAAAAGTGACCGAATACGACGACCCGCAGACGTTGTTAAAGAACGCGACCGGCGACTTCTCGCGACTGGTTGAGAAGTCGGGCAAGACGCAAGAGAAGAATTTAAAACGCATCGCCAGCGACGCTGCGATGAAGAGGAAAGGATCCTTGAGCGATATGAGCTCGTAAAAAAGAGAAACATCGCTCGTTTAGTAACAATCAAAAAACTATCTAAACATACAATCAATCGATATCACTCACTATTTCGTCTTTTTACTCTCCTGTCTCTTTTCTACCTCTTTCAGAATCTCCTCGGCTAACTTCTCGGCTCCGGAACCTTGCGTCGCCGGCGCCTTGGCGAGTAAATACGCGCCCGATATCATCCCGATGAAAATCGCGAAATACATCACGTTTACCGGTCCGTATTCGTTCACGTTGTTCGGTAAGAAAGTCAAACTCGTGCGATTGTTATTTCTCATCCACGTCTCTCGGAATATCTGTTTCGCGAAAAAGCTCATCAGCACTTCCGCCTTTGCCTCTTTCGTCTTCGTGAAAATCTGTTGTCCCAAGACGAAGAATACAATCGCGCATCCGATTTCGGTTTGCATTTTCGACGGCAACAATAAGTTCACCCCGGCGAATAATTCCAACTTCCCTTGCGTTTTTTGGTTCAACCCTTTCGCTTTCTTCGCTTTCTGAATGAATTTCGCGTATCCAATCACGATCAACATGATCGATAAAACGTAAGAGTTAAACTCGCCTCCGTTTTTCTCCATAAAGTCATCGATGGACTCGATAAAATCGATGATAACCGCCACGTACGGGTGCAAGAACGACAACATCTTTTTATTTCGTCTTTAATCTGTGTTCTGTGTGTGTATACCCTTTACCCGTGTGTTCTTGTGTGTTCTGTGTGAAAGAGAATATTCCAAGCTGTTGGTCGTAAAAAAAACAATGACGGCCCCAAAAAGTGAATTTTTGTATCGAGAGAAAAAAGAGAAGAAAAGTGCTGCATGCTTTTCCGTGACTTCGAACAAAACAATTACTCAATCAATTCTTTCACACACGCCAAAACTTCCCCTTTGAGCTCTTCTTCCTCTGTTCATGAACTCATCATCTTCATCATCATCATCATAACTATTGGATAATAAAAGAAGTTATAGAGTATTGAAGTTCACAATTATCGATGATGCGGAAGAAGTTCAGCGGATTTTCGTCGGTTATAAATATATCGAGAGAAGAGAAGAGAAAAAGAAAAAGAAGTCAAGATTTATCCGTCCAAAAATTCTTTCCTCTCCTCTTCTTGTTCTTCTTGTCCTTGTTCTTGTTCTTCTTTGATGGCGTTGATGGCGTTCGCGCCACAGAAAAAGAAGAACAGGACAACGACGAGCTCTTGCGAAAGTGGTTGCATTCGTTGCAGTTGAAAATCCCAAACGAAAGCTTTTCCACGTTCGACGATAAAATCGTTGTATCTCTAACGGAAATCGAGTGTGAAAACTTCACGACCAAAGACGTAAAGTCTTGGTTTTCATCCTACTCAAATTCGGTTGGTATTCTTGATGACAATGATAATGATAACGATAATGATAAACCGTCTTTGCACGCGCACGTGATTGATTTTGGCGCGAGTTGCAGCGGAGTGTGGACGGTTTCGACGACATCAAATACCAAAGGAGTAGGAGGAAAAGTCAACGCGGAAGTCACGGAAGGCAATTTGCAAGTTGACGCTGAGTTTGTTGATAGAGAGCCAGATGATAGCCAAAATACGAACGACGACGACGACGATAACAGTAACAACAAGAAATATAAGCTTCCAAAGACGGTTCGATTTCCGAAATGTTCCATGCAAATGGAGGTTGATGGTTTACATTTTGCGCCATCGTCTAGAACCGATGAGATTGCAAAGCTATTGAACAAAGCTGCGCCGGAAATTGCGAAAGCGATGCAGAGTATGTTCGCAAAAGTCGCGTGCGAGAAAATTCAAAGCGTCGAGAAAGACTCGAAAACGCTCGCTTTTTTCGAAAGTGTCCACAACTACATCGAAAAGAACTTTTTAGCAGAGGTAAAAACACCTGACTCATCGAATTCAAGCTCATCATCGAGTGATATCGATGATCGCGACAATGACAACGACAGTAATGAAATCTTCAACTGGGACGATTCAACGTTAATCCGCGTGTTGAACTTCATCAGCTCAGAGTACATCGGTACGAGCGGCCCGCGGAGTCTCAATCAGTTCATAAAATGGTTTTCAAATCACACGGGGATCTTATTCGTACCTCGCGAGAAATTAGTCGATAAAGAAACGGGCGAACCTTATTTCGTGTTATCGAAAACTTACGACGTCAATCAGGGAGAGGATGTTTCGTTATTACGGTCGATATCGTTTGCGATAACGGAAGTTGAATTCGTTGGACTCGATACCGCGGATATTTTATACGGACCCGTAGCGGGTGGGCATTACGTCACAAAGGCAGCGGTTACTAGTAACGTCTCATCATCTTCATCGTCGTCGTTATTAGGTTTCTCGGTGGGGTGGAATCAAACGCGTATAGTGATGAAGGGTCGGCTGGAAATCGTTCCCGCAGCTCGAGACTCAATTTCTTCGACAAACCAAAACAACAACTGGATCGAAAACGTCACATTATCTCTCGAAATAGACGATATGGAAATTGGAATGGATGTCGACTTACGCGTCGTTGAGAAAAAATGGCAATTGTTGACGCAAGAGCAGTTCAAAAATATGGCTTGTTTGTTTGGTATCGTTGAAAAGTTTGACATCGAGCGATTGTTATGGGACGGCAAGATTGGTCGGTTGAAAATAATCGATAGCGATACAAATATTAGTAGTAGTGATAGCAGTAGCAGCAGCAGCAGCAGTAGCGATGAGAACAACTTAGAGGTTGATCTGCAATCAGCGATTTCTAACCTCTCCGAGTTGATTACGACTTCTTATCAAAACGTAGTTTCCGTGATTGCAGCCGGCGAGTTCAAAGCTGTTCTAGAACCGTTATTGAACGCGCTCATACTGGAGAAGTTCTACGAGATTAGTAGACAGGAGTGTCCAAAACAGAACGTAAAATCTTTGGAGTTGATTAAAACCGCGAATACGGTTGTATCGATATTCTTCTTTATTCTTGGTTTGAGTTGTATCGCACTCGCGTTATTGACATACTTCGTCGTTCCAGCCTCGTTCATACGAAAACTCAATCGTCAAGCGATGAAGAAGCTGAAAGCGCGGGAGATGCACGATCCATTCGATGATGATGACATCGGTGGTGATGGCACAATCGTTTTTGCGCATGAGTCAGATGAAGATACGAGCAGCAACGACGACGACGACGACGAAGCGTTACTTAATGATACTACTGGTGGTTCGAAGCACAAACAGGAGCAGCAGAAAAAGGAGGATAGTAATAAGAAAACGCATAGTAGAAATCGTTCAGGATCGGCAATTCTAGCTTCATTATTGACCACAAACGAGTCGTCAGATTCGTACTCGGACGGCGACGCGTTTGCGAATAATGATGATGATGATGATGATGGTGATGATGATGAACGAGAAGAAGAGCGACGGAAACGCAGAAGCCAACGCGAGGAATACACCATGCGCTTTCCGGAAACCGCCTGGCGAACACACACATCGAGAGGGAAGAAGGCAGATGAAATGCGAAGCACGCAAAGAAACAAGTCTTCGAGGTACAAGAAGCTTTTTTCGATGGAAGATTCGTTATCGAAATCGACACCAGTAAACTCTCGATGGTCCTTGCGATTATTGTTTATCGCCAACGTTCTTTTGTTTTTGAGTGCGAATATGGATTCGGGGGCATCAGTGTCGCTGTTTGCGACGCTGACGACGCCAGTCATTGATTCTGCGTCTACTATTCCTTCTTCGGAGCGGTCGTCGCCGCCTTCTTTGAACGACGCGCTTCTCAGCGCCATCAAAGGCGGACGAAAGAGTTTATTGTATGCTAATACTTCATCGTCGAGTACTACCAACGACAATAATCCGCAGCAGCAGCAACCACAAAGACAAAAGTATAACGTCATTCAAGCCTCGCGTGAGGATCTCTTCAACTTCTCCTTAGTCGGCACCGTCAGAGACATGTGGCACGCTAAAGTGTACGCTATTGCGATTTGCATTGTTCTCTTTTCTGGCGTCTGGCCGTACGTGAAACTGTTGTCGATGTTTGTTTTATGGGAAATCAGCGGCAAGAACGTTAAAGCATCAACCAGAGGCAAATGTTTAAAGTTTGTCGATCGACTCGGTAAATGGAGCTTGTTTGATTCGTTCGTGATGACAATGTTTATGGTTGGTTTTCGATTCCATTTACACGTGACTGAAGATGATGATGATTACGACGACGCATCTAAAAAGTTGTCACCGTCATCGTTTGGAGATTTGGACGTCGTCGTTACTCCAAAACGATCGTTTTACGTCTTTCTCTTCGCGACCGTTCTCTCCTTGGTTCTGGGACACGTAACTCTTTTTCTTCACCGCAAATCGGTTCGATCAAAAACTGAAGTTGACGATACCGCGACGCCTTTGTGGCGAAGAGACGTGAACAGACCGTCGGTCTTGTTACGAACGAAAATGGCGGCGGCACAAGCCGTCGGTGTTTTTCTCTTGTTAGTAGCCGCGATTGTTTTTCTCGCCGTTGGTGTGAACATACCGTCCATCAAGTTTGATTTCTTGGGAATTGCAGGATACGCGCTCGGGTCGAGCGAAAAGACTCGATCGTATTCGTTGGTCAAGTTGGCTGAAGCTTTACCGCACGCGAGCATCGATAAATACGCGGGTGGATCTGCGACAATGACATCAAGCGAGACCATAACCATCTTCTTCCAACACGTAGGCCCGCGCTTCATACAATCGACGTTATATGTCTTTGCGGTCGTCGCGCCTTTAGCGCAACTATTGATCTTATGTTTCCTTTGGATTTGGCCTTTGACTCCTCGAATGCAACGAAGAGTACAAACGATGGCTGAAATTTTCAGCGCTTGGTCCTCTTTAGACGTCGTTTTATTCGCCGTCGTTGCCGCTATGCTTCAAATCAAACAATTCGCCAATTTTGTCGTCGGTGGGGGATGTCTAAAGTTCAACACCATGTTAGCCTCAATAGGAGGCACCGGTCAAACGAGCGATTCGTCTTCGAACGCCGACAGACAACAAATCGATGACGATTGCTTCGATTTAGACACGTACTTCGAACCCGGGTGTTGGCTTTTAGTGTCGAGCGCAATGATGGCAAATTTTGTTGGCATATGGGTCATGAAAAGGTGCGATCAATCCGTCGCCAGTAACGCCTTGCGCTTGCGAACGTCCTTGTTGAGAGGCTTAAAACGCGACGACGACGACGACCAGGACGAGGAGGACGATGACGATGACGATGACGATGATAGCGAAGAATTAAGTTTATAAGTTTAGATGTAGATGATAGTAAATACTAATGAAGTTATATACGACGACGGACGCGAGTCGTCCATCATCCATTTTTCTAACAACCACATACACGCACCCATACGCATAGGTTCTCAACTCATCATCTTCTCTTGGTGCTCATCAAAAAAAAAGGACGTCATCAAATGGAAGAAGTTTGCCAGATGTCAATTTCTGGTGCGTTTGATCATTCTCGAACTTCGAAGAAAACTGAGGAGAGAAAAAAAAAGGA
>Ga0209309_10003344_pt1 | contig 13921 bp, 8 predicted proteins | sample COGITO_mtgs_1204_2_FD_184807 | JGI IMG/M metagenome (GOLD analysis project Ga0209309, IMG submission 184807) | Pelagic marine microbial communities from North Sea - COGITO_mtgs_120412 (SPAdes) (version 2) | ecosystem: Environmental > Aquatic > Marine > Epipelagic ...
TGTATTTCTTTCAGCCTCAAAAATTGATTTTGGTTGGGAAGGATAAAGTGGAATTTCGTTATCTGAAAATGGTGGATGATGAGATCGCTTCAGATTATGAAGAAATCCTTCAGCTAGATTTGGATTCAAAAAGTACTACTTCTGAAGAAAAAAAGAAACTTACATCCATCCAAGCACGAATTTCAAAAGAGGAATATCTATCAAAAGTTTCAGAAATGCTGGAGCATATCCATCGGGGAAATATTTATGAAGCTAATTTTTGTCAGGAATTTTATGCTGAAAATAGGGCAATCGATCCCTTTAAGGTATTTCAGAATTTGAATGAAATTTCTTCTCCGCCATTTGCTTCATTTTTAAAATTAGAAGATTATTATTTGCTTTCGGCATCGCCAGAACGCTATATAAAAAAGTCTGGGAATAAAGTGATTTCCCAACCTATAAAAGGAACTGCCCGAAGAGCTGAAACTGAAGAGGAGGACAAAAAGATTGTGGAGAGGTTGGCAAAAGATCCAAAAGAACTTTCAGAAAATGTGATGATCGTAGATCTTGTACGAAATGATATTTCCAGAGTTGCGAAAAAAGGGAGTGTACATGTGGACGAACTTTGTAAAGTATATTCCTTTAAACAAGTTCACCAGCTAATTTCAACCATTTCAGCAGAACTAGAGGTTGGAGCTACACCAGTGGAAGTGCTACAGGCTACTTTTCCTATGGGAAGCATGACAGGTGCTCCTAAGATTTCAGCAATGAAGATCATTGAAGAATTGGAAGAGAGTAAGCGTGGCTTATACAGTGGCGCAGTTGGCTATTTTACACCGGAAGGTGATTTCGATTTTAATGTAGTTATTAGAAGCATTCTTTACAATGCAAACTCGAAATATGTTTCTTTTTCGGTAGGTGGTGCGATTACTTCTAAATCGAAGCCTGAACAAGAATATCAGGAATGTCAACTAAAGGCGAAAGCAATGCTGGAAGCACTAAGATCTTAGAAACCTGTATAGCTAGGAACATTTTAAAAGTTCTCTTTTTGCCAAGTCTTAAAACAGGCTTATTTCTTATCTTTGAATCTTATGGAAAAAGCCTTCAAAAATGATCTGAAATCTGAATTCCCTTTTTTATGCCAAGGCAAATTATTGTTGGCAGTAAGCGGGGGAGTAGATAGTGTGGTTTTAGCGCATCTCTGTAAACTGGCTAAATTGAATTTTTCTATTGCACATTGTAATTTTAACCTTCGGGATAAAGAAAGTGATGCCGATGAGGAATTTGTTCTGGATTTAGCTGAAAGACTGGATTGTGAAGTTTTTATAGAAAATTTTGACACTAGCACTTTTGCTGAAGAAGCTAAGATTTCCATCCAAATGGCAGCCAGGGAATTAAGATATCATTGGTTTGAAGAACTAAGTGCTGCTTTAAAATTCGATTATGTATTAACCGCACATCACGCAAATGACAATCTGGAAACTTTTTTAATCAACCTGGTTCGAGGAAGCGGCTTGGAAGGTTTCACAGGAATTAAAGCGGTAAATAACTCGGTTATTAGGCCATTGCTTTCTTTTTCAAGAAAAGAGATTGAAACCTATGCAGAAGAGCATAAAATTACTTGGAGGGAAGATAGCAGCAATGCATCCAATAAATATATTCGGAATAAAATACGTCATGATGTAATTCCCATTTTAGAAGAGTTGAATCCGCAATTATTAGAGAGTTTTCAGAATACACAATCGCATCTTACAGAAAGCTCGAATTTAGTTGAAGATTATATTGGCTTGATCTATCCTGAAATTGTTTCTAAGAACGTCTATGGATATGAGCTAAAAGTGGATTATTTGAAGAAACTTTCTAATCCAAAGGCAGTTTTATACCAATTGCTGAAGACTTTCGGTTTTTCTGAATGGGAGGATGTGTATCAATTATTAGATGCACAATCCGGTAAAATGATTTTTTCTGAAACTCACAGACTTATTAAAGATCGAGAAGTCTTGCTACTAACCGAGATCCCTTCAGAAGAGAAGCTTCAGAAATATGGGATTCGGGAAGGGGAGCGAATTATAATGTTGCCAATTGGAAGATTCACCATCTCTGAAGTGGATAGTATTACTAATGATACCCCAAATAGCATTTATGTGAATAAAGAATTACTCCAATATCCCTTGATTTTACGAAAATGGCAGAAGGGAGATTTCTTTTATCCATTTGGAATGAAAGGAAAGAAAAAGTTAAGCGACTTTTTTAAAGACAATAAATTATCTTTACCCGAGAAGGAAAATAGCTGGTTGCTGTGTTCTAATGAGGATATAGTTTGGGTTATAAATCAGCGAGCAGACAATAGATTTGCGATAACAGATCCTTCTCAAAAAATATTAAAAATCACCTACTCTTTATGAAATATTTCTGGTCACTGCTCCTCTTTTTAATTTTTCCCCTAACTATAGTATCTCAAGTTTTCACATCTTCAGATGAAGAGCCACAAATTGTGGAGCCTATTATTTGGGATTCCCATTTGGAAAAGGAAAACGACAGTATATATAAGCTGAAATTCACTGCGAGTTTAGATAAAGGTTGGCATTTATATGCACAAGATGTAGAAGAAGGAGGCCCTATTCCCACTAATTTCACATTTAATAATTCCAATTCCACATACGAATTGATAGGGGAAACCTCAGAACCGAATGTTCCTACCTATTATGATGAGGTATTTGGAATGGAGATCAAATATTTTGAAGATAAAGCAGAATTCTTCCAGACTATAAAAGTTATAGATCCCAATGCTATTATTGAAGTGGAAGTAGAATTTATGGTTTGTAACGATGAAATGTGTTTACCTCCCGATATCGTTCCTTTTCAAATCTCTGTAGCAGCAAATAAGACTACAAAGGGGTATGCAAATGAAGAAATAACTCCAATAGATATTGAGAAAACTGAAGCACTTAGTTTGGAGATGAAGGGTTGGGAGACTTATAAACCAGAAATCGAAGAGGAAGACACTTATTTGACCATTTTTCTTTTAGGGTTCTTAGGAGGATTAATTGCCTTGCTAACGCCCTGCGTGTTTCCCATGATTCCTTTAACAGTATCATTTTTTACCAAAGGTGCAAAAAGCCGCAAAAAAGGATTGGTTAATGCCATTCTTTATGGTCTTTTTATCTTTTTGATTTACTTATTACTAAGTGTTCCTTTTCATCTTTTGGACAGTCTAGCACCTGAGATCTTGAATAATATATCTACAAACGTTACTTTGAACATTGTTTTCTTTGTGATCTTTATAGTATTCGCATTTTCATTTTTCGGGTATTACGAGATCACCTTGCCAAGTTCTTGGAGTAGTAAAATGGACGATAAAGCCTCAAGTATTGGAGGTGTAGTAGGAATATTTTTTATGGCGCTTACTTTAGCCTTGGTTTCCTTTTCTTGTACAGGTCCTATTTTGGGTTCACTTTTGGGAGGATCCTTAAGTAGTAATGGAGGTGCTATGCAACTTTCCTTTGGGATGGGTGGTTTTGGCCTTGCATTGGCCTTGCCTTTCGCTTTGTTTGCTTTATTCCCTAACTGGTTAAGTTCCTTGCCGAAAAGCGGAGGTTGGTTGAATACAGTGAAAGTGGTGCTTGGATTTATAGAATTGGCCTTGGCCTTTAAATTCCTTTCTAATGCGGATCTTGTGGAGCATTGGGGGATTTTAAAAAGAGAAATCTTTATTGGTATTTGGATTGTAGTGGGTATTGGATTAATGCTTTATTTATTCGGATTAATAAGATTTCCTCATGATGGACCTAAGAAGAAACTAACCAAATCTAGATTTGGTTTTGGAGTTCTTACCTTCATCTTTGTACTATATCTTTTCCCTGGTTTAACAAATTCTGGATTTGCAAACCTCAAGTTACTAAGTGGATTCCCGCCACCATTGTTCTACAGCGTTTATGAAAAAGACACTCAAGGTCCCTTGGGTCTTAAGGCATACAAAAGTTGGGAAAAAGGATTAGAGATCGCAAAGCAAGAGAATAAACCTATTATGATAGATTTCACGGGTTGGGCTTGCGTGAACTGCCGAAAAATGGAAGAACAGGTATGGAGCGATCCAGAGGTTTATGAGGTTTTAAAGAACGAATATATTTTAGTTTCTTTATACGTGGATGACAGGGAAGAATTACCAGAACACGAGCAATTTAAATATGTTAGGGCAAATGGGAGTATTAAGAAGATAAAGACAATTGGAGATAAATGGGCTACTTTCCAGACAGTGAATTTTCAAAATAATTCACAGCCTTTTTATGTGTTATTAGACACCGATTTAAATTTATTGAATCCGCCTATTGGTTATACTCCAGATTCTAAAGAATATTTAGAATGGCTTCAACAAGGTCTTCAAAAAATGACAGAGGAATAGGAATTTATATTATTCTAGATTTAGCAGTTAATCCCTCATTGAGTGTTAAATTTCTCGAGACTTAGTTCTAATTTTTACAAGTATTTTCCCATTCACATATTTTGGGCTTGTATCGATGTTATTGATTCTATATCTTTAGGTTTTAAAAATCATAAAATTTGAAATGTGCCGATACTTTATTTGGTCACGAACCGAAATACGTATAGGCAAATTGCATATGTCTCATTAATAACAAATATTATAACCACATGAAATTAAATCACTCCCCGCTTATTTTTATAATAAGTCTTTTTCTTTCCCTTTCAGTATTTTCTCAAGCTGAAGATGAATATCAGGTAGCCGATAATTATACCAAACAAGAAGTCGAAATCACGATGCGTGATGGTATAAAATTACATACCACCATTTATTCTCCGAAAGATACTTCTAAAAAATACCCAATTTTATTGCAACGTACTCCATACAGTTCTAAACCTTATGGACAAGATCAGTTTAGATCTAAAATAGGGCCTAATGAATTTCTAATGAAAGAAGGAAATATTATAGTGTATCAAGATGTGCGTGGAAGATGGATGAGTGAAGGGGTGTATGACAACATGCGTGCTTATATTCCGAAGAAAAAAGGAAAACAAGTTGATGAGGCTAGTGATACCTATGAGACTATAGATTGGTTGGTGAAAAACACTAAAAATAATAACGGAAAAGTAGGAACTTGGGGTATTTCGTATCCAGGTTATTATGCTTTGTACTCTTTATTAGATGCACACCCAGCTTTAAAAGCTGTTTCTCCACAAGCGGGAATTGGAGATTTCTTTTTTGATGATTTTCACCATAATGGAGCTTATTTATTAAGTTATTGGAGAGCAACGGCCGTTTTTGGATATGAAAAAACGAAACCTATAGACTCTACTTGGTACAAATTCCCGGAGTTGGGAACTCAAGATCAATATCAATTCTTTTTGGATAACGGTCCATTGAGTAATCTGGATAAATATTATAAAGAAGACAATGTTTTCTGGACGCAATTAAAAGAGCATTCTAGCTATGATGAATTCTGGAAGTCTAGAGGGCTAATTCAGCACTTAAAAGATATCAAGCCAGCTGTAATGGTTGTAGGTGGTTTATTTGATGCAGAAGATCTTTATGGTCCTTTTGAATCTTATAAAAATATTGAAGCAAAAAGCAATAATTACAATACGATGGTATTTGGACCATGGAGTCACGGAGACTGGGCTAGAGATTCCAAAAGACAAGCAATTGGGAATGTGTATTTTGGGGATGATATTTCTAAAAACTACCAAAGAGATATCGAAACTAAATTCTTCAATCATTTCCTAAAGGGATCTGGAACTAAAGAATCTGGCTTACCAGAAGCTTATGTTTTTGATACCGGAAATATGAAATGGGATAGTTTCGAGCAATGGCCTCCAAAAGAAACAGTTAAGAAAACATGGTTTTTAGGAGCAGATCAAGAACTTACTGAAACTGCTTCAGAAGAAAATCAAACTTTTGTAAGTGACCCTAAAAAACCGGTTCCTTATTCTGAAGATATAAAGATGGTTTTCACTCCAAGAAAATATATGACTGATGATCAACGTTTCTCTGCTAGAAGGCCAGATGTGTTAGTATATGAAACTCCTGTTTTAGAAGAAGACATGAGTTTGGTAGGTGAAATTGAAGCGCATTTACATGTTGCAACTACTGGAACCGATGCAGATTGGATCGTGAAGGTAATAGATGTTTACCCTGCAGATGCTGAAGATACAGAAGAGACTCAGGCATATTTGAAAATGAGCAACTATCATATGATGGTGAGAAGTGAAGTAATGAGAGGTCGTTTCAGAAATAGTTTTGAGAACCCTGAGCCATTTAAAGCCGGAGAGAAAACCTCAGTAGATATTGCATTACAGGATATCAATCATACTTTTAAGAAAGGACATAAATTGCAAATTCAGGTGCAAAGTACTTGGTTCCCATTAATAGATCTTAATCCGCAAACGTTTGTTCCAAATATTTTTAAGGCTAAAGAAGGAGATTTCAAAAAGCAAACGCATACTGTTTTTGGAGATTCCACTATAGAATTTTCAATGTTAAAAGAGTAAAAGAGTATTGATTTAAAATAAAACAATTAATATTTACCCGTTTTTTGTTATAATTGTTACCTCGTCATCCTGAATTTATTTCAGGGTCTTAGAACGTATTAATATATATGCTGTTATGAGATTCTGAAACAAGTTCAGAAGGACGTTCTTTATGGGTTTATGATACTTTACGGACAATCAAAAATGATTAAATGAAAAACATATTTAAAGGAATATTTACGTTGCTGTTTTTATTTAGCATGACTTCTTGTGAAGATGATAAGAAAAGTGAGAACCTTTCTTCAGAAGAAATTAAGCAAAAATCTAAGGAATTAAACGATCTTTTTGAAGTAGAATTTGAAAAAGATGTTGCTGAATCCCCTATGCTTCAAACCCGTTTGGGAAGAAAGACAGACTATGGAAAATGGGATGATTTTTCTACTCAAAAATATGCTGCAGATCTGGAGAAAGCTAAGAAGCGATTGGAAGATTTAGAAAAGATAAGTGATAAAGCTTTAGATGAGCAAACCCAATTAAGCTATAGGCTAGCTAAGCAATCACTTAAAGAGGAAATTGCAGATTACGATTATAGATTCTATAATTATCCTATCAATCAGATGCATGGGTATCATGCAGAGTTACCGGCTTTTTTAATCAATATGCACCGTATAGATTCTGTGGCAGATGCTGAAGCTTATATTGAAAGATTGAATGGTTTCCCAAAGGCAATGGAACAAATTGTAGAAGGATTAAAAGTGCGGGAACAAAACGGCATTTTACCTCCAAAATTTGTTTTCGAAAAAGTGATCGATGATTCACGAAATGTTTTAAAAGGAAGACCGTTTACAAATTCTAAGGAGGCGAGTGCACTTTTAGAAGATTTTAAAACGAAGGTGAAAGGCTTGAAATTACCAGAAGCAGAGCACTTAAAGCTTATTAATAAAGCAGAGAATGCTTTGAACACTTCTGTTAGAGATGCATACGAGAATCTAATTGCTACTTTGGAAGATCAGCAGCAGAGAGCCACAACAGATCATGGTGCTTGGAAATTTCCTAAAGGTGAGACATTCTATAACAATCAACTTAAGAGAATTACTACTACTAGCTTAACAGCCAATGAGATTCATGAAATTGGATTAAGCGAGGTTGCCAGAATTCATGGTGAAATGGAAGAGATCATGAAAGCAACCGGATTTAAAGGGTCTTTACAGGATTTCTTTGAGTTTATGAGAACCGATAAGCAATTTTATTATCCAAATACTCCAGAAGGAAAAAAACGGTATTTAGCTGAAGCTACCGGGTTAATAAATAATATGAAAGGAAAGCTAGATGATCTTTTTATTACAAAGCCTAAAGCAGATATTGTTGTGAAAGCTGTGGAAGCATTTAGGGAAAAGAGTGCAGGAAAAGCCTTTTATCAGGCTCCAGCGATCGATGGATCTAGACCGGGAACATATTATGCGAATTTGTATGACATGGAAGCAATGCCAACGTATCAGATGGAAGCTTTGGCTTTTCATGAAGGTATTCCTGGACACCATATGCAAATAGCGATTGCACAAGAATTGGATAGTATTCCTATGTTTAGGAAATTCTCTTTTTATACTGCTTATGTAGAAGGTTGGGGCTTATATAGTGAATTAGTACCAAAGGAAATAGGGTTTTATAAAGATCCTTATTCAGATTTTGGAAGATTGGCAATGGAATTATGGAGATCATGCAGATTGGTTGTAGATACAGGAATCCATGCTAAAAAATGGACTAGAGAAGAAGGAATTGCCTATTACAAAGACAATACTCCCAATGCGGAAAGCGATTGCGTTAAAATGGTAGAGAGACATATAGTGATGCCAGGGCAGGCTACTGCTTATAAGATCGGGATGAATAAGATCGTAGAATTACGAGAAGAAGCCAAAGTTCAATTAGGTGAAGATTTCGATATCAGGGAGTTTCACGATGTTGTTCTTACCAATGGTGCAGTACCACTTAATGTTTTAGAGGAAATGGTACAAGAATGGGTGCAATCTAAGAAGGGATAATTTACCCCAATTGGAATTAATTGGGTTTGAATTGTATTCCTAAAAATACTAGCCATGAATTCAAGAATTAGTTAAGAACAATTCGTGAATTTGTGGCTTTTTATTGATTTCCAAAAACAATAATTGTCTCTTCACCCTGTCTCGAAGTGTCGGGATAATTCAGGGTCTCCTTTATCTTCTCGATTTATAATGTTATGAGATTCTGAAACAAGTTCAGAATGACGTTATTTATTTGTTTACTATACTTTATGAACAATCAATAATTATTTAAAAATTATTCGAGAATTAGTGGCATATTTTAGAATATCTATTTTTCTAATAACCAAAGCGCAGCATCGGGAAACAATCCCGACCAGAGCGCTTCATTATGTTCTCCATCGGGAATAGAATCTATGTTTATATACTCTTCAGAATTTAATTTAGAAGCAAGTAGCTCTTTCATTTTAAACATCAAGGGAACCATTGTTTCACTTTCCTTTTCTCCAGCTCTAAAGTAAAATTGATTCTTAGATAGGCTATTAATATCTACAGTTTCAGTCAAATCAAAAATATCTTCAGAATACCAAAAACTAGGGGAGAAGATTAAGGCTTTTCCAAATACATCTGGATGCTTTAAGATTGCATAGTAGGCGAAAAGGCCACCTAAAGAACTACCCCCAATAAAAGTGTTTTCAGCAGTGTTTTCAGCAGTGTTAGAGGTATGATATAGGGAATCTACTTTAGGCTTTAAGGTTTCTGTAATAAACTGTAAATAACCATCAGCACCACCACCTTTATATTCTGGGTGTGGATAAGGAGTTAATTCGTCTATTCGTTTTTCATTCCCATGTTCGATCCCAATGACGATAAGGTCTAATTTTAAACTGTCTAAAATCTCATCTACTTTCCATTCTCCCACATAAGAAGTAGAAACATCGAATAAATTCTGAGCATCTTGAAGGTAAAGAACAGGATATTTTTTAGTTGAAGCTTTATAAGATTCAGGTACATAGACCCAAATAGTTTTTAAGGTATCTAGTTGAGGAGCTTCTATCGTAAACTTACTTACATTATTAGAAGCTGTAACTTGTGCTTGGGTTTGTATGCTAAATAATAATACTAAAAAGAGTAGAATAAAATTTACTTTCATCTAAAAACGTATTAATTAGTGGATTTCTTTGCTAACTGAAAAGTGAATTTATCTGCCATTCCTATAAGCTTTTTAATATCTACGGAATTTGTAATGGTTTCTTTTGCATCTAACAACACTAACTCAGCTTCATTTTTAATTACATCATAGTAATCTTTATTATAGGTTTCCTGTTGAAGCAAATAATGTAGCATTAGCAACAATTTTTGATTTATAGTAATATCATGCTTACAATAGGTTCTAATAGCCACCATTACTTGATATAAAAGATCTTTAAAATCTACAGTATTGATCTTTAAAAAAGGAACTTCTTCTCTTCGAATTATATTGATATCTTTTTTCTTCATTCTTAATGCTAATAATTCTGTAAGGTAGTCTATCGCATTAATTGCAGTTCCAGGGTCATTAACACCTGGAGACATTGCTTTTAAAATAACTTCTGTTATTTGTTTAAATCCAAGAATATAATTGTCTTCTACCAGCTCTTCCCGAGCGAAATTAATATTGTTTAGTATTTGATTTACTTGGGCATTATCCAATTTATTCCGAGATAGAAAAATTGTATTACCAGTTAATACATAGCTCCCTTTTATAGGCAAAATATGTAATTGAGTGTCATACTGATTACAGAAATTAATCATATTAGTATATGATATATTTTGTAGATACCCACTCTTTCCAGATTCATACTTGTACCAACCCTCACTGTCCGGGAAAGCTGATAAGTGTGTGCTTTCCTTCTCTATAACCTCTGTTAACCTATTTTTAGATTGTGTATATATTTTTTTTAAAATATTGCTTATTTGAATAGATTGAGAAATGTTATGAATGAAGAAGATAAATGCATAAATACAAATTACGGTACCAATAATTCCAACCAATACCGAGAATCCTGGAATTTGATATTTATCTCCTGTAGGTTGTATTGAAAATAAAATAAAGATGTTGTACAGAATAGTAGATAAGTAAATCCCTAAAATAATTTGGTGTTTTTTATCTGATATTAAACCTGGTAACAACCTTGGAGAGTAGTTACTGGATGCTTGACTTAATAATAGCATTACCATAGAAAAGCTAAAAACTATAACAGATATTAAACCAGAAATTAAGGCAGATAGCATTGTCATTGCTGTATTCCCATTGTCTACCACTAGAACAGGCGCTTTGTCAAGTAGATATTTGGAAATTCCTAAACTTTCAAAATACATCAGTAAAAAAGCAAAGAGTATTCCAAATAAAGCTAGAACTGTAGGATAAAATGCAATTTTACTTTCAATTACATTAAAAAAGGAGAGGGTTCGGTATAATAGTTTTTTCATGAGGTAATTTCAGAACCTAAAAATACTATTTTAGAAAGTAGTCTTATAATACTTCACATTAATTTAGTTTTTGTTTCATTTTTAAAAGACAAAAAGTCAGTTATACCAATGGGTATCAAGACATTTTGACCAAAAAAATGGGTTGGAATTTTTTTTGATAAAATATTTAAAAATGATGTTTAATTAAAAATTTGATGTTATGAACCTAATTAAAAGAAATGAAGATCAGTGGTTACCATCTGTTTTTGATGATTTGTTTAAAAACGATTGGTTAGGAGGCACCTCAAATGTTGGAAATATAGGGACTAGAATTCCTGCGGTGAATATTCAGGAAACGGAAGAGAACTTTATCGCTTATGTTGCAGCGCCTGGAAAATCCAAAGACCAGTTCAATATCGAGTTGGACAACAATGTATTGACAATTTCTTCTGAAGAAAATGAAGAACGTGAATCCACCGATACTAATGGAAGATTCACAAGAAAAGAATTTAGTTACACTAATTTTAGAAGAGTCTTCAGTTTACCTGAATCGGTAGAAAGTGAAAAGATCTCCGCTACTTATAAAGATGGAGTTCTGGAAATTAACCTTCCGAAGAAGGAAGAAGCCAAACAACAGGCAAAACGAATGATTGAAATTAAGTAACACTAAATTTCAATATTCTAAGTAAAAGGTGCTAATAGGCACCTTTTACTTATTTAATAAGATCCATCGGTTTCCAGCACTTTGAATAGTGAATATTTGATTTGCTCCAATTGAAGTTATACTAACTTTATTCCGAACATCGTATAAGTCATCTGAATTGGAAAAAATAAAATTCTTGTTTCCAATCCCATCCCAACCAATGAGTCTAATTATTCTGCCTTTATTGAGATTTGCTGGAGGAATGATAAGTTGACTCAAATCATTATTAATCCTTAAGGTGCCAACATCTTCGGTTATAACAAAATCTCCGGTTGCACTTCCCGTAGTTACATAATTTTGAGAATTAGGATATGCCCAGTTCATATTTCCTGATGAGTCAAGAATCAAGGTTTGGGAATTACTTCCTCTAGTAGCTGGAAGGATATACTCCTCTGCAGGAGAATTACCAATACCTACTCTTCCTACAAAATAACCAGCAAATACTTTATCGGGGTTGCTACCGTTAGCTACACTATATACCCCGTAAATTTTTCCAGTTCCAGTGGTATGTCCAATTTCGCTATAGATCCCATAATTACTACTATTAGTTCCAAAGGTTTTGCCTACTCGATTATAGATACCGTAGATATCATTGGTTCCAGAGTTTTGATAAGTTTCATTGAAGATGCCATAATGAATTCCAATTCCAATTCCTCCTACATTATTTTTAATCCCATATTTATTCCCATTGGTAGCACTTCGGTTATCACTAATGATTCCATAGGTAGTTAGATTATCTACAGTAGGATTATTATTATCTACTTCTAAGCCTTTCTTAATAGTAGCATCTGTAGTAGAGTTTAAAGCTATTTGTAATTTAGAGCTAATATCTTGAGTTCCAATCCCGATATTACCATTTCTAAAAAGGGGATCATTTATGTTATTTGGGCTAACGGTAGTAGTTGGTTTATAGAAATTTTCTGAAGGACTTCCACTTAAAGATTCCCATTTGGAGGTATCATTATTCCAATAATAGAACCCTGTTTTCTGACTATTGGTAGCTACATTTAAAAAGACCAGCATACCATGCTGGTCTTTAGTGGGAGGATCCACTGGAAATTTTTGGATTCTTGGAATTAATAATCCATCAATCATCAACGGATTGTCGGGGGAAATTGATACGATATCTAATTGTGCTTTGGGGGAAGATGTATTTATACCTACTTGGCCATAATTATAAAATGGTATTATAACCAGAAAAATTAATAAAATTTTTTTCATCTGCAACAGAATTAACCGCCACAATAAATAGGGTTAATGTGATGAGTGAAACTTAAAGATATTAAAATAAAGTATTGATTTTTAAGAGTGTATATAAATTATTAACGTAAAATAATTAAATATTAACGCAAAAGCTTATTTTATGTTAAGGCCTTTGTTTTGTCCTGTAGCATTTTAATCTCATCTCGTAGTCTTGCGGCGGACATAAAATCTAAATCCTTTGCCGCCGTTTCCATTTCCTTGCGCTTGACACGAATTCTTTTTTCCAATTGCGATTTACTAAAATATTCCGTTTCTTTTTCTGCAGCTTTCAAGATAGGTGCTGTTTCTATAACATAAGGATCTAGTTTTTTACCTACCAAAGAACTTTCTATACTTTTCACTAAAGCAGTTGGAGTAATGTTGTTTTTAGTATTGTAAGCAATTTGCTTTTCTCTTCTGTAATTAGTTTGATCTATAGTTTTTTGCATGCTGTTGGTAATCTTATCTGCATACATAATTGCTCGTCCTTCCAAATGCCTTGCGGCTCGTCCAATAGTTTGAGTTAAAGATCTATTACTTCGCAAAAAACCTTCTTTGTCGGCATCTAATATTGCAACCAAAGAAACTTCAGGTAAATCCAAACCTTCTCTTAACAAGTTTACACCAATAAGTACATCGAATATTCCTTTTCTTAAGTCTTGCATGATCTCCACACGTTCCAAAGTATCTACATCTGAGTGGATATATCTACAACGCACATTTATTCTACTTAAATATTTGGTAAGCTCTTCTGCCATTCTTTTAGTCAGGGTGGTAACCAAAACTCGCTGATCTTTTTCTGTTCTTATATGAATTTCTTCAATTAGATCATCTATCTGATTTAAACTAGGACGAACATCTATAATTGGATCTAAAAGCCCAGTTGGCCTTATTACCTGTTCAATATAAATTCCTTCTGTTTTCTGAAGCTCATAATCGGCTGGAGTTGCACTCACGTAAATAACCTGATTCTGAAGCGCTTCAAATTCTTCAAATTTTAGAGGCCTGTTATCCATAGCTGCGGGTAACCTAAAGCCATAATCTACCA
>Ga0209309_10003346_pt1 | contig 13918 bp, 12 predicted proteins | sample COGITO_mtgs_1204_2_FD_184807 | JGI IMG/M metagenome (GOLD analysis project Ga0209309, IMG submission 184807) | Pelagic marine microbial communities from North Sea - COGITO_mtgs_120412 (SPAdes) (version 2) | ecosystem: Environmental > Aquatic > Marine > Epipelagic ...
CTTAAATTGAAAACAAATACCGAACTCTGGCTGGCAATTGGCCTGAAAAAACCCTAAGCTTGCGGCGCAGGACAAAGGGCCTATTGGATTAATTCTTTAACCCGCATCAATCTGCACCAAATACCACCAAAACTCTACCAGAACAACGAGCAGCATGACAAAAAAATTTATTGTGATATTTCAAAAACCGCTGATCATGGCAATGGTTTTTGGCCTTTTCTGGCTATTGCCAACGGTGATTTCGCCACTTGGCTGGCCAGCCGGAAATGGCATGGCGTACGCACAAGAGGCCAAATTGACCGTTCGCGGCAGTGGCTTGCCCGTACCGCGCTATGTGACATTGAAATTTGACGAGGCCAATTTGCGGGCTGGCCCCGGGCGGGAATATCCGGTTTTATGGCAATATCGAAAAGCTGGTCTGCCGCTTCTGGTTGATGCTGAATTCGGCATCTGGCGCAAAGTGATTGACCATGATGGCACCGCAGGATGGATGCATGGATCGGTTCTGTCGCTTCGGCGCATGGCGCTGGTGCAAAAGAATATGGCGAAAATCCATGCTAACCCCGATGAAACATCAAATGTCATTGCCCTTGCCGAACGGTTGGCACTGATGGAATTGCAATCCTGTCCAAAAGCATGGTGCCGTGTGGCAAATAATGATGTTCGCGGCTGGATCAAACGGCAAGCCGTCTGGGGACTTCTCGAAACTGAAAGCCTCGACTAGGGTTTATATTTTTAATAGAAACGGCACCCCATTTTACTGGGATGCCGCGATTATTTACGCCGGTAAAAGATAGGCCGTTTTAGGCGATATCAAACCGGTCAGCATTCATTACCTTGGTCCAGGCTGCCACGAAATCGGCCACAAATTTATCATGTGACTGGTTGGTCGCATAAACCTCGGCAAGCGCACGAAGCTGGGAATTTGATCCAAAGACAAGATCGACCCGCGTACCGCTACGAACCACTTTGCCAGTGGCACGATCACGCGCTTCGTAAGAATTGCTTCCCGTTGGCTTCCATTCAACACCCATATCAAGCAAAGTGACAAAGAAGTCATTGGTCAATTTGCCCGGTGTTTCGGTAAAGACACCATGGTTGTTTTCACTGATGCCCAAGGCTCGCATACCACCAACAAGAACGGTCATTTCCGGTGCTGTAAGACCCAATAGCTGGGCTTTATCAAGCAGCATTTCTTCCGGGCTGACTGTAAAGTCGGTTTTCTGGAAATTACGGAAACCATCAGCCACCGGCTCAAGAACCTCAAATGATTCAATGTCGGTTTGTGCCTGTGTTGCATCGCCACGACCAGGTGTAAATGGAACCTTCACGCCTGATGCCTGTTCAATACCAACATTACCTGCAAGCACAATCACATCGGCAATCGATGCGCCTGTGTCGGCCGCGATTGGCTCAAGAACCGACAAAACCCGCGCCAATTGATCCGGCTTGTTTGCCGCCCAATCTTTTTGGGGTGCAAGCCGAATACGCGCACCATTGGCACCGCCACGCATGTCTGAGCCGCGATAGGTTGATGCGCTTGCCCATGCGGTTTCGACCATCTCTTGAACGCTGAGGCCGCTGGCTGCGATACGGGCTTTGACCGCATCAACATCATAATTGGCATTGCCAGCCGGAATCGGGTCTTGCCAGATCAATTCTTCATCTGGCACTTCTGGACCCACATAACGGCTTTTCGGCCCCATATCACGATGCAGCAATTTGAACCAAGCACGCGCAAACGCATCGGCAAACTGATCGGGATTTTTATGGAAGCGCTCGGAAATCTCGCGGTAAATCGGATCTTCGCGCATCGCCATATCGGCTGTTGTCATCATGGTTGGAACGCGGATTGACGCATCTTCGGCATCAGGTGCCAGATCGCTTTCCTTTGGATTAACCGCATGCCAGATATGCGCACCGGCCGGGCTTTTGGTCAATTCCCATTCATAGCCAAGTAGGAGATCAAAATAGCCATTATCCCATTTTGTCGGATGCGCTGTCCACGCACCTTCGATACCGCTTGTAATGGTATCGCTTCCCTTGCCCGATCCATAGCTGCTGATCCAGCCAAAACCCATTTCTTCGATGGCGGCGCCTTCCGGTTCGGCACCAACAAGACCGGCATCACCCGCACCATGCGCCTTACCGAATGTATGACCACCGGCAACAAGGGCAACGGTTTCTTCGTCATTCATTGCCATCCGGCCAAAAGTTTCACGAACATCTCTTGCACTGGCAAGTGGATCTGGATTGCCGTCTGGACCTTCAGGATTGACATAGATCAAACCCATCTGCACAGCGGCAAGCGGGTTGGCCAACTCGCGGTTGCCTGAATAGCGGTTATTCGCAAGCCATTCACTTTCAACACCCCAATAGATATCTTCTTCAGGTGCCCAAATATCGTCACGGCCACCACTAAATCCAAAGGTTTTGCCACCCATTGATTCAATCGCGACATTGCCGGTCAGGATCAGCAAATCAGCCCAGCTGATTTTATTGCCATATTTCTGTTTGATCGGCCATAGCAGGCGGCGCGCTTTATCAAGATTACCATTATCCGGCCAGCTATTGAGGGGCGCGAAACGCTGTGCACCTGTGCCGCCGCCGCCACGACCATCGCCGCTGCGATAGGTGCCGGCCGCATGCCATGTCATGCGGATAAAGAACGGGCCATAATGACCATAATCGGCTGGCCACCAATCCTGCGAATCAGTCATCAAATCATGAAGGTCCCTTTTCAGGGCCTCGTAATCAAGCGATTTGAATTCTTCGCGATAATTGAAACTCGCGCCCATCGGGTTTGACTTTTGATCATGCTGGTGAAGAATGCTAATATTCAACTGGTTTGGCCACCATTCACGATTTGAGGTGCCGCTAGCACTGTTGGTTGTTACAGCCCCATGCATTACCGGGCATTTGCCCGCATTATTTCCGTCCATCTGTCTCTCCGATTAAATCTTGTGCGTATGGTTAGATTACCTGTGGGTTTCCGGCAATTACAAAGCCCTTATACGCGAGGTTTATCTATGTCAGAAGATAGGTATGAAGCCTGGATGGGTCAAGGCTCTTTAGAATGATTTTAAACTAGACAAAGGCAGATCTAACGCCAAATCGGCGAGCAGGAATCTTTGCTTTGGATATGGATTACCACATCAACCGCTTTGATTTCATGCCCTTCAGGCGCAGCAGGCAATTGTGCCAGAATCACATCATCATGGGAAATATCAACAAGCTGGTCATTTTCAGCTTCATAAAAATGATGGTGATGATCGGTGTTGGTATCAAACAGGCTATAGCCATTATGAACCATCACTCGACGAAGCAGGCCAGCCTCGGTAAATTGGTTCAATGTATTATAAACCGTCCCGCGCGACACATGCAGGCCGGCAGTGGTGATTTCTTCGGTCAGGCTATCGGCTGTTACATGACGATGGCGGCCATCAAGAAGCAGCGCGGCAATCGCCACCCGCTGCCGCGTTGGCCGCAAACCGGCAAGGCGCAGTTTTTCGGCAAAATAAGCCGTTGGCTTCATTCTGTCCTTTTGGGTCATATTTTTGTGACTCATCTTTCCCATTGCTGGGTCAAAATGAGCCGTCACCGGCCAAATGTCAATAATGCCTTGGCTTGGAGGGGTGTTTCGTGCTTTCTATAGGGCGTTAAAAGCTGCGCTTTATGTCGTAGCAAAAGACAGGAAACCAAGTGATTTTCCCCTGTTGGCCTTGCCTATCTTTGGTGTTTTCACCGATTTCACCGGCATAGCAGGAAAATCAAAACCGACAGGCCTGCAAGGTCATTTTGGCCTTAGATGCACGCCCGTTTGTAACAAGGAAGTGAAGATGTCGTTCAAAGATCAAAGCTCTTTTGCCTATGATGAATTAATCAGCTGCGCCAAAGGCCAGATGTTTGGGCCTGGTAACCCGCAATTGCCATTGCCGCCAATGCTGATGTGTGACCGCATTACCCACATTGATGATAATGGTGGTGAATTTGGTAAAGGCCAGATTGATGCTGAATTTGATTTGAACCCCGATCTTTGGTTCTTTCCTTGCCATTTTGAAGGCGATCCGGTTATGCCGGGCTGTCTTGGCATGGATGCGCTATGGCAGCTTGTTGGCTTTTTTCTGGGCTGGTCAGGCGGGCTTGGACGGGGGCGTGCCCTGTCGGTTGGTGAGGTGAAATTCACCGGTCAGATTCTGCCAAGCAACAAGCTTGTGACGTTTCGTCTTGATATGAAGCGGGTCATCATGCGCCGCCTTGTGATGGGCATTGCCGATGGCAAAGTGCTTTGCGATGGCGGGGTTGTATTTGAAGCCAATGATATCCGCGTTGGCCTATTTACCCCTGAAGGAGCTTAAAGATCATGCGCCGTGTTGCCATTACCGGAATCGGAATCGTTTCCTCGATTGGAAATAATGTCAGCGAAGTGACCAATTCGTTGCGTAACGGAACCTCGGGCATTGTTGCCGCACCGGAATATACCGAGCTTGGATTCCGCAGTCAGGTGCATGGCACCGTCAAGCTCGATGTTGCCGATCATGTTGATCGCAAGCAGCTTCGCTTTATGGGTGAAGGTGCTGCCTATGCGGTTCTGGCTATGGAACAGGCTATAGCCGATGCAGGGCTTGAAGATCATCAAGTGTCAAATGAACGAAGCGGTCTTGTCGCCGGTTCAGGTGGCCCATCAACGGCTAACCTTCTTGCCGCCTTTGACATCACCCGCGAAAAAGGCCCGAAACGGATTGGGCCTTACATGGTGCCGCGTTGCATGTCATCGACCGTTTCGGCCTGTATCGCCACTTTTTTCAAAATTCGCGGCATCAATTATTCGATTTCCTCGGCTTGTTCAACCTCAGCACATTGCATTACCGCTGGTGCTGATGCCATTCGCAGTGGCAGCCAAGATATTGTCTTTGCCGGCGGTGGCGAAGAACTGCATTGGACCTTGTCGGTTCTGTTTGACGCGATGGGGGCAATGTCCTCAAAATATAACGACACGCCAGAACTGGCCTCACGCCCCTATGATGCCGACCGCGATGGATTTGTGATTGCTGGCGGTGGCGGCATGGTTGTTCTTGAAGATATGGATCATGCTGTGGCACGCGGGGCAAAAATCTATGCTGAACTGGTTGGTTATGGTGCCAATTCAGATGGCGCGGATATGGTTGCGCCATCCGGCGAAGGCGCAGTGCGCTGCATGGAGCTGGCACTTGCCGGTTTTGATGGCAACAAACTGACCGACAAGGTGGATTACATCAATGCGCATGGCACCTCAACGCCAGTTGGCGATGTAAAGGAACTTGATGCGGTTCGCACTGTCTTTGGCCCGCGTGGTCATCTTCCGATTGTCACTTCGACCAAATCATTGACCGGCCATTCGCTTGGTGCGACAGGGGTTCAAGAAGCCATCTATACGATCATCATGATGCAGAATAAATTCATTGCCGCATCTGCCAATATCCACACGCCCGATCCGGCCATCGGCGATATTCCAGTGGCGCAAAGCCGCATGGATGATTTTTCAATCAATCTGGCATTGTCCAACTCATTTGGCTTTGGCGGCACCAACGCCACATTGGCCTTGCGAAAGGTATAATATGCAGCCCGGAACTTTACTGGCTGGCAAACGCGGCCTTGTGATGGGTGTTGCGAATGACAAATCCATCGCATGGGGCATTGCCAAAGCCGCCGCCAAACAAGGCGCCGAAATTGCTTTTTCCTATCAAATGGAAGGGTTTGGCAAAAGGCTGACGCCCTTGGCCGAATCAATTGGGTCGAACATCATGATCGAATGTGATGTTGCCAAAGAAGGCGCGGTTGACCGCTGTTTTGCCGAATTGGCAACGCATTGGCCAACAATTGATTTTGTCGTTCATGCCTTGGCATTTTCCGACAAGAACGAATTAAAAGGCGCCTATATGGACACGAGCCGTGAAAATTTCGAAAATACCATGATGGTATCGGCCTATTCCTTTACCGAAGTCGCGCGTGCCGCCCGTGGCATGATGCCCGATGGCGGTGCATTGGTGACGCTCAGCTTTCTTGGCGCGCAACGAAGCACGCCAAATTACAATGTCATGGGTGTTGCCAAAGCTGCCTTAGAAGCCTCGGTTCGCTATCTTGCCGTTGATCTTGGTGGTCAAAATATTCGGGTCAATGCGTTATCGGCCGGACCGATGCGCACGCTTGCGGGCGCGGCGATTACCGGGGCGCGGCATATTTTCCGCCATGCCGAACATCATGCACCACTTAAACGCAATCCCGGGCTTGATGAGGTTGGGCATGCCGGTCTTTATCTGGTGTCAAATCTATCGTCAGGCGTAACCGGCGAAGTGCATTTTGTTGATGGTGGTTATAATAGCGTCGGCATTCCAGGCGAATCCTAAGCTATAGAAACCATAGACAAGCAAAAGGCGGTGCCAATAACACCGCCTTTTTTCGTCTTGTTCGATTCTTGTTGCGGTCTATTCAGCAGTTTCAGCAGCGGCCTCAGCAGAAGCGGCAGCCTCAAGATCGGCACCGGTTTCCTGATCAACACGCTTCATTGACAGCTTTACCTTACCACGGTCATCAAAGCCGATGACCTTGACCTTAACCGCATCACCATCTTTACAGATGTCGGTGGTTTTTTCAGTACGGCCATTTTGCAGCTCGGAAATATGAACCAGCCCGTCTTTTGCCCCGAGGAAATTGACGAACGCACCAAAATCAACCGTTTTGACTACAGTACCATTATAGATCACGCCAAGCTCTGGCTCGGCAACGATATCACGAATCCGCGCAACAGCGGCTTCGCCTGATGGGCCTGAAACGGCTGCAACCTTGACGGTGCCATCATCTTCGATATCAATCTTGGCACCTGTTTCTTCACAGATTTCACGGATGATTTTGCCACCCGGGCCAATGATATCGCGGATTTTATCAACCGGAATTTTCAAGGTGGTGATTTTTGGCGCGCTATCGGCCAAATCATCACGCGCCGAGGTCAATGCCTTAGCCATTTCACCAAGAATGTGAATTCGGCCATCGCGTGCCTGATCAAGTGCAATCTGCATAATCTCAGGTGTGATTGATGTGATTTTGATATCCATCTGCAATGAGGTCACACCATTTTGTGAACCGGCAACTTTAAAATCCATATCGCCAAGATGATCTTCATCACCAAGAATATCGGACAGAACGGCAAAATCATCGCCTTCTTTGATCAATCCCATCGCGATACCAGCAACCGGACGCTTCAATGGCACGCCAGCATCCATCATCGCCAATGAACCACCACAAACGGTCGCCATTGAAGATGATCCGTTTGATTCGGTGATTTCAGAAACAAGCCGGATCGTGTACGGAAATTCATCTTTGCTTGGCAGCAACGGACGAAGCGCACGCCATGCCAATTTTCCATGACCAATTTCACGACGACCAGGCGAACCAACACGGCCAGCCTCGCCAACTGAATATGGCGGAAAATTATAATGAAGCATGAAGCTAGACCGGCTTTCACCAACCAACGCATCAATAATTTGTTCATCCTGACCCGTGCCAAGCGTGGCAACAACCATCGCCTGTGTTTCACCGCGGGTGAATAAGGATGATCCATGCGCCCGCGGCAGGAATCCGGCCTCGGCAACAATCTGACGAACGGTCTTTGTGTCACGACCATCAATCCGAACGCCAGTTTTCAAGATCGCACCACGAACAACATCGGCTTCCATGCCTTTGATTAGGCCACCAACAAGAACGGCATCATAATCATCGCCAATTGCGGCTTTTGCTTCGGCGCGAACCTCATTCAAAGCTGCCTGACGATCGGTTTTATCGGCAATTTTATAAGCGGCTTCAAAACCCTTGGCAAAATCCTTAAGAACCTTGTTGATATCAGCAATTTCTGCTGGCTCTTCGGGAAGCGCGCGCGGCTCTTTAGCACATGTCTCGGCCAGTTCGATAATGGCATCAATCACCGGCTTGACGGACTGGTGACCAAAATTCACCGCGCCAAGCATGATTTCTTCTGACAGTTCCTTGGCTTCTGATTCAACCATCAAAACGCCTTCATGCGTTCCGGCCATGATCAGATCAAGTTCGCTTTCATCCATCTGATCGACGGTTGGGTTCAAAACATAGGCTCCATCAATCCAGCCAATGCGCGCGGCGGCAATCGGGCCAAAGAACGGCACACCTGATAAGGTCAAAGCTGCCGAAGCACCAATCATCGCGGCGATATCAGGATTATTTTCCATATCATGCGCCAGAACGGTACAGATAACCTGAGTTTCACATTTGAATGATTTCGGGAATAACGGACGGATCGGGCGGTCAATCAAACGGCAAACAAGGGTTTCATTTTCCGAAGGACGGCCTTCACGCTTGAAAAAGCCGCCGGGGATTTTACCCGCTGCGAAGGCTTTTTCCTGATAATTGACGGTCAATGGGAAAAAATCCTGACCAGGCTTTGGGCTTTGCGCCGCAACAGCTGTACATAATACTTTTGTCTCACCAAGGCTGACCATAACGGCGCCATCGGCTTGACGGGCAACTTTACCGGTTTCAAGAACCAGCTTTGTACCGCCCCATTCCAATTCTTTGCGGAATAACTTGAACATCTATTTCATCTCTTTCATTTCATCTCAACGCCAGCAATCCAGCGAGAGAACAGCAAAAATACAACGCACATCCTCATGATGAACATTGCTGTGACAAAGGAATTAAAATGTTTTGAAGGTTGTCTCGTCGTGCCAGCGCTCTGTCTGCATCTGGTTGTCGGGGGCACCCTCAATCGGCCTTGTTCGTGCCCTGTTAATTCCTAATCCCTTTGATCACGGCTTTTCTCGCACGCAATCTTGAAAAAAGCAAATAAAATGCGCCACATGCAAAAACCGCCCTACCAATGGCAGGACGGTTTTTACAGGCTTTCTGTCAACAAGGCTTAACGGCGCAAGCCCAGCTTTTCAATCAATACCTTATAGGTCGCAACATTGCCCGACTTGATATAGTCAAGAAGGCTACGACGCTGGCCAACCATGGCCAAAAGGCCGCGACGTGACCCAAAATCTTTTTTATGGTCTTTTAGATGCTCGGTCAGGTTGCGAATGCGCTCAGACAAAATAGCCACCTGAACTGATGCAGATCCTGAATCCTTGTCGTTTTTGCCAAACTCAGCAATTAGCTCGGCTTTACGTTCCTGTGTAATCGACATCGAAACCTCCTATATGGGTTTAAGTTAAATATTCAGCACACGAACAGGACAGACCGCGCCAGCCTTGACCACCACCAAAGCCACCGGACGGTCTCCCTCCATGGCGATTGCGGTTGCACCGGTCAAAAGCGCCTGAAAACGATCCTGTGCTGATGCACTGATCGCCGGAAGCGTCTGACCATGGCGAAGCTTGGTTGCCTCATTCCCTGAGATGGGTAGCGCCGGGATGTCGTCCAGCGCACTCACAACAGGATGCAAATGCTCTAAAGCGGCGGCACTATGCGGCAGCTTCTCTAAAAAATCCAGTGAAATCGCATGATCGGCATGAAATTGTCCGACCGAAAGCCGCCGAAGCGCGGTGACATGCGCTGCCGTACCAAGATCGCGCCCAAGGTCGCGCGCCAATGCCCGAATATAGGCGCCTTTGCCACAAGCAACATAGAATCGGGCATGGTTCTGATCTGACGCAATCCGGCGAAAGGATTCGATATAAATCTGCCGTGATTCCAACGTGATCGCTGCCTCATCATCGCCTGCCTTTCGCGCCAAATCATAGGCGCGTTTGCCATCAACCTTAATCGCCGAATAAACCGGCGGCACTTGTTGGATGTGACCTTGATAATGCGTTAGCGCCGCATCAATCGCGGCCGCATCCGGACGGTGATCCGACTGGCGGGTAACACTGCCTTCGCCATCATCGGTGCTGGTTTCGCTTCCCCAGGCCAATTCAAATTCATAGGATTTCTGCTGGCCCATCGCAAAAGATACGGTTTTGGTGGCCTCGCCAAGGGCAATAGGAAGAATACCGCTTGCCAACGGGTCAAGCGTGCCACCATGACCCGCCTTTGCAGCATCAAAAACCCGGCGCACAATCGCCACGGCCTTGGCCGAACTTATGCCCTTTGGTTTATCAAGGTTAACCCAGCCATGAATTGGCTGTCCGCGTTTGCGTGCCATCGCACAATCAGCCTTGGCGGATGGCGGCAAAAAGCTCGTTCATCCGCGCTGCATTTTCAAAGCTTTCATCGAGCAGAAACCGCAGGCGTGGGGTGCGCCGCAAATGCACTTTTTTAGCAACCAGTGACTGGATCAGAGGTGCCAACCGGTTCAAGGCTGGCAAAACAACCTCGATATTGACCCCACCAAGCGGCATTGTATAAACTCGCGCATTGGCCAGATCTGGGCTGACGGTAATTTCCGAAATGGTGATCGATACATTGGCAAGATCAGGATCAAAGAAATCCTCGCGCATCAAAATTTCCGACAAAGCATGGCGCAATGTTTCACCAACGCGTAATTGACGCTGGCTTGGCCCTTTTGCAGATTGTGGACGACGCGATTTTGACGGCATGACCCTCATCCCTTTAACCAAATGTCAGGACAGGCCAAACCGGCGCATCCTGTCACCAACTTAGCCGGTGTTAATCGAGTGTTCGTGCAACTTCACGAAGTTCGAAACATTCGATCATATCTTTTTCCTGAAGGTCGGAATAATTTTCAAATCCCATTCCGCATTCAAAACCTTCGCGCACTTCTTTGACTTCGTCTTTAAAGCGCTTCAGGGTTTTGAGAGAGCCTTCATGAATCACCACATTATCCCGCAGCAAACGAACCTTGCAGCCACGTTTGATAACGCCTTCGGTCACCATACAACCAGCAATCTTGCCAATTTTTGATACACCAAAGACCTGACGAATTTCGGCATAACCAATGAAATCTTCTTGCGTATCGGGGCTGAGAAGGCCGCCCATTGCCGCTTTGACTTCATCGATAAGTTCATAAATGATCGAGTGATAGCGAATTTCAACACCATCACGTTTTGCCAGATCACGCGCCTGCGGAATCGCCCGAACGTTAAAACCAACCACAATGGCATTTGATGCGGCGGCAAGGCTGATATCAGATTCGCTAAGCGCACCAACACCGGCCGATAACAGACGCACCTTCACCTGTTCGGTTCCCAGTTTTTCCAGCGCAACGCGAATGGCCTCAAGCGAGCCATGAACATCGGTCTTGATCACAACCGGTAATTCTTCGGCCTCACCAGCGGCAATTGCCGACAGCATCTGCTCGACCGATCCACGCGCACCGCGCGCGGCCTCGTGATCACGGTTGCGGCGTGTCCGATATTCGGCAATTTCACGCGCACGCGCTTCGCTTTCAACAACAACACAACTATCGCCTGCCATCGGCGTGCCGTTCAGACCCAAAATCTCAACAGGTTGACCCGGACCTGCTGATTTCAGGGTTTTGCCGCGATCATCAAGCAACGCACGAACACGGCCGCTTTCGGCACCAATGACAAAAATATCACCTTGCTTCAAGGTGCCGCGCTGAACCAGCAAAGTGGCAACTGATCCCTTGCCGCGCTCGACCTTTGATTCGACAACAACACCTTCGGCCGGACGATCAGGATTGGCCTTCAATTCGAGAAGTTCGGCCTGCAACATGATGGCTTCTTCCAGCTTGTCGAGACCCATGCCTGTATGCGCTGATACATCAACACATAAAACATCACCGCCAAAATCTTCGGTGATGATTTCATGCTGCAACAAATCGCTTCGCACGCGCGCTGGATCGGCGGCAGGCTTGTCACATTTATTGACAGCAACAATCGTTGGACAACCTGCCGCCTTGGCATGGTTAATCGCCTCGATGGTTTGCATCATGACCGAATCATCAGCCGCCACAACCAGAACGACGATATCGGTGATATTCGCGCCGCGTGACCGCATTTCGGTAAAGGCTTCATGGCCAGGTGTATCAATGAATGTAATGACATTATCGGCCACTGTTTTGATCTGATAAGCACCGATATGCTGGGTGATTCCTCCTGATTCACCCGCCGCAACATCGGTACGGCGAATGGCATCAAGAAGGCTGGTTTTACCATGGTCAACGTGACCCATAATGGTCACAACAGGCGGACGTGGTTGCAGGCTTTCCGCCGGATCATCATCACCACCAAGGCCAATTTCGATATCCGATTCAGATACACGCTGAATCCGGTGCCCAAATTCGCCAGCGACCAATTCAGCGGTTTCACCATCAATCGCTTGTGTTGCGGTTGCCATGATGTTCAGCTTCATCAGCTCTTTCACCACATCAGCGGTACGCTCGGCCATCCGGTTTGCCAATTCACCAACGGTAATGCTGTCAGGAATAATCACATCACGAAGCTGTTTGACCTGTGGCTGTTCTTCGCGCATCCGCGCCCGCTCACGCTGGCGCTTGACCGACGCAAGGGAACGCTGGCGACGGCTATCATCACCCGACAAAGCCTGCGTAATGGTCATCTTACCTGATTGGCGACGACCCGCAGCTTCGCGGCGTGGTGCTGGGCGGCGTGGTGCCATTTCTTCAGCTTCACGGCGACGGCGATTTTGCATTTCGGTTGGCGTTGGACCAAATTTATTGGCCGCTGTTGCCGCATCGCTTGGCGCATCTTCAGTAACCTGACGGCGCGCAGCATGGGCATCGGTATGTTTTTTATTCTCTTCACTGCGGCGACGTTCTTCACCAGCCTCGATTTCCTGCAATTCAGCAAGTTCGGCAGCGCGGCGCGCAGCAATCGGATCAAGCGGCACTTCGGGTTCGGGTGCGGCTTCTGGCACAGCGGCTGCAACCGGTGCTTCGCTTGGCGAATCAGCCTTGGCAAGCCCTTCTTGCAGAGCGCGAACACGCGCGGCACGTTCTTGCGCTGTCAGACGATCATCAGCGGCAGGTGCCGATGGGGCTGGCGATGGGGCTGGCGCGGCAGGTGCGGCGGCGGTTTGTACAGGTTCGGTTACAACTGGTTCAGGCGCTGGTGCCCCACCGCGCTGCGGTGCTGCCGGAGCGCGTTTGCGCCGGACTTCAACTTGAACCGTTTTGCGCGCACCACCAACTGATGGCCCGGCACGCAGCTTGCTGGCGTCAATATTGCCAAGCGTCAATTTGCTACCTGAGAGACTCAGTTTTTTTGGTTTACTGCTATCGTCAGTCATTTCGAACCTTTCTTGGTATTCACCACCGCATAATCTCGCATGCGCTGGTCAAACCGTTACGCCTAGGTGATACACCGGTCAGGCAGGTCATTACAACCCGCTGTTGTATAAAACCCGTCTAAACGCATGATATCTTCATGAACCGTGCGTACTAATTTTCCTGAGCCATTGCCCGCCGATGCCCGCAACCCGACAAAAGCCAAACTATCACGGCCACATATGCGGCCAAGCTCGGTTGCGCTGAATGACTGGCTCACCCAATCTACATCAAGCTTGGATTTCATTTTCGCAAGTTCGCGCGGCGATGCATCCGCCGCCGCAAGCAAGCCTTCAAAATGGCCTTCAGATAATAATTTGCCGCCACCACCAAGAAGCATGCCAGCGCGGCGTGCCATTGATGCTGTGGCAATGATGCGCGCCCGCAACCCAACGGCAATGGCGGCAAGATCGGCATCAACCGATTTCAACCCCACGCCAAGAGCGCGTTTCAAATGACCTTTTTGATCGGCTTTGCGAATGACAGACTCTTCGGCTGTCACCCACGCGCCACGGCCGGGCAGACGTCCTGCAAGATCGGCAACAGCATAGCCATCCGGTGCCGCAACAAAGCGAATTAGCTTGTGCGGGGGAAGCGTTTGCCCAGTTGCGATACAGGTGCGCTCAGCCATGACAGATAGCCCCTCATGGCCTAGCTGTCAGACGAAGCCGACGCATCGTCGGTGTCTGTGCTGTCAGCGGT
>Ga0209309_10003349_pt1 | contig 13912 bp, 8 predicted proteins | sample COGITO_mtgs_1204_2_FD_184807 | JGI IMG/M metagenome (GOLD analysis project Ga0209309, IMG submission 184807) | Pelagic marine microbial communities from North Sea - COGITO_mtgs_120412 (SPAdes) (version 2) | ecosystem: Environmental > Aquatic > Marine > Epipelagic ...
AACAACCGCAAACATCTTAGTTGGTGGAAATATAACCGCAACATCGGGGGATCTGGAAGTCCTTGGGAACACCGCGATCACCGGGAACACCGCGATCACCGGGAACCTCCATACCACCTCAAACCTTGAAACTGGTGGACGCCTCAAGTTTGACGCCAACGTCTTCGTAGACACCCTCCGCGTCGCAGATGTCGCAGCGAACTTGGTGACCTACGACCAAAGCACCGGGGAACTGTTGGATTCGGCGGGACTCTTCTCAAATAGACTGGCCGTCGTGTCCCAACAACCACCCTCCACCCTAACCGCTAACAGCACTACGGTGACCAACCATGGCACCTACACCCTCACAACCTCAAATCTGGCTACGGGGTCAAACACCTGGAACGCCTTCGATGGGAGTACCTCTGTGGCTTGGGTGGGTGACGATACCTACACGGGGGCCTCCAACGCCTACGCGGGTTCCGTTCAACTTGCTGGGTCTACCCAACAAGGTGAATGGTTATCCCTTTACCTCCCCTATAAAACAGTCCTCCGCCATATGAAACTCACCCCATCCTCAGTTGAGGCCTACCCCGGGAGTGCCAACCTCTACGCCAGTAACGATAACTCAAATTGGGTAGAGTTGAAACATTGGGAAGATGTCGTTCCCTCCTCAGTTTCAGACACCCAAACAGTTGTCGTTAACGCACCGGCGTCCTATAGGAGATTCGCTATAGTGACAACCAAGGTCTCTGGGAATAACGCCAACGTCGCCCTCTCAGATTGGCAACTCTTCGCGGAATCCTTCACCGTCGACGGGGGGAAGGTCATACAAGCCATACCAACCCTAACTGGGGGTGAAACTATATTTGAACAGGTGAGCCCCCATGAAAGAACCCAAGTCGTCCAAACGTACCCCAAACTCAAAAAATATCCAGATATTTTATTACGGGGTTCAGATTTTCAGGGACACGTCGTGACATCAAGTAGTTCAGCGTTTTCAGAAACACATTTTGGAAATTTTAGAGCATTTAATGGACGTGTTGATGCTGATATGGGGTGGATGGCGGGTTATGGACAGGCTGACGCTTGGACTACCGCTCTATATAATGGTGGTGGTGGGCTCTACTCATACACCCCAGCTGCATCTATCGCTGGTGAAACTGGGGAATGGTTGAAACTCAAACTACCCAAAAAAATTATTCTCGATCATGTCAAAATTATACCGCGACAAGAGAGCTCTGGAACCCATGCACCCTCCACATTCAAAATATTTGGTTCCAACGATGATTCTACTTGGGTTGAATTAATTAGTGAAACTGGGGTCATACCAGCATACAATTATGGTTCAACATACTCACCAACATCTACTTTGACCACAGCCTATAATTACTATGTAATTTCAGTTCAAAAGACTGTGAGTGACACAGAGCTCTGTATAGCAGAACTTGAATATTATGGTAGAGAAGAAACGGTCATCAACTCGATTACCACCACCGGTGATACATCCGTAGATACAGTAATTAAATCTGTATTCAACACACCCGCGACAACGGGTCTCTCTCTCTACCTCGACGGAAATCAAGGTTCTACAGCGACCGACCTCGTCAGTGGTTCTACCCTAACAGTGACGGAAAATAACACCACCTACGACGACACTGATAAAAGTTGGGTGCTCGATGGCTCTACGGAAAGTAATATACATTCTACCGCAATTAGCCTTACCACAAATGTGCACTCTGTGTCTATGTGGTTAAACGCATCAAACTTACACACAAATGTGGAGACCAACTCTCTATTTGTTATAGGCACGGAAACACCAGAAGGTAACACCTGCTCCAAAATTTCCACAACACGGAACCAACTTTTAGCATGGAAGAGACCATTAAGCGAAGATCACGTTCTAACCTCAAACACATGGCATCACCTCGTGTATGCATATGGGGGTGAGGGTAAATATAAAACTGCATACCTAGATGGCCGTCAAATTGGAACAGAGTACATCTACAAAACTGAACGCGTCAGGGAATATCCGGAATTTGCGATGAGTGCCGTGATACAAGAGCAACATGAAGTGACGAGGAGTTCTATCCATAGTAGTAGTTACCAACAATGGGATGCATTTGATAAACGTCAATATGGGGGCGCCGCCGGTGAAGGTTGGATAACTGGGAACCATTATACAAATGGACAACATAACGCAAATAGAAGTTCCTATGGTTTAGGCGGGGTTACAGGTGAATGGTTAAAACTTAAATTTCCGTACCGCATTCGTATGGAATCATATGATATGATACCACGTTCTAGTCAGGTGGAGCGTTTACCTTTAAACTATACTATACTCGGGAGTAACGATGATTCTACTTGGGATATAGTACATCAGGTTTCGGGTCAGACTGCCTCAGATCTAAATGTTCTTGGGCGTAAACTTATGACTGGAGCAAATAAAGATAATTTTTACAAATACTGGGGACTTGTCATACAGGAAATTATAGAAACCACAACGAACATTTACACGGCAATTCAAGAACTTAAATACTTTGGTGAGAGGGAATTTGACGAGTTTCCAAATTTTGAGATGAATGATTACGAAGAAGGTGGGTTCAGAGTTTCTGGTGAGGGGAGAGAATATAATGATGACGGATATGCTATATGGAGAGCTTTCAGGCGCGATGACCTACAATGGATAACCGCAGATAATGATGGGTACCCTAATAATGATGGTGTATACTCACAAACAAATACGTCTGGTGTGCGTCTAGCATCTAACACCGATTATGGTAAATATATGAAACTTAAATGCCCTAGACAATTTGTCTTAAAAAATATGACTCTCAGAGACCACGACACGTATTATATTAAAGATTTTAAAGTGTACGGGTCAAACGATGATATTAATTGGACTGAAGTTTTATCGGTAACTGGTAGAACCGCGAGCGGTTTAACATTTGGATCAAATCATGATGCTGACACAACTACAAAGGCCTATAACATGTTTGCCATGGTCATATCAAAGGTAAATGGTGGTACTACAGCTCGTATTCAAATATCTCAAATCAGATTTTTCGGTACACCTGTATCCGAAGTTCTCCACCTACCAGCCACCCCAGAGGTCCGTGTGGGTGGATCCTTCGATGGAAAGATTGCAAACTTTAGGGTCTACGATAAATACCTCCAACCCGAGGAGGTGGAGGAACTTTGGGATGCCCAAAAGGACCAGTTTGGTCTCGCCAAGTCTTCGGTGACCTTCTACAAAGGGAGGGTGGGGATAGGGACGACAGAGCCCAAGGGTGCACTAACAGTAGCAGATGAAACCATCGATTTCAGGGGAACTGGGGTGTTCCCCCCGGGTCCAATGGATTCCGAAAGCACCAAAATTCCCGGGCATGGTATATTTAAGGCGAGTGGGGGTGATTATTACGGTTCTGGTTATCCCCTCGAAATTGATGGTAATGATCAACGATACGCACCTTGGCAAATATTCCAATATACTACAGATCATGTGGATGGAGATAATCAAAATGGCGTGGCCTCGGATGCTTTTTGGCACAGCAAACTTACATATGATTCCACCCCACCTTACGCAGCGAAGACAACCATTGCAAATGACCAAATTTCACCCAAAACCTTCGGGATACCCGGTGTAGGGATGTCTTACGGTAACTGGGTTGACCTTCACTGCCCCTATAAAGTTCGTGTGAATGAAATAGAAATATCACGGGTCACGAGCCACCTGGACTCATTACCGGGTGCCGGTTATCTTCTTGGTTCGAATGATCAAGGAGAAACCTGGGAAATTATACACACATTTTCAGGGTGGACAGAGAGTGATTTTGATTTTGGGCGGTACTATGCCACGTTCCACTTCCCACTGGGTGAGGTGGGGTATAAGACTATTCGTTTACATGTGACACATCTCACCGGGGATGGTCAACACATACGTATGTCAGGTTTACGGTACAGGGGTGTAGCCGTGCCCACGGAAAAGGGTCATTCAACTCTCCATGACGGTGAATTACTTCTAACGAAATCCCTTAATGTACCCAGATTTGGACCACCACTGGGAAGCAATAAAGTTCCGAGTAGGGATACACTTCTTGTCGAATACGATACATCGATACCCATCCATGGGAGACTTGTCGATTATTGCGCCACCGATACTAGTGGAAATGGGTTGAATGCACGAATGTACAACGAAATGGTTTTTGATAACGCTGATATGTCATTTAGATTCATTAGTCAAGATGAATATCTGGCCGTAAATTTGAATAGTCTTTACACGGGCCACCTGCCGGAACACATTGTTAGAGGCAATTTTCAGCACACGGTGTCAGTTTGGTTTTATGTGGAGGAATTTAATGACAACCCATGCATATTTCATTTAGGATCCTCGGCTCACACAGATGCTAAAAATAGTTTTATTTATATTGTTAATACCAACCAATTGATTTGGTATCTCGGTGACGGCTATATGCGATTTCCTCATGGATTTCAATTGCATAGGTGGTATCACGTGGTAGCTGTGTATAATGGTGATACGGGTACAGACGGACGAAGAGTATGGATAGATGGAAAGGAGTTATTTATAGACTATATAACAAATGCGCTTTTTGAAACGCCATTGGATATGACTGACATGAATCTCCACTTCGGTAGGCAAATTGACGGAACTAACGATTATTTTGGTAAAATGTCTAGTATACGAATGTACAGGTCTGCTCTAAACGAGGGTGAGGTGAAACAACTGTACGATTTGGGGAGGAAAGGGACTGGTAACCAGGTAAATTTTGAGCACACAGCTGTAGCTATAGGGTCTCATCAACCAAGGGCACTTTTAGATGTTGCAGGAAGCGTGAGGGCGCAGGCAAATTTCCAAGACACTTTCACGGGGCAGCACTTTTGCGTCCCCGAGGGTCCCATGGGGGAGGGCCTCATCGTATCGGCTAATAAAAATCAGTACATCAAGATGAACGGTGGTCTCAGTACGGGGTCAGATGGGATTACCATCGACGAGTCCCTCCCAGTGGTAAGTCTATCTGGGACCTCCCAAGATAAAAGCTGCTTTGGGGTGGTTTCCAAAATTGAAAAGAGTGGGGATAGTCGTATAGAAAACGTGGGTGGATTGATTTCTGAAACACCCAAGGTGCGCGGTGACAATAGAGTTGTCGTGAACTCCCTAGGGGAGGGTGCCCTTTGGGTGATCAACACCGGGGGACCCCTAGAGTCTGGGGACTATGTGACGACCTCTAACGTCGCGGGGTATGGTGAGAAACAAAGTGGTGAGTTCCTCGCAAACTATACGGTGGCCAAAGTCACGATGGACTGCGACTTCACGGGATCGAATGTGGCTGTTCGGGCCCCAAAGAAGGTCGAGACTTTGACGACGGTCACGGAGGATGTTTGGAGTAACCTTACAGCCTACAACAGGTCTTCTACGACAGAGACCCAATACATCAACGAGGAGAACGTGGTCCTCACGGAGGGTGAGTGGTCCAACTTGGCCACAGAGGAACAAAACACATACTCCGACACCACATTGACTACATACTACCAAATTAAAAGGGGTGGAAACCTCCTAGATGAGAAGGGCTCAATCCAATGGGAAGATACAGACAGGATGAAACCGGGGTACAAGGTGAGGTACCTAGACGCTTCGGGTGTAGAGACCGATCAAGCCAATGTGGTATACACGGCGGCCTTTGTGGGGTGCACCTATCATTGTGGTTGAGTACAGAGTTTCTTTTCTCCCTCTATATTAAATGTCTCTAGAGGGCGTTGAAGGTTTTCTGGAAATTCCAAATGCATCTCTAAAGGTATCAGGGAACGTCCACGCAGATGGCCTCAAGTTGGGAGCGGTTGAATTGATTCCCTCCTACGACCTGGCCTCCGTCTCCAATGTCGGGAACACCACCACCCAAACGGTGCAGTTCACCAACCCCACGACCTCCCTAGTGGCCTCCTCCAACATCATGATGCTCAACACAGCCAACGCCCTCCAACAGGTTACCATGAGTGTCGGGGAGAATGCGGTACCCTACACGAAGCAGACCTTTAAGGTTTTTGAAGATAGTGCACTGGGGGCTGAGTATGCTACTGGATACCACCTAGGAAGAGCTGTCGCCATGAGTGGGGATGGAACTATAGTTGCTGCGGTGGCGTCCAAGGATAACAATCCTAGTACGGACGACGGTTCCGTCTTATTTTGGAAAAAAAATACGTTAGGGGAATGGTACGTGTATCAAATAAATCGGGATGCTACGAATCAACAGCACTTGGGCTACTGGAATGGTTCTAGCATGAGCATGTCTCGAGATGGTTCAACGCTTGTTATTGGAGCAGCTGATACAGATGTAGGTGTCTCAAATAGTGGAAGAGCATACGTTTATACACAAACCGCGGGGGTGTGGAATTTAGTCAAAGAATTATACGCCAGTGACCCGGAGGTCGGCGACTATTTCGGTGCAAGTACAAGTATTTCAAGTGATGGTTCTGTTATCGTTGTGGGATCCATGCACGAACATGCTAATGGTCAAACTGACCAGGGTTCTGCATACATTTACCATAAATCTGGGGGAACGTGGCCCTCTACACAATCACAAAAAATAACAATGGCAGAAAATGACGCTGATAGTTATTTTGGCAGTTCTGTGGCTCTTTCAGATGATGGGTACACATTGGTTGTTGGTGCGTCTCACCATGATAATGTGGCTACAAACGAAGGTGCTCTCTTTATATTTGAGAGGGGCTCTGGAACGTGGACACAAACCAAAAAAATGTGGGCATCGGATTTTGCATCAGCTGGCCAAATGCTTTTAGGTATAAGCGTCGCAATATCCGGAGATGGAACTATTATTGTCGCAGGTGCACATGGTAATGACACCACGGGATCGAATAGGGGCGCTGTCTATATATATGTAAAATCTGGTGGTGTTTGGCCGACGACGGAGACCCAACTACTCCGAGATAACGATGGGAATAACGATGACTATTTCGGTTGGCATGTATCCATGAGTCAAAGTGGGGATAGAATTATAGTTGGCGCGGAGAGGGACCATCATCCAAATATGGTCGGTGCTGGGGTAGATGGTGGTTCTATAGTGGTTTTTGACAGAATCAATAGCGTGTGGAACCAAACTAAAAAATTTTTTGGGGGAGGGGCAAATGGGGGTTCCCAAGAGTTGGGTTTTAGTACAGCGTGTTCAAATGATGGGAATGTCTATGTTGGGGGCGCACCTCAGTCCGAAGCAAACAACGATGACGGAGGTAGTATCATAATTTACGAAGAAAATGTGTGGAAAGAACGCACTAAAACTTTAAATGTTGACGCAGCTCTCATTGCCCAAAACCCTATATTTTTCAGTGTTGTGTGCTCGGCATATGAATTGAACAATGGTCAGGTTATTCCTTGGGATGTGGTGTTAATTAATCGCGGGTCTGGTTATGACCCCAATACGGGTGTATTTACGGCCCCGATTGCAGGATATTATTTTTTTACATATAATGCGATTAGGGTTGCTTCAACTGCTGGTTTATATATAGCATTCCGTAAAAATCAAATCTTTAAGGGGAAGCTGGATAGGAGCCAGAACGATTCCCAATATAGTAATCACCAGTTGGTCAGTAGTAGCTTTATAATTGATTTAGAGGTTGGTGATACCGTGGATGTGTGGTTAGTTACCGGTGAGTTATTCAGTTTTCATAACAAATTTAATGGATTTTATTTATCCTCATAGAATATGAGTCTATTAAAAGTATTAGGAGAACGCTATCCGGGTAGACCCTGGTGTCTTTGGACCCCCCGTTATGAAGATATTCAATGGAAGGACATTCCGGAATCTGAGAGGATGACCAAGGAGGAGGTTGAGACGCGACTTAGGGAACTCCTCCATGAGAAGGCTTTCGATACACTTAGGGGTGAGAGGAACCGTCGCCTTGCCGAGTGTGATTACCTCTTTGTGGCGGACTACCCCCACCCCTCCCCAGAATCAAAGACGGCTTGGGCAACCTACCGCCAGGCCCTTAGGGACCTCCCAGCTACAGTCGTGGACCCAGAAAACCCGGTGTGGCCCACCCACATTTAATAACATGTAAATCATTTCTTACACTATATTAAATGTCCATACAAGGCAATAATGGATTTTTGGATTTGGAGAACGCCTCCCTCAGGGTGACTGGTAACGTCCACGCCGAGGGCTTCAAGGTTGGCTCAGTCCGGCTCCAGTCGGCCTACAGTCTTCAGTCTATCACGGGGGTAAGCAATGTCACCAACGATATGATTCAATTCACCAACCCCACGAAGAGCTTTGACGCGACCTCGAACATCGAAGTTGGTAACGGAAATCTCTTTGTGAATACGACCACCTCCAATGTTGGTATAGGGACCAACATGCCCACCTCAACTCTAGATGTTCGAGGTGACGCAAGCGTCTCTGGGAACACGAGCGTCTCTGGGAACGTGAGCGTGGGTGAAGTCATCGGTTTGAGTTTTGGTAACATACCCACAATTAACTTTGACCAGGTCTCAAATGTTTCCCAAATTAAATCGAACTCCAACGTCGTCATGGAGTACAAGTTGTCCACCAGGGACTATGAAACCAAGGAACCAAGGATTGCCCTAACCGCCAACTCTGATAGGGGCTACGTGGCGAGTGCGAGTAAAGAAGAAAGTACGAGTCGTCAAGCTTGGAAAATATTTAATAACGTACAAGCTGAAGGTGATGGGTGGAGATCAAGTACCTCTGATATAGAATATAATGCGAGTGGAACATACGTCGGATCAACAAATTTAGGTACAGGTGCAGTTAATGGTGAATGGGTTCAAATTCAATTACCTTATAAAATCAAACTCGAAAGGTTTACTCTTCAACCTAGATTATCAACACCAATAGTACCAGGTTCATCACCTTCACTGAATTATGGTAGATCAGAGTTTATAAAGAATGGTAAAATTTACGGTTCTAATGACGGTGTGTCGTGGAGTTTAGTACATACTATAACTGGAATAAGTGCTAGCACTGATACATCAATTGTGTCTGTTATAGTAGATTCCTCTAGTGCCTATTATAAATATTTTGGACTAGTTATCACTGATACAAATACAAGTTCAGCAAGTGCCGCGGGAACTGCACTTAGTGAATGGGAACTCTACGGCACCCCCTTAACCGCAAACGTGGCCACTGGGACTGACGTGGTCCTCCACACCACCCCTAACGTCCCAAAGACAGACTTCTCCAACGTGTACTACGACGGTCAGGACTACACCTCCATGCCCGCCACCGTGGCAGACAAGTCTGGGAACGGGGTCACCGGGACCCCCTCGGGTGGGGTTGGTTTCGATTCCACCTACAAAGCCTTCACCTTCAGTGGGGGGTCGAGTGGTGACAAAATTACAGCGACCCTCACCAACCCCGCAGGTGCTTGGGTCCACTCCGCGAGTATGTGGTTCAAGGTGAATGCATTAACCAAAACCCACTGTTTATTTAGCGTAAACAATGATGACACTGGTGATACTGATAGAACATTGCGTCTCGAATTAAAAACAACTGGCACACTTAAGTATAATTTTAACAATAACATAGTTATTTTTGGGAGTGATGATACTATTAGAACTGGAGAATGGTATCATCTAAGTGCCACCTATTCGGGTGGTTCAGATGCACCAAGTAGAAAATTGTTTTTGAACGGTGTAGAATTGGGTATATCTTCAACGAGTGGCACTATAGCAGCACTCAATGCACACGCAAACGCACTTCTAAAAATTGGAACGAGAGAAAGTAATTCAGGGGTCTTCAACGGCTCCATCGCCAACTTCCGTCTCTACAACCAGGCTCTCTCAGCGGATGAGATATGGGAGCTCTACGCCTACCAGAAGGAGTACTTTGGGGTCAGCCCAGACGTGGTGACCCTAAAGGCTGGGAGGGTTGGCATCGGGACCTCGGAGCCTAGGGCCGTCCTAGACGTTAGGGGTTCATCGAGATTTGATGCACCTATTACACTTCCCAGGGCATTATTTAACCCTGGGTATTCTCGTTCCGCGATAATATATACGGGTGGCTATTATAGAACGAAATATCAAAATGTGCATGAATATTACCAAAACTTAATCATCCCACCTGCAAGTGAGATGGCGGGCTACAGTATTGACGCTCAATGGTATACTTTAGGTAATTATACAAGTGGTAACTCCCTAAACACAACAATAATTGACACATTAGTATACTGGTTAAAAAATAGACAAAATGGTCATATTCACGAATCTCAGTTTCTCGTTAGTGGTGGGACACATTTTGAGAGAGTATATGGACAAAAATTCGCCACACACTTCCGACTTTGGGGATATGGTGAAAGGAGCAATCATACTCATACTAAGTACTACGTTAGCAATTATAATGTCAGTTTTACATCTGCAGCCGAATTGAGTATATATTATTCGGAAACTGTTTTATAAAATTATATGTGTAATGTATATGAATGCGCACTGGGTAAATCGTGTTTTATACGAAATTGAGCATGTTTCAGATAAACTTTTTATAGATGATGATTCAACAGAAACGTTGTACAATACATTTGAATCCGTGAAAGTAGTAGATGGAAAAGACGTTGATGTAAAACCAGATAAAGATATTTTTAACTCAAAATGGAAAGAATTATTGTTAAAGGACCTTAGGGCCGAGAGGGATCGCCGCCTCGCCGCCACAGATTGGGTGACCCTAAAGGCGTACTCCACATCGACCCCAGTCCCAGAGGCTTGGGCCACCTACATGCAGGCTCTAAGGGACCTCCCAGCCACCACTGAGGACCCCAAGAACCCTGTTTGGCCCGTCCAGCCAAGTCCGTAGGACTTGTCCCCCCATTTAATAACAGGTAAATCATTTCTTACCCTATATTAAATGGTTGTCCTTGATACACCAGCAAACAACTTGGAAATCAAGAATGCCATATTGAGGGTAAAACGGATAGAGGCCACCAATGTCACGGTGTCATCAGAGTTGACTTACCCACCGGTGATTGATGGAGGTACAACAATTTCTGGGGACTTTGGGGTCAGTGGGAATACCACAGTCTCCTCGAACCTAACAATCGGGGGTGAACTCACAGTTTCCTCGAACTTGGAGGTTGGCACGGCAAACCTCTTTGTAGATAAAGTTTCCGGGAATGTAGGTATTGGGACCAATTCCCCCGTAGCCAAACTCCACGTGAACGGTGATTTTTATACACCCGGTGCCACCATCCAAACAATTGTTGAAAATGTGCACAGAATATTTCTATACAACGGTCTAGACAATCATATAGAGTTATTGGACATCATGATACGACCAAAGTTTGCAAACTCAAAAATACTTTTACAGTGGACGATTAATGGTGAAGCTCACCATAGGTCTGTATATAGGATATATAGGGGGGATACTCTCATTGGTTATAATACAGAAGATCCTAGTGTGAATCATTGGAATGGTATCACTGCAGCTAATTATGACGGCAATGACAGCTCAACCCCCGAAAATATGTCTTTAAGTTGGGTAGATACACCAAATACAACAGATCCCATCATATATAAAGTATATTTACATTCTTCTATCGGTGGATCTACAACTCTATATTTGAATAGAACATATGGTTCTGGTGGAGCGGGCAACTATGAAAATGGTGTGTCCTACAAGATGGCTACAGAATTAGCCCAATAATTCATTTCTCCCCCTATACTAAATGGTTGTCGGGGTGCCACAGGGTATACTTGATATTAAGAATGCCACTGTAAGGGTTAATACTCTAGAGTCCACAGATATTTCATTATCCTCAAATATAGTCAATTCGGTTGTAGTAGAAGGAAACACCGATGTTTCGAGGGACTTGGAAATCACAGGGAACGCCGCAGTCTCCTCAAACTTGACAGTCTCTGGTGACACCAAAATAGCTTCAAATTTGACAGTTGGAACCTCCTCCAATCTTTTTGTAAATACACAGAATGGGAAGGTTGGTATTGGAACAGATACACCCGCGACCGATCTTCATGTAAATGGAGATTTTTATGCGCGAGATATGACTATTCAAACTGTCACATCGCTTGTTCACGATCGAATTGCTTATAGCCCAGCTGTTGTTGATTTACATATAGATGCACTTGATATTACGATAACCCCAAAGTTTGCAAACTCCAAGATACTTTTAAATTGGGATGTAGTGCATGAAACTGACCCCAATGCGGTGTTTAGAATTTACAGGAACACCACATTAATTGGTTATAATAATACTCGAAGTACTATAGATCATTGGAATGGTGTTGTAGCTGTACCAGCCGATTTTGATAATGCTTCAACACCATATAGAGTATCTATAAATTGGGTTGATGTACCGGCTACTACCAACCCCATAACATATAAATTGTATAAACATGAAGCGGATGGCGCCAGTGCCAATATATTTTATTTGAATAGACATAGGACAATACCTGCAGGGGGGGACCCGGATGGTGGAGCGTCTAACTACGAAATTGGTGTGTCCTATGTATCTGCGATAGAAATAACACAATAAATCATTTCTTCCTCTATATTAAATGGTTGTTGAGACACCTCAGGACAACTTAGAACTTGGTGACGCTACACTTCAAACAGGTATAATAGAAGGTGCGGAACTTTCGGTCTCTTCATTGGTGGTAGGTGATAAATCTGTTTATTTGGGAGACTTGGGGGTCACCGGTAATTCGGTTATGTCCTCAAATCTTACAGTGTCTGGGAACGTCACAGTGTCTTCTAATTTGGAAGTGGGGATTTCGAAACTCGTCGTAAGTTCAAATGTGGGAATTGGAACCAGTGTGGCCCAACATAAACTCCATGTAAATGGAGACATGTATGCACATGGTGTTGTTGTACAATCTGTCGTTGAAAATGTTCACGATATAGTCACATATCCCGCGACACTCGATAAACATTTGGACGTATTTGACATTACGATAAAACCCAAAAGTGTAAATTCAAAAATACTCTTACATTGGAACGTGTGTGGTGAAATTCACTACGACGAAGTATATAGAATTTATAGAGATAATGAGCTCATTGGTTACAATAACACTGTGGGTGTAAACCACTGGAATGGTGTCGCTACTCACCCTTATGAACTAAATTTCGATGATACTATGGCTAACACAAATATAAAATGGGTGGATGAACCAAAAACGATCAACTTTATAACATATAAATTATATTTACATGATGCGAATGGCTCTGGATTTCAACCAAGCTATGTAAATAGGACCGAGCTCGGTGGAAATGACGGTGATGATAATGAAGAAATTGGTGTATCCTACAAAAGTGCCCTCGAATTAGCTCAATAAAAATATGGCAACTATAATAATGGCGGACATCACCAGTGCACTTGTAAGTTTGTATCCCACTTCTAAATGGAAATTGAATGGGTATACTTACAGTGGTTTAACTTGGCAAGATCCAGACACCCCCAAACCAACAGAAGAGGAACTTATTAAAAAGGCGGGGGACCTGAAAGTTGAGAATGCCTGGAAAAACCTTAGGAAGAAACGTGATCTTCTCCTCACCCAAACAGATAAGTATATCGTAGCTGACTACCCCCACCCCGACGAGGCCACAAAGCAGGGGTGGCTAGATTATCGCCAGGCTCTAAGGAACCTACCTTCGGAGACTACCGATCCAGAAAACCCGGTGTGGCCCACTCACATTTAATAACGTGTAAATCATTTCTTACCCTATATTAAATGCCAATAGGAACACCAGAAGGTTTCCTTGACATTACGAATGCCACCCTCCGTACGTCGGTCGTGGGTATTTCTAACACGGGTCCAACTGGGGAACTCTCGATAGGTTCAAACCTTCACGTTGACACCACATCTTCAAATGTCCTCCATGTTGTGGGGAATACCTTGACACACAATCTAACTTTGGGAACTATTAACTTAACACCA
>Ga0209309_10003352_pt1 | contig 13901 bp, 9 predicted proteins | sample COGITO_mtgs_1204_2_FD_184807 | JGI IMG/M metagenome (GOLD analysis project Ga0209309, IMG submission 184807) | Pelagic marine microbial communities from North Sea - COGITO_mtgs_120412 (SPAdes) (version 2) | ecosystem: Environmental > Aquatic > Marine > Epipelagic ...
GCCTTCGGTACACATGGCGTGAAGCGTTCCGTACTGACGATACCGCTGGCGGTGCATCACGTAACTCTACTTTAGGTTTCCCAGTTTATACTCATGACCGTGGCCAGCTTAATGCCAGTGTTAGCTATGACGTAAACGAGCAATTAAATATAGGGATAGAAGCGATTAACTTAAATAAATCAGAGGTGACTCAATCTTGTGTTAACGAAGGCGCAATTCTTTGTTTCCAAGGTTTAGCAGACCGTCGTATCACATTTGGTGCTAGCTACCGCTTCTAAATAGTAGAAAACCAAAGCGTACTATCAAGCTCAGGCACGCCATTCTGTGGCGGCATGCTACCTCCTGCTTTATGCAGGGGGCAGCTACTAACACCTGTGACGATAGATTCAAATTGAACTCGAAGAAAATTGTAATGTTCAATAAAGACCAAGTTTTTTCGGAAGCGACACTTTCCAACCTTACCAACTATATTACCAATTACACCATAAATATTGTTACCAATTACATTACCAATAGTGTAGATTAGACAGATGGATACGCTTTAGTCCACAAACAGACTAAAAAACATCCAATGTGAATGTGATATACCAAAGCACATGGCAAATAGAAAACTAAAATCACTATAAATAGGAATTATTTATGACAAAACCTACCATCGGCTTCATTGGCCTTGGCCTCATGGGCAGTAATATGGTTGAAAACCTACAGAAAAAGGGTTTCCATCCAATAGTAATGGATCTCAACAAAGATGCAGTTGCGGCCGTTGTTGCTCGTGGTGCTAGCGCAGCTACCACAGCAGCAGAATTAGCCGCTGCCTGTGACATTGTTATGTTATGCCTGACAACTTCTAATGTGGTCGAAAAATTAGTTTATGCTGATGATGGTATCTTGGCCGGCATTAAAGAAGGCGCTGTTTTGATCGACTTCGGTACTTCTATTCCAGCTTCGACTCGCAAGATCGGCGCTGACCTTGCTAAAAAAGGCGCAGGCATGGTTGATGCTGCACTTGGTCGCACTCCCGCTCATGCTAAAGATGGCCTACTAAACATCATGGCCTCTGGTGATCAAGCTACTTTCGATAAGGTTAAACCCGTTCTTGAAATGCAAGGCGAGAATGTATTCTATCTAGGTGCACTAGGCGCGGGTCATACAACAAAGCTCATCAACAATTTCATCGGAATGACAACAGTTACGGCTATGTCACAGGCTTTCGCCGTTGCAGAACGCGCCGGTGTAGATCGTCAACAACTTTTCGATATCATGTCCACAGGCCCGTCTAATTCACCATTTATGGGTTTCTGTAAAAACTACGCGGTAGATGGCGTAAGTGACTTAGGTTTCTCTATTAATAATGCCAACAAGGATTTAGGTTATTTTCTTGAGATGGTTAAAGATTTAGGTACCACTGCAAAAATTGCAGAGGGCACTTCGGCCCACCTTCAAGCTGCTGTAGATGCAGGGATGGGAAATGGCAATGTGCCCGAAATCTACGATTATTTTCTTAAATTAGCAAAATAATGACAAAGTTACCTGTGCATGATCTGTGAGCTTGCCTGGTAATAATTGAATATTAAGCCTCTTGATTAGAGGCTTTTTGGTTCTAAATACGAGCTGGATCGACTTTTTTGTGGAGAATAATGCCCAAAATTGTTCGTCTGCAAATAGGTAAAGATAGGAGTTATTATGAGCCAAAGTGAAAATTTTTTATTTGGTAACGAAACTGAAATTGAAGATATTGGCGGTGGTTTAAAACGCCAAATGTTGGGCTATAATCAGGAACTAATGGCGGTAAAGATTTGGTTCGAAAAAGGCGCCATTGGCTACAACCATGCCCATAGACATTCACAAGTGACTTATGTGGTAGAAGGTGAATTCCATTTTAATATTGATGGTGTCACTAAAATATTAAGAGCCGGTGATAGTTGCTTGATACCGCCATTCGCTGATCATGGAGCAACTTGTCATACTGGCGGTATTCTAATTGATACCTTTAGTCCCCTACGAGAAGATTTTATAGAGAATTAATCAACAACCAAATTTAAGTTGATTTCCGGCGCACTATGAAATTGTTAGATATAGGACTTATGAATATGCACTTTAAAAAAATTACTACTCTATTGTTGTTTGTCACCACACTTACAACACCACTTTTAATAAAAGCTCAGCAACATCCAAACTTGATCCTGACCAAAGCTGGTGTAGAAAAAGTTAGAGAGAATTTGGGCAAAGTGCCTCTATTTGATGCCACAGTGCAAAAAGTGAAGAAAGAAGTTGATGCTGAAATTGCATCTGGTATCGACACGCCTATTCCCAAGGATTTTTCTGGTGGTTATACCCACCAAAGGCACAAACTGAATTTTCTAATTGCGCAAAAAGCCGGATCGCTATATCAAATATTACAAGATGATAAGTATGCTAAATATATCCGCGACATGCTTTTCCAGTATGAAGCTATGTATCAAGATTTACCTGTTCATCCACAGGAACGATCTTATGCCAGAGGTAAGTTATTCTGGCAATGTCTGAATGACAGTAATTGGCTGGTTTACATGAGTCAGGCCTATGATGCCATTTACGATACACTTTCAGCCAAAGAGCGCGAAAAGTTAGAAAATAACTTATTTAGACCCTTTGCCGATTTTATCTCTATCGGTAACCCGCAGTTCTATAATCGAGTCCATAACCATAGTACTTGGGGCAACGCAGCCGTTGGTATGATCGCCCTTGTTATGAATGACGAGGAATTACTGCAACGTGCATTATATGGTATTGAAGATGATGGTCTTGAAATCGGCGGCAAAGACAATGATGGCGGTTTTATTAAGGTAGCAGGACAAAAGGCAGGTTTCTTAGCTAATCTGGAAGACCCTTTTTCACCTGATGGTTATTACACTGAAGGTCCTTACTATCAACGTTACGCTATGTATCCGTTTTTAATTTTTGGGCTGGCGATGAACAATGTAAAGCCTGAAATGAAGGTTTTTGAACATAAAGACAATGTACTACTTAAAGGTGTGGGCGCATTGCTCAATTTGTCAGATGCCGATGGCGAATTTTTTCCTTTGAATGATGGCCAAAAAGGCATGTCCTATTATACAGCTTCATTAGTGACAGCCGTAGACATTGCTTATCAATACGGTAATCAAAATCCACAATTACTGAGCATTGCACAAAAGCAGAATGAAGTATTGTTAGACCAGTCAGGTCTTGCGGTCGCTATTGGAATTCGTGATGGAAAAACCCAACCTTTTGTAAAAAACTCTATCAATTTATCCGATGGTCCTGATGGTAAACAAGGAGGTGTTGGCGTACTTCGTTATGGCAATGAAGACTTAACACTGGTGTTTAAATATGCCGCTCAGGGATTAAGTCACGGACACTACGATAAACTTTCTTTTTCTCTGTATGAGAAAGGCGATGAAGTCATCCAGGATTACGGTCTCGCCCGTTTCGTTAACATTGGGCAAAAAGGCGGCGGCAACTATTTAAAGGAAAATAAAACCTGGGCCAAAACGACCATTGCCCACAACACGCTTTCCCAAAATGGAGCGATGCATTTTGACGGCAAATATGAAACCGCGAGCCAACATCACTCGCAGTTATATTTTTATGATGCGTCAAATAAGAATGTTCAGGTAGTTAGTGCCACAGATACCAATGCCTATCCCGGCACCCAAATGCACCGTACTATGGCGATAATCAAGAATGAAGGCTTTGCGAAGCCATTTCTGTTGGATATTATGAAAGTAAATTCCGGCACTAAAAATCAATATGACTTGCCCTTTTATTTTATGGGCCAGGTGTTAAACGAGAATTTTGCATATGATTCCCCCACTACCTTGAGTCCATTAGGTAAAAACAATGGTTATCAACATTTGTATTTAGAGGGTAAAGGTAAGCCATCCTCTAGCAGTACGCAGTTTTCATGGTTAGGCAACGGAAAATACTACACCTTGACCACAGCAACAGAACAAACCGACGAATTGTTACTTACGCGCATGGGTGCCAATGACCCTGAATTTAATTTGCGTCGGGAAGCGGCCTTGATGATCCGTAGGAAAGATATCGACAACACAATTTTTGTTTCAGTCATTGAACCACATGGAAGTTACAGCCCTGTTTCAGAGTTGTCAGTAAATTCCACTAGTAACATTGAAGAGTTGAAGGTATTACAGGACGATGCAGACTATACGGCGGTTTCCATCAAGGATAAAAAAGGACATGTTAACCTCTTCATTTTAGCCAATATGGATGCAACAGCTTCCAAACAACATAAATTGAATATTCACGGCAAGTCATACCATTGGACTGGACCATATTACTTTACTGATAGTCAATAAAATAAAGAATAGCTTTATTATTGAGAGATTGCTGCTTGCCAGCAATCTCTTATCCCAATACCTCAGTAATAAAAAAACCTGTTAACTTAATGCCTAAACTGATTCTTAAAGACTCCCCTAAACAACCTTTCACAATAACAATTGTTGCCAATACTGTTCGACCATAAAATCTATCAGGTTGCAGTTTCCAAAATTTTTTTAATAAAAAACTTAGATAAAAAGATATTCAATCGTTTTATTTTTATCACCGATTGATATTTTGAATAATGGCCACTGCCATTCTGGCTTATCTCCTTTAAATTTACTCATAGCTAGCCTACTTTGCCCTTTAAACTTGGATGTTGACATTTTATAACGTTATGTTAATTTAAGTAAGTAAACCGATTTAGTAAACCGATTTTGTTATTTGGTATAAGGCTAGAAAAATAGTGGCAATTTCGAATATTGAATACTTAGTGAGCATTGAACATAAACATTACAAATTGGTTTGTTTACTCTAACCCTTGAAATAATTGTTAAACAAGGCGCCATAACATAAACACTACAAGTTAATGGAGACACCATGAAAACTGAATTGAATAAAATAAGTTCTGTATTGAAAAGTCGTAGAACTAATACAGCAATTTACAGCGCAGCATTAGTTGCGATACTGTCAGCCCCGACGATTTCGGCACAAGAAAATCCAGCAAATGAAGAGCTCGAAGTTATCCAAGTAAGTGGAATACGTAGTGCTCTTTCAAGTGCACTTTTTGAAAAACGCGAATCAGCTAACTTAATCGAAGTTATCCAGGCGACAGATATTGGTAAGCTGCCAGACCAAAACCTAGCTGAGGTTCTTGAGAATGTTACAGGGATCCAAATTACTAGAACGGCAGGTGTGGGTACCGGAGTACAAATCCGAGGTACTAATGCAAACCGAACCGAGATCAACGGAGTCTCTACTGTAGGCTCTGGTACAGGTCGAAGCGGAATTAATTTTGAAGATGTATCTGCCGGTATTATAGCTGCAGTTGAAGTTACTAAAGCACCTGAAGCAAAAACGATTGAAGGCTCTGTGGGTGGTACTATTAATTTAAGAACTATTCGTCCCCTGCAACTAGGCGAAACCTTAGCCACTTTGAGAGTACAAGGCGAAAATAGTAGTCTTTCAACTGATGGAGGTTTACAACCTAGATTATCGGGAACCTTCGGAGATAACTGGGATACAGATTCAGGTAAGTATGGGGTGGTGGTTAGCGCCAGTTACGCTGAGCAGGAAGCAACAGCATTCCGTCCTAGAACGGATCGAGATAACTCAGTAGCAGCAGATAGTGGTGCTGCCAGTGCTCAATCATTCGCTTTTTTGCCCATTCAATTTTTTGTTCAAGATTATGATAACTATGAATCTGAAACCATAAATATAGCCGCTTCATTTGAGTGGGCACCGAACGACAATACCAAGTTCTATTTTGATGCGATCATCAATGACCAAGAACGCAGAGAAGAAAGCTCAAGAATTCAAGCGTCTGGTGTCAGTGATCTAATAAACATCTCGATCCCAACTGAATTTGAAACTGTAAATTTTGGCACAATAGATGGTCAGGATCTCGGCAGCATCCAAGCTGCAGTCAGGGGTGTCATTCCCGTTGAAGATGGTGATGCGGATCCAAATCTACGATTTTCAGGTGATACGAATTCGCGCTTAACAAAGAGCGAAATATTTAGAATTGGGGGAGAGTGGCAAGGTAATCATCTTAAAATAAAAGTAGAAGCATCATCATCAAATTCAGATACTACTACACCTAGTTTCAACACTACGCTTAACTTTATCAATCCAAACGTGGCATCTAACGATTCAAATGAGAATGGTACACCTTTTGAATATGATCTGACTGGCGGTTCAATGGCTTTTGGCATTGCATCTGGCGAAGCAAATGCACCAACTAGTGCTCAATTGCTTGATCCAGCAAACGTGGTGTTACGTGATGTAGCCATAGGTAATAGTTCTGCCGAAAACAGTGAAGATGCGTTTCGTATGGATTTCAATTATTACGTAGATACTTTTGTGACCTCGGTTGATTTTGGTTATCGCTATAGTAAAACCTCCAGTGTTCAAGATACAGTTACCAACAGCGTAGGCTTAAGAAATATGTCTGATAGTCCATCTGGCGACCTGTTTTCTGAACTTCTAATTGCCGGTCCAACTAATTTTAATGAGGCTGATGGCAGAGAGTTATATGTTCGCGATTATCTTCAACTTAACCCAGAGCTTGTCGCTTCAGATCCAGATGGCGCTTTGGCAGTAATACAAGCTGCTGTTGAGACAATTGGAGGTTCGGTAGCAATCAACGCACCAACATCAAGCTCTGACGGCTTCTTTGATATTCAAGAAGAGACTAATGCTCTTTATGTTCAAGCGAATTTTGAACAGGGTATATTCCGCGGTAACTTTGGTCTACGTTATTTAGAAACCGACGTTAATTCAATTGGTAATTCAACAACCACAGATGCTGATGGCAATGACTTAGTGTCACAAGTAACAACAACTGGTAGTTATGATTTCTTGTTACCACGCATAAATGTAGTTGCAGACATAAGCGATGATTTGGTTGTACGTGCCGGTTGGGGTAAAGACATTCGCCGTCCAGATTTTGATGATCTGTCAACCTCATTTACGTTTTCTACTAGCCCAAACCCTGCTGTTGCCATAGGTAATCCCAATTTAGTACCTGAAGAAGTGACCTCATTTGATATCTCTGCTGAGTGGTATTTTGCAGAAGCGAGTGTATTGAGCGTTGGTATTTTCCATAAGAAACGTAGCGACCTTCACGTTACCCAACAAGAAGACCCCTTTGAGGACTCGGATACTGGATATCGTGACGTGACTGATCCTTGCGAAGGTGGTGGTATTTTCAACCCTATTGCGGATATTAATGTATTTGGTCCGGATACAGGTGTAGGGGTATGTGTTCCCTTCTCTACGACTATTAATGATACAGGCGAAACTACTCAAAAAGGGATAGAAATAGCGGTTCAGTATGACCTTTCCGGATTTGAAGATGACTTGGGTTGGGCATCAGGGTTTGGTGCAATTGTTAACTTTACTAAGCAGCAGTTTTCAGGCGGTGAAGCATTCGATACTGCGACAAGTCGCGCTAACGATATATTTGCATTAACAACCGGCATCGAAGATATCAATGTCACTCGAGTGCAAGGACTAACTGATTTGTCTGAAAATGCTTACAACTTTACGCTTTATTACGAAAAGTATGGTCTTTCAGCTCGTGCACGTTATACGTGGCGAGAAGCGTATCGCTCAGAAGATTTTGGTAGTACAACTAGTTTCCCATGGGGTTTCCCAGTAGTACAAGAGGATAGAGGGCAACTTAATGTCAGCGTTAGTTATGATGTTAATGAACAATTGAACGTGGGAATTGAAGGTGTCAACCTCACAGAATCAGATATTACACAATCCTGTGTTAATGAAGGTGGCTTGCTTTGTTACCAAGGCCTTACAGAACGTCGAATTACACTTGGTGCAAGCTACCGCTTCTAAAACCTAGTTAAACAGAGTGAAATACCAAATATTAGATCACTAGACAGCTACCTCCCGCTTTATGCAGGGGGTGGCTAATATCGCGTGTGACGCTATAGGTGTGTTAATTGGGTAGTAATTTGTTGCGTCAATAAAACAGAATACCTATTTGTCTCTAAACAGACTGGAAATAACCCGTTGTGTCGGTGATAAACCAAAACACATAACGAATAGTAAAATTAAAATCACAATAAATAGGAATTATTTATGACAAAACCTACCATAGGCTTCATTGGCCTTGGCCTCATGGGCAGTAACATGGTTGAAAACCTGCAAAAAAAGGGGGTTCACCCAATAGTAATGGATCTTAACAAAGACGCAGTTGCTGCCGTTGTTGCACGGGGCGCCACTGAAGCGACCTCGGCTGCCGAATTAGCAGCTGCCAGTGACATTGTGATGTTATGCCTGACCACATCTAATGTGGTCGAAAAATTAGTTTATGCCGATGATGGTATTTTAGCCGGCATTAAAGAAGGGGCTGTTTTGGTTGATTTCGGTACATCGATCCCCGCTTCTACCCGTAAAATTGGTGCTGACCTTGCTAAGAAAGGCGCTGGTATGGTTGATGCTGCACTTGGCCGCACTCCCGCTCATGCTAAAGATGGCCTACTTAACATCATGGCATCTGGTGACCAAACGACCTTCGATAAGGTTAAACCCATTCTTGAGATGCAAGGTGAGAATGTTTTCTATTTAGGTGCTTTAGGTGCTGGTCACACAACTAAACTAATCAACAACTTCATCGGCATGACGACAGTTACAGCTATGTCTCAGGCTTTCGCAGTTGCAGAACGTGCGGGTGTAGATCGCCAACAACTTTTCGATATCATGTCTACAGGCCCGTCTAATTCACCATTCATGGGTTTCTGTAAAAACTACGCGGTTGATGGTGTAAGTGATTTAGGCTTCTCTATCAATAATGCCAACAAGGATTTAGGTTACTTCCTCGAGATGGTTAAAGATTTAGGTACCACTGCTAAAATTGCTGAGGGCACCTCTGCTCATCTTCAGGCTGCAGTTGATGCTGGCATGGGGAACGGTAATGTTCCGGAAATCTACGATTATTTTCTTAAGTTATAAAAATAATGGAATGGTTACCGTTGCATAACTTACGAGTAACTCTTGCGGCTTTTTCGGTAACAAAAATAGACATTATTTATAAATGATAGTTTCGAATATTAAGCCTCTTTTCTAGAGACTTTTTAGTTCAGTTTACAAGCTGATTTAACTTTTATTGGGTAGCTTAAATCCCAATACTGACAAAACAATAATTGCTAAAAGCTAGGAGTTAATTATGAGCCAAAGTGAAAACTTTTTATTTGCTAACAATACCGAAATTGAAGATATTGGCGGTGGTTTAAAACGCCAAATGTTGGGATATAATCACGAATTAATGGCAGTAAAAATTTGGTTTGAAAAAGGGGCAGTTGGCTACAATCATGCCCATAGACATTCACAAGTCACTTATGTAGTAGAAGGCGAATTCCATTTTAATATTGACGGTGTAACCAAAATATTAAAAGCCGGTGATAGCTGCTTGATACCACCACACGCAGACCATGGTGCGACTTGTCCTACTGGCGGTATTTTAATTGATACCTTTAGCCCAGCACGAGAAGACTTTGTTGAAGGGTTATCACCAACCTAATTACCTTGGTGAGTGAATATATACCATTATTTTTGTCATTAGAAGGTTGCTGCGTGCCAGTCATTTCTTGTTTCTATAACACCAACAATACAGTTAAAAAGCCAGATTTTTAGCAGGAAACAAATTAAACAGAAAAGAGCATCGCTAGTGCCACCACTATTTTGTCTCTAGGCGCCCGATATAGAGTTGTTTATAGCGATTAAAAGGGATAGTTTTCAGCAATTCTTCTATTGGTATCATTGCGAATGCCCAAAAAATCGATACTTCAAATTGTAGGATCAGTAGTGCACAGATAGGCAGTGCTATGACCCATTGGGTCACAAAATGAATTTTCAGTACAAGATTGCTATTACCAAGCGCTCGCAGAATATTACCAGCGACTGTGTTATAGGCTCGGATAATTGGCAAAACGATATAAAGCGGTGCAATGATTATTAATGCTGCAAGAGTATCAGCTTCAATGTCTGGATAGACAAATTCAATACATTGACTAAGTATAAAAAAAAGAGCCGCAATAATTACCGATAATGTCATGCCCACTTGGGTGCAACTACTAATAAATAATTTGAGATCCCCTGTATCCTTTTGGCCTAGTGCCTGACTAATACTAATTGCCGACGCTTGCGCCCAAGCATTAGGGAATTGTGTACCAGCACGCACCCATGGAAAGATCAAAGTGATGGCAACAAATGAGAATAACTCCAATTGCGCAAATAATAATTGATAGACAGTAGCCCCAATAGAGAGAAGAAAAAAATTAGCCGCTATGGGGTATATTTCAGCGTATTGTGGTCCAATTTCCTTCCAAAATTTTCTATCGAGAGGGTAAGTTAGATCCACTTTATCGTCGGCTTTCAACGCGAGATAAAGGAATACAGCTCTTAAAAATACCGCAATCAAACTGCCCCAAGCAGCTCCCTCGACTCCGAGCCCCTCATACCCTGCAAAACCATTTATCAAAAAATAGCTGAGTATTGCATTAACAGGCAGCTCAATCATAAAACCTTTTAGGGGCACTTTGGAATGACCTCGACCATTACAAAACGCGGTGCAGACCTGAGTGTATGCTGTGAGCAGAACAATATATTTGGTAATGGATATATAAGTTTCGGCTAGCTGCGCTAACTCACTATCATCAGTAATAGCGGCCACCAGTTCCGAGCCCCAAAAAGCCAGAATAAATAGAAAAATCAATGAAGTTGAAATATTAATTAATAGCCCAGACCAATAGGCAATCGCCAGATTAGCTTGGTTGTTGGATCCAAATGCTCGACCTACAAGTAATTGAATACCATTACCAATCGCAATCTCAAGACCCAACACAAATGCCACTATTGTGGTTGCAATGCCCATGGCCGCAACTGGAAGCTCCCCAAGGGGAGCAACCAAAAGTGTATCAATCATTAACATGGACTGGACTAACAAAGCATTAAAAGCCAGAGGCCAAGCCAGTGTCAGGTTCCTGCGAATATAGGTATTGGTAATGGTCAAACAAGAACCTTTTTTAAGAAGTGATTGCAGACAAACATAACTACCTTCCCATCCATCCACCGTCGACCATTAATATAGTGCCATTAACATAGCTCGCGGCTTCAGACGCCAAAAAGACTGCTGGGCCTTTAAAGTCTTCAGGATTACCCCAGCGACCTTGCGGGATCCGTCCTAAAATGGCGGCGGAGCGCTGAGGATCATTTCGCAAGGCTTCGGTATTGTCGGTGTCTATGTATCCGGGGGCAATAGCATTTACATTTACACCTTTGCCAGCCCATTCATTTGATAACGCCATAACCAATTGCCCAATCGCCCCCTTACTGGCCGCATAACTAGGAACGGTTACGCCACCTTGAAAAGTTAACAAAGAAGCGGTGAAAATAATTTTACCGGCACCACGGGCAATCATATCTTTGCCAATTTCACGACTAAGAATGAATTGGGCATTTAAGTTAACATCAATAACCTTATCCCAAAGTTCATCGCCATGCTCGGCAGCAGGTGCCCGTAATATGGTACCTGCGTTATTGACCAAAATATCAATTTGAGAAAAGTCTGTTTTGACTTCTTCGATGAAGCAATACAGGGCGTTGCGGTCAGAAAAATCACACTGATAACCTTTAAAACTTCGCCCTAATGCGCGGACTTCTTTTTCGACATCCGCTCCCTGTAATTCTAAACTGGCTGAAACACCAATGATGTCAGCTCCAGCTCCCGCAAGTCCCAACGCAATCGCTTTGCCAATTCCACGCTTACAACCTGTAACTAAGGCTACTTTGCCTTCTAGACTAAATTTTTCTAACATTATCGATTTTTCCTGATCATCAATTCTTACCAGCAAAGATTAATTTATCAAAAAGTGTAGTGTCATTTACTGCCATGATACTGCCCTAAATTTAAGCTCTGGTTATCTAACACACACCATCGTAACTTGTTGTTTTTACAACTTTCCCAGCTTTGTCTTTGAGAATAGAAATCCATTTCGATTTAGCGTTAATATCACCAAAAGATATTTTGTTTTCACTAGAAAAAAGAAAAGTTTCAACGTAGTGCTGGGATGTAATTTCAACCCCAATACAACTGCCTTCTTTGATTGCTTGTATTGAAATATCGCTATTAATATTTCTTTGAAGTGCGTCTTTAGGTTGAAGAACATTAAGAAAATAGCTGTTTTTACTTTTTACTGGGTTCTCGATCAATAATGTTTTCAAACTAATACGACGAATATCGTCTGGACGTTGAGGTGTCATTATCTCCTCAACCAGAGTTTCATCAACTTTTGCAGACCTTTCTTCTGGAAACACAGTAAATACATTAAGTGCCCCCTTACCGTTAATAATCTCAAACTGGTCTTGGCTAACTTGTTCCGCATATCTTTCGGAATGCATACGCCAGGTATAGGTATGTTCTAGATGACTTTCCAACTCATCCAAGAATATAAAATAACCACATTCACTGTTAATAATGTGCCGAGCGTTACGGGTCAATTGCATTTCTGGATAATACATTCGGCTTGATTCGCCAACCACATAGGTATAGCCATTATCATTAGAAAAAGCCTCGACTTTAGCAATTGCACTTTCAGGAACATCTCTCCAAACGTTATGTATGCCTTTGCAATTTAAATCGAATAACTGAGGGTCACTCAAATCCCCTTCGTCCCATATTTTCTCACCCACACAGCCAGTACCATCAACAGTAATCAAATTATGTATTTCAGCTTTAGATGTACGATTGTAGCCTTCATCAATGGCTAAGGACGCATCGTTATGTATCAATATAAAATGATTAAAATCAACATGGTAGTGAGTCAGACTACGTGTTTTCCAAGCATTCTTCTTATCAAGTTCCCAACTAAGTTTCCATTGTTTATGACCACCTGGAGGGCTTGATTTGAATGAAAGATGAGTGGCGTCAGTTTCCCAACTTGAGCGCATGACCACTAGGCCTAAATCAGGAAAATACTTAGTTAATGGCAGATTTTCAGGTGACTGTGACTCTATCTTAGGGTTAAACCAAATTAATTCCAAAAAGGCCTCGGGCAAAATCCCAGGGAAAATTTTACTTTCGTAGGCTTCCCTGAATAAGAACTTAGTACGTACCAATTCTCCTAACCATTGGGCCTGACCATTGTTATATTCAGATGCTATTTTGTAGTAAGCAGATATTGAATGAGAACTTCTTCTATCATGTACATCGGCGAAGTTAATGTTTTCTTCCCAATTGGGCGCACACTGATAAATACGGTAATCAAATGAATTTTTTAAAAATCCAGCTTCAAAGTAGTTTGGCCCACCATCTTGACGAATATAATCAGCCGCAGAAAGAAAAAAGTTAATCGCATATCGCCAATAACCTGTTCCCTCATAGTTAGAGCCATCTTCTGGTAGATATTCAAATACTTTTTCAAAATTGTCTTTGATTTCATCTATCCATACTTGTGCGCCTTGATGTTCAGAACGTATGGCATAGGCAGTAGTTAGTAAACCCGAATAATTAATCCAGTTATGATTTTGCCAATAATTAGTCGACCAGCAATGTCCTAGATTTTTTTGCCCATAATCAAAGATTTTGTTTCCTTGAAGAATTAATTTATTAAGAAACTTAGTACGCTCTTCATCTGTCAGGTGAACTTTCAACCAATCATAGGATAATCCCAAACCATATAGGAGCCATGATGCACTGAGATCCACATCTACGAGAAATCCAAAGCCCCAAACATCATAATCAACAGCTGTAAAAATCCAACGTTTAGCTTCCTGTAGATAATGATCCTGTTCAGTTAACAAATACGCCAAACTCAAGTTTGCCGCAGCCATTCCCATATAAGTAATACTAGTGTGAGGAT
>Ga0209309_10003355_pt1 | contig 13885 bp, 14 predicted proteins | sample COGITO_mtgs_1204_2_FD_184807 | JGI IMG/M metagenome (GOLD analysis project Ga0209309, IMG submission 184807) | Pelagic marine microbial communities from North Sea - COGITO_mtgs_120412 (SPAdes) (version 2) | ecosystem: Environmental > Aquatic > Marine > Epipelagic ...
GGATAATCCTCCACCAGTAAAGTTCAGTCAACAAAGGTCATATCCTTGCCCTCCAAGTCTGAACATTGATCTTGAATTATTGGAAGAAACTATATTTACAAATGCTTCGGGTTAGGGGACCCTTACATTTGAAAGTGGGTGGTTTATATGTCGGTGTCAGGATTTTATAGTTGGGAGAAACCTAACCTTAATTTCTCCCTAAAATCAATGTTGAAGAAGTTAGTATCTCCTTTTAAGAAGTTATTCAGTAGGTTAAAGTTGAATAATAAGAGATTGGATGGGTTAAATAGTGTTTTGAGTAGAATGGTAAATAGTTGATTATCAGTATTAAAAATAGGTATAATAGGTAAGGAGACCTAAATGACCTATCTCTTTTTGGTTTATATACGGTTTTAGTTTAATATTGATTTATAAATAAATTTAAAATAAAATATTATGTTAAGAACTTTTAAACTTATTACCATATCCATTTCTTTTTTCCTTCTTCTGGGATGTGCAGGAAAAATAAATAAAGAAAATTATTCCAAAATAGAAAACGGAATGACTGTTTCTGAAGTTAAATCAATTCTTGGAGAAGGAGAATCAAATGCATCTTCAAGTGTTGACTTAGGTTCATATGGAAGTATGAACTCTGAAGTGATAACTTGGCAATCTGGAGTTAATGTTATTGTCATTACTTTTTCAAATGGGGAAGTGATGAGTAAAGCACAAACTGGATTATAAAATTTAATTAATTAAAAACATTATTATGAACGACGCGATTATTATTTTTATGATCATAGGTCTTGTAATTGGATCTTTAATAGGTGGGTTGATTTTACGATTATTAGCAAAGTATATTGGTAAAGTTGAAAGGGTAAAATACTGGAATTCAGTTTTAATATCATTTTTATCTTCTATTATTTATTTGATTGTCACTTATTCACTCGGAACTGACATACTGAAAATGGGAATTGAAGGAATGATTATTTATAACTTAATTTTTCTCTCAGTTCTTTACATTTCTTTTGGAAAGATGATTTGGAAATGTACCTGGTTACAATCTTTCAAGTCTAATATTATTTGGATTTTGGTTTATACTGTTACAATGGCGATAATGTTTGGAAACTCCTAATTTATTTAATCCCTTTTTTATTGATATCCACCCCAACAAACCTCCTACCAATAGAGTTAGAAACAACTCCCGTAGTTCCACTTCCCATAAATGGATCTAACACTGTAGATACCCCATTTAATAGGACAGCTTTGATTGATATTTAGGTTAATACTCATGCAGCTTTTCGGTATATGTCAGGTGGTATTTGATCATCCAAAGATTGATGCCTTCTTTCAAAGTTGTAATAGTTGAAGTACTCAGCTAACTTCTTATACAGATCCAGTCCAGATTTTGCTGACGATTTACACTTCATCATCTGAATAACTTCTTTATACTATAAGGAATATTCCGATCATTCAGGTCCATCGGGCCATGAACTTGCTGGCATAATCTTGTTTTCTGAAAGACAAGATGGCGTTATTTACAATTTCGGCTTTCAAATGCGAATGGATGACTCTATTTATTGGCTTCGCATTGTGAAGTAATCAGCGAACAAAGCACTTTTGAATCTTGGTTCGAATCGGTTGATTTGGTATGATAAAGTAGATTCCTGAGTTGAGCTCAATACTAGATGATTCTTGAGGAAAAACATCTACCGTTTCTATGAGCATGCCAAGGCTATTCAACACATGAAAGGATAATTGATCACTCTCAGAGGAGATGCGAATTTGACCCTTTCCGCAAAGAATGGAGTAGGCGTCAAAGAGGTTATTGTCATTAAGCAGTCCACTTGGAGAATGAGGGTAGATTGTATCCAGCACGCCCGACGGAGTTAGCCCAGAGGCGAAGAATGATCCGTAATTTACTTTACCCTCGCTGATTCTTGTTAATTCGGTCGAATCGAGAAGAATTGGAAATGGATGCCAAGAATTGTGTATTCCTGATACATATTCCAGGTTCTTGCTAGGAATTAAATCACTGGACGGATTTTTTTGGATTAATCGGAAAAAGTAGGCGTCTTCCGCATCGAATTTTGTTCCAATTCCTTGGAGGCTCGAACTATCGGGTCCAACATTACCAACATTAAATGTCTTCACTCTAGAGTGCAGCGGAAGCAGTGGGAATTCTATGTCAATTGTATCTCCATTGTTTAAATTGTAATCGAACAAAGTTGATTCGATGATTACCAGAGAATCCTCCAACCACGGAAGAACAAATACCCGGCAATTTGTGGAGTCAGATGAAATAAGGCAAAAGTTTGTCCATTTCAGAGTGTTTTGAGAAACAGCAGTGATTGTACATGCTCCATTGGAATTCCTGAACACTGTGTCAATGGCGGTCTCAATCTTAATCCAATTCTTTGAGAGAAGAGTTGTATCCCCGTTAGTCTTGAAGTAGACACCATAACAACTATTCAAGGTCAGTGATTCTGAGACGATTTTGGTAATGGCCCACCTATGCTGGGAAGAAGCCGGAGGAAAACAATTGCCCGTTTGGCCTTTGGTCTCCGAAACTTGAAGGAGAGCTAACAGGAAGATGAAGACTCTAGTCATAATAGGTCATTTGCTGTTTGAATATAAGTCTAAGAAAATGTTCTATCATCAAATGATCTAAGAAAGTCCCATTGACAATGCATTTTATTCCCCTCAGGAATATCTTTCAAGGGATTCTGTCTCAAAAGCAAGCTTCATCGCTTAAAAAAGGATTACTGCGTGATCCGTTTTAGGCCTCAAAGGCAACACCAAAGCCTAGGCCTGCGTCCTTTTGTCTTTTCTCTTCCCCGCTCATTGAAGCGAGCTTCATCGGATAGTAAAGGATTACTGCGTGATCCGTCTTGGGCTCTTTGGCAACACCAAAGCCTAGGGACTTCGTCCTTTTGCCTTTTTTCATGATCAGAGATTCGAATTTATTCTGCCACTATTAGTAGAGGATTACTTCGTGATCCGTTTTGGGCCTCAAGGGCATCACCAAAGCCTAGGGACTTCGTCCCTTGAGTCTTTCCTCTTCCCCGCTCATTGAAGCGAGCTTCATTCGCGGGAAAAAGAAAAGCCTCTTGCTACGCAAAAGGCTTTAGTGGTCGGGGTGAAAGGATTTGAACCTTCGATCTCACGCCCCCCAGACGTGCGCTTTAACCGGACTAAGCTACACCCCGTTGGGAAGGCGCCAAAGATAGAAAAAGAGCCACTTGATTGACGGGGAGGAAAGGGTCCCTATTTCAGTGCATAGTGGTGAGTGCGATGGATGGATTTCCTTCCATTTCAGATTGGCTATTTTTGAGACATGAAGGATTTTTTCGTGGATGAGGTTCCGAAGGCTTTAGAGAAATTGACAGCCGAAACGGAACCTAAATGGGGTGGTATGACGGCCCAACATATGATTGAACATTTGGTTGGATCGTGGAGAATTTCCAATGGCCGCGCACAAGTTCAGCTCATGATACCAGAAGAACGCCTTCCTGCCTATCGCCAATTCTTATTCAGTGATGAGCCTTACAAGAAGAACTTGATGAATCCGATTTTCGCCAATGGTCTTCCACCTCTTAGAAAAGAGAGTTTGGATGCTGCCGTGCAACAGTTGATTGACGAGATGTGGATGTTCTTTGAGTATTACAACGAACACCCCGAAGCCACTTTCATTCATCCTGTTTTTGGCGAGCTAGACAAAGAAGGGTGGCTTACTTTCCAGCGAAAACACATGGGGCATCATCTCACGCAATTTGGCGTTCTGTAAAAAGGCTCAGTTGATGTGAGCTTTGCCCTGTGAAGGAACTGCAATTGTGTTCAAACTTCTCATGCGGTTTTAGATACAGACGTCGGGCTAATTTGAATTGTTGGTGGATGTGCTCTACGAATTGACCTTCGCCTCGCATGCGCTTCCCAAATCGACTGTCGTTCGCTTGCCCTCCGTGCGCTTCTGCTATTTGTTTTAAGATTTTCTTGGCCCGTTCAGGAAAATTCAAGTAGGCCCAGTCCTCGAAAATATCGAGTAGTTGGCCGTTCAGTCGCGCTATGATGGGTTGTACGTTTCGCGCTCCAGCCTCTGCAGCCGCCTTTACTAATGGTATAATCTCCTGACTGTTGAGCGAAGGAATGATGGGCGCCATCATCACACTTACCGGAATGTGATTCGCGGCCAAGGCTTTTACCGTTCGAATTCGTGCATGTCCGGATGCCGTTTTGGGTTCAAGAACCTGACGCAGTTTTTCATTGAGCGTTGTTATGCTCACCGCTACACTCACCAAGCGATGTTTGTTGAGTTCCTTAAGGATGTCAAGGTCTCGCAGAATCATGCTGTTTTTGGTAATGATGGATACCGGGTGTTTGTATTCAAGAAAGACCTCCAAGAGCTTCCGAGTTATTTTGAGCTTGTATTCCAATGGCTGGTACGGATCGGTATTCCCTGAAAGCATGATGGGATTGGCTACCCAGTTTTTGGATTGTAATTTCTTTTCAAGAAGCTCTGGAGCATTGCTCTTGTATAGAATGCGCGACTCGAAGTCGAGGCCCATATTGTATCCCCAAAAGGTGTGTGAGTTGCGCGCGTAGCAGTAGATGCAGCCGTGTTCGCAACCTTGGTATGGGTTGATGGAATAATCTGAAGGAACGTCGGGACTCTCGACCTTATTTACGATGGACTTGGGGAAGACTTCTATGTATTGAGTCTTACGTTCACTTTGGTCTTTGGGTAAATCGATTTCCCAGTCTACGTATCGGTTTTTCTCAAATGGGTTGTGAATGTCGGATTGAGCGCCGCGGCCTTTTCGGTAAATACGCGCCCCTGAGCCTGTCGAAGGTTTAAGTGAATGGCGTGTACCCTCGCGTCCCTCGTTAAACTCGGGATGTCGCTCGTTGAAGTTGGGATGTTGCTCGGTGGAATTGGGATGTCGCTCGTTGAAGTTGGGATGTGGCTCATGTGAACTCTGCTCGTGGCATCCTTGCTCTTCGGCGGGCTCAGAGACGCGGATGTGTTTTACGGATCTAGGGTATATAGTTTTCATGTTAACTTTTCTAGTTGATCTCTACGGCTTTTCATGTTTTGCTGATCTTCCTCCGTATTGCTGAGGTTGGAAGAGTGTTTTCCTCTTGTGCTGGTATCCATTTCGGAATAGCGAGGATCTTCGATGACGTCGAGTTTTTTTAGGGAGCTGACTTCCATACTGAAGAAACCGAATTCTTCTACTACTTTCCCTTCAATTTCATAAATGCCTCGGCCGTAGAATGGAAAGGCGGTAGAGACATTGGGGAAGTGAGTGGTATCGAAGAAATCTCCGTCTTGGTCAACGAAAGTTCCAAAATGCATTCGCTTTCCTGAAGTAGTTCCAGTGGCTTTAATACTGACCAAGTAGCCGAGCAGACGTACAATGCGCTTGTTGAATTTGGGGAAATCTGCGGCGAGGAATGGATTCGCTGGGCGGTTTTTGAGAAGTTTAAATGGACTGACCAGCGGAAAGCCTAGAAGCTCAAGTTGATCGAAGGCATTTTCCAACTCATCGATGAGCAGTTGAGGAATTTGGAATGGTCTGGAAGGAAGCTCAAAGAGTTGTGCTGGTCGCGCTACTTTTTTGTCTTTCGACAATCGGAAGTGCGCTTCCCAAAGCAGTTCGCGTTTGTTTTTTCCCGTAAAGCGAAAAGCGTCCATGCGGATAAGAATGCTGAGTTGATCAATGCTTGCGGGCACGCGATCCATGAAATCTTCGAGGCTTTTGAAGTCGCCGTGTTCTTGTCGGTCGAAAAGAAATTTTGAGGCAAATCCACTTTCCAATTCACGCACATGGATGAAACCCAAATAGAGCTTGACTCCATAGATGGTGGTGAGGTAATCACTGAGGTTTACATCGGGAGCATGAATTTCAGCACCCCACATACGCGCTTCGTGCACATAGAATTCGGTGCGGTAAAAACCGCCGAAGTTGTTGATGACGCCCACCATAAACTCCAAGGGGTAATGTGCTTTTAGAAACAGACTCTGATAACTCTCCACGGCATAAGAGGCGGAGTGGCCTTTCGAGAAGGCGTAACCTGCAAAGCTTTCCGTCTGTCGCCAAATTTCGGCGGTGAGTTCATCCTCGTAACCCTTCTCTTTGCAATTGGAAAAGAACTTGTCTTTGGCTCGGGCAAACTCTTCGCGCGATCTGTATTTCCCCGACATTCCCCGACGGAGCACATCGGCTTCACCAAGACTAAGTCCGGCAAAATAGTGGGCAACCTTTATGACGTCTTCTTGATAGACCATCACACCAAAGGTTTCGGGCATGATGTCGAGCATCACTGGATGAGCATCCTTTCTTCGCTCCGGAAAGCGAAAGCGTAAGATGTATTCGCGCATCATTCCAGATTTGGCGACGCCCGGACGAATGATGGAGCTCGCCGCAACCAAACCCAGGTAGTGATCTACTTTGAGTTTCTTGAGTAACATGCGCATGGCAGGAGATTCCACATAAAAGCAGCCCATGGCTTTTCCATTTCGGAGCAGGTCTTTTACCTTTTCGTCCTTGCGAAAACGCTGCATGTCGTGGATGTCGATGAGCGGCTCTTCCGGTCTGTTTTTGCGAACGACTTCTATGGTGTCTTTGATTTTCCCCAAACCACGCTGACCAAGAATGTCGAATTTGTAGAGACCAATGTCTTCGGCTACCACCATGTCGAATTGGGTGGTTTGAAAACCTTTTGGCGGCATGAAGGTCGGAGTGTACTTCTGCAGCGGTTCTTCTGAAATCACGATGCCTCCGGCATGTACGCTTAAGTGATTTGGAAAGCCTTGAATGTGGCCGCAGTACTTCAGAACCAGTTGTGAAAAGCGATCAAGTGTTCGTGGGTTGAACTTGCCCCGACTCAGAACATCGATTTCCTCTTTGGGTAAGCCAAACACCTTTCCAAGTTCACGCACCACTCCTTTGTATTTGAAGGTGTTGTAAGTGCAGATGAGCGCGGTGTGCTTAAAGCGATTGAAAATGTAGCGCGTCACATCTTCTCGATCTTTCCAGGAAAAATCCAAATCAAAATCGGGTGGGTTTTGCCGATAGAGATTGATGAAGCGTTCGAAGTAGAGGTCGAGGTCGATGGGATCTACGTCGGTGATTCGAAGCAAGTAGGCAACAATGCTGTTGGCGCCACTGCCACGTCCTACGTAGAAGTAGCCTTTGCTTCGTGCATAAGAAGTGATGTCCCAGTTGATGAGAAAGTAGGAGATGAAGTTTTTCTGTTTGATGATTTCAAGCTCCTTCTCCAAGCGAGCACGAACCTGTTTGTTGGGATTGTGGTAGCGGTACCTGAGACCTTCACGGGCAAGTTTTCGTATGAGCTGATAATCCTCTAAGTGCGAGCCTGTATAGGTTTGCTGATTTTTGTGTGTTTTTTCATCGCCAAAATCGAATTCAAACTCGCAGTTCTTTAGCAGTTCTTCAGCGCGTTCGAATAGGTCGGGTGCTTCGTCGTACTTCGCCTTCAGCTCTGCTTTGCTGCAGAAACGATCGCTTTCAAAGCCCTGTTCTTCTAGCTCGAGCTTACTGAGCAGCGTGTTCTTGTCGATGGCGCGTAAGAGTCTGTGGGCGTTAAAGTCGCGCTTGTCTCTAAAGCTCATAGTTAACATAGAAACTAAATGCGTACGAGGAATTTTATAATCGTGGATGCGAAAGCGTGGAAGGTCGCGTGGGTGCAGACCCACAAATTCAAAGTCTCGGAGCTGCTGTCCGCGGTAATGCTGGAAAGGATAGATGACGTAGCAGTGTTTGAATTCTGGAGCTTGAAAGGGAATGGCTTCGCCACGATGCAAATGATCCGATAGGAATTCATTCATCTCCTGGAAGCCTTCGTTGTTTTTTGCTAGCGCCACGAACTGCTGTTTCACACCATTTCTGAAATCGATGCCAAATACGGGCGTAATCCCATGCTTGGGTGAAATGCGCAAACTGTCGAGTAGGGCGGAAGTGTTGTTGATGTCGGTGATGGCATAACGATCGTAGCCCAATACACGCATCAGTTGAAGCTGATCTTTTGGATCTACCGTTCCGTATTTGAGGCTGTAGTATGTGTGGGTGTTAAGCATCAGCTAATTTTAAACCATTGTTTTTGTGGTGGTTAGGCTTTTTTGAGTTTGATTGAAGATTTATGAATGAATATTGTTGATTTTAGAAGTAGATGTTTTGCGTGCTGTTTGGACGCTTTTGACAAAAATTGAGATGAGTTGATCTAGTTCTCCTTTCAGCTTTTCTATCTCTTCAGATTTGCCATAATTCTTTCTGGAAATGATTTCCAAGGAGACTTCACTTTCTTTTAATTCCTTCAAACAGACTTTCATCTTGTGTATGAAGTCTTTTCTCGACTCAGCCATTTGTGCTTCTCCATAATTCAATGCTGGCGAAAGAGCGGAACGACATAGTTGGTCAGCCAAATACCGAGCAGTATAGCTTGCGGGTAATTTTTCGCAAATATTCGTGGTGTTTACACCAAAATCAATCAATCTGTTTTGCAGGTCATTTCTTTTCATAGTCACTTCTCACTTCAACAATCTTCAATATTCATTCTTCAATAAATTCACCTTAGAACAATGAAGTTTGTCCATCGTCCTCACGTTCTTGTTTCCGAACTCTCGCTTGGGTGTGCCCCATACCTTCAAGCTTGAGGTCGTTGTAAATCACATAGTCGTGTTCTTTGCTGATGCGCTCACCCTTGGGTTCTAGCAATTCAAGTCCGTTGTTGCGGGGATTTTTGATGTTCGCTGAAATGGGATAGGCGTTCAGCTCCGCGCTAGGAAAGGCCTCGAGTAGTGAGGTTACTTCTCCCAATGGAAGCTTTGGGTCGAGCCAGAGCTGTTCGCAATCTGCGGGTAGAATTACCGGCGAGCGATGATGCTGAATGGCTTGTGTGACCGAGTTGGAAACAGTAGTGATTATAGCGAAGGATTTGAGAATTTCTCCCGTTTCTTTATTCACCCACTCGTCCCAGATTCCAGCAAAGGCAAAAGGGCGTTCTCCATCGCGTCGGTACACTAAGTAGGGTTTATTCAGCTTTTCGTTTTTCGGACCTTCAACAAAAGCATCTGCGATCACCAAACATCGCTTCGAGCGAATGGACTGACGAAACATGGGTTTGTTGATGATGCCTTTTGCGCCGTGGTAGTTGGGGTCGTCTTCTTTATTGTGGTCGCCTTCCGAACGTGCGTTTATGACATAGGATGGTTTTTTCGCCCAAGAAGGAGTGAAACCAAACTGATAAAACTTAAGCTGCTTCGGGTCTTCATTGCTGATGACTGGTGCCAATTGACCTGCCGACACATTGGTGTTGATCTGGTACTGCTCGGGGTTTTCAGTGCTTACATTGAAGCGCTTCTCAATCGCTTTTAGCTTACTTACTGTTACATATCTACCGCACATCTTTTTAGAATATCGAATAATGAATAATCAATGATGAATGACGAATGACGAAATTTCAGCCTAGTATTCATCATAATTTGCTTTGAGCCGTTTTGATGCTTTTGTAGAAAATTGAAATCAATTCGTTGTTCTCTTGGAGCAGTTTAGTCACTGCTATGTTCCTTTTTTTGAAAAGCTTCAGACATACCATTGATTCACGCAATTCTTTCAAACAGATTTTCATTTTGTGCACGAAGTCTTTTGATGATTCAGCAGCCTGGGCTTCCCCATAGTTTAATGCTGGAGATATCGAAGAGCGCATCAATTGACTGCCTAAGTATTGGCTTAAGTAGCTGTTGGGTAAGTCTTCAACAAAATCAATAACTGAGTTGCTGAAATCGATCAAACGATCTTCTAAATCATATTTCATTGCCATAAGCCTTCATAATTCGTTATTGGATGTTCATTATTCATCATTCGTTTTAGGCATGCCGATTCGCCAACAGCATCGGTGGCTCACCGGTAAAAGGGTTCATCGTCTGTCCTATAGTTTTCGCGCCCATCCCCGACGCTCTTAATACTGCACGATCACCAAAGCGATTGCGCATTCGATCCATGGCCTGGTAGAGGCTAATCATTTCTTCAGAATCTTCAAACAGATTGATTTGATGTCCGCCTCCAACGAGGTGGCTGAAGCGAACGCCTACCAATCGTACCAGTAGGCGTTTGTCGTACAAGCGATTGAAGAGTTCATTCACCTTGGGAATCAACAGATGGTCGGCTGCAGAATAGGGAATGCGTGCTTGTAGGCTGTGTGTGTTGAAATCGGAGTAGCGCACTTTCACGGTAATGCAAGCAGTGAGCTTGTCGCCCCGACGAAGTTGAAAAGCCAGGTTTTCGGCCATAGCGGCAAGGATGCCTTTGAGTTTCACCACGTCGATGGTGTCGCGTTCGAAGGTGCGTTCGCTTGAAATAGATTTTCGTTCGGAGTAGGGTACGACGATGGACTTGTCGACGCCTTGCGCTTTTTTCCAGATATCGATGCCGTGTTTTCCAAACACACGCTCCATCATCTCCATCGGCATTTCCTGAATCGTTTTGATTTTTTGAACGCCTAGGTTGCGTAGACTTTGGTAGGTTTTGTTCCCCACCATCGGAATTTTCTTCACCGAAAGCGGAGCCAAAAAAGGCTTTTCTTGTCCGGGAGCAATTTCCATTTCATTGTTGGGCTTGGCTTCTCCGGTGGCAATCTTCGAAACGGTTTTGTTGTGCGAGAGGCCAAAAGAAATGGGTAATCCTGTTTCGCGGATGATGCGTTCACGAAGTTCATGCGCCATTTTCATGCAACCGAAAAATTGATCCATTCCGGTTAAGTCGCAGTAAAACTCATCGATGGACGATTTCTCCAACACAGGCACCGATTCCTTCATGATCTCCGTCACCATTTGAGAGTACTTGCTGTAGTTGGAGGTATTGCCTCGAATCACCACAGCCTGCGGACAAAGTTCCCGAGCCAAACGCATGGGCATGGCGGAATGAACCCCAAAGGTGCGCGCCTCATAACTGCAGGAAGCAACCACCCCGCGGTCGGTTACACCACCAATTAAAATGGGGCGTCCGTTCAATCTGCTGTCGAGTAAACGCTCTACAGAGACGAAGAAAGTGTCGAGGTCGAAATGGCTTATTATCACGGAGTCTTGTACTTATTACTATCCACTTGACGATTGAAGATTTATGAATGAATATTGTTGATTTTAGAAGTAGATGTTTTGCGTGCTGTTTGGACGCTTTTGACAAAAATTGAGATGAGTTGATCTAGTTCTCCTTTCAGCTTTTCTATCTCTTCAGATTTGCCATAATTCTTTCTGGAAATGATTTCCAAGGAGACTTCACTTTCTTTTAATTCCTTCAAACAGACTTTCATCTTGTGTATGAAGTCTTTTCTCGACTCAGCCATTTGTGCTTCTCCATAATTCAATGCTGGCGAAAGAGCGGAACGACATAGTTGGTCAGCCAAATACCGAGCAGTATAGCTTGCGGGTAATTTTTCGCAAATATTCGTGGTGTTTACACCAAAATCAATCAATCTGTTTTGCAGGTCATTTCTTTTCATAGTTACTTCTCACTTCAACAATCTTCAGTATTCACTCTTCAATCAATTACTCTTCTTCACCCCCGAAAGCACCTTCTGAAGATCAAAAAGCCGCACATCTCCAAGTGAAGGCAAATCGAAGTTCATGACCCCAACAGCTTTCCAGACTTCTAGAATCTGCTCGGCGGCCATTTCGTAAGGCTCGTACAAAGGATTGTCTGATTTTAGAATGAGCTTCCGCTCGTTTTGCAATTCGTTCAATGCTCGTTTGTAAACGATGCCATCTTCACGCGTAATCATCACATAACACTCATCGTTTTTGATTCTGCCCCAATCCTGAACGTATTCACCAATGATGTAGGAACCGGAAGTGATGGGCAGCATGCTGTCGCCTTCAATTTGGAATACTCGGTAGCTGTGATTCGGATTCAATTCGGGAATGGGCAGCGAGAAGTGCGGTAAGGATTCGATGTATTCTGCATCGCCATAACCACTGGTGTAACCCGCAGCAGCTTTTTCCGGAACCAACTGAATCAACTCCTTGTTGTTTTGGTCCACAACTACAGGCAAGATCCTCAAGCCGCGACCGCCAATATCTGCTTTGGGAATCTCTTTATTCGAAGCCAATTCGTGGTATAAAAGGGCGTCGATGGAGACGTCGAAAAGCTCGGCGATGGAACGTAAAATTTGCAATTTCGGCTCTGCTCGTCCTTCTTCATAGGCTCCAACTGCAGAACGGTTCACTCCGAGTTTGTCTGCTAAATCCGCTTGGGTAAAGCCTTTCAGCTTGCGTAGGTGTCGGATATTTTCTGGAAATTGATTCATGCTACTATAATTAGAGTGCTAATATAATTAGAATGTGTGAATGTGCCAATTTGAAAATGTGGAAATGTGGAAATGTGGAAATGAGAGAATGTGGAAATCCGCCTTCTCAGCCTGTCGGCTGATCATTCGGACAAGTGTGAGAATGAGGGAATCCGCCTTCTCAGCCTGTCGGCTGATCATTCGGACAAGTGTGGAAATGAGGGAATCCGCCTTCCCTTCGCTCTTTCGGACAAGTGTGAGAATGATTAATTCGTAACCTAAAACCAGTAGCCTGTCACTCGTAACGCGTAATTGATCATCGCCAATCAACAATCGATAATCGACGAAGTGAACACAAAGCCCTTATCATTGTACTATCAAAAAGCACAGCTCATGATCACCCTCATTTCACCAGCCAAAACACTCGATTATAAAAACCCGGCGCCCTCAAAAAAGCACAGCGATGCAGCAATGCTCAGTGAAGCGGAACGACTGGTTCAAGTGATGCAGAAGAAGTCGGCGAAGAAGATTGCAGCGCTCATGAGTGTGAACGATCAAATTGCTCAGCTCAACTACGAACGGTACCAAAACTGGTCAACACCTTTCAGCCCAGAAAATGCCAAACAGGCGCTCTACGCTTTTCAAGGAGATGTGTACCGAGGTTTAGGAGCTGCTGACTTCAGCACAGAAGATGAAAACTTCGCCCAAGATCATATGAGGATTCTCTCGGGCTTATATGGCCTATTGCGTCCGCTTGATCTCATGCAAGCCTACCGTTTGGAAATGGGGACGAAGCTGAAAACTACTCGAGGCAAAAACCTCTATGAATTCTGGAAAAGTAGAGTGACCGACCTTCTTAATGAAGAACTGGAAAAGCACGATCAGAAGGTGATTGTCAACCTCGCTTCAAATGAGTACTGGAATGTGGTGGACCCCAAAAAACTGAATGCTGAGATCATCACTCCAACCTTCAAAGACAATAAAAACGGTGAGTACAAATTCATTCAGACCTACGGAAAAGAAGCACGTGGATATATGACGCGTTGGATCATTAAAAACAAGGTGGACCGAGTAGAAGACCTAAAGGCTTTTGACCTGAAGGGCTACTATTTTGCGCCAGATCCAAGCAGCGAAAGTCAGCCAGTGTACCATCGCGATCAAAAGTGATTCAGATCAATACATTTCACAACTGAGCAGACGTACTTCGCACAAATTTTTAGAATGGATTTCAAGAAAAAAATACAAGAGGCCTACAACTACGAAGATTACCGTTCGATGATCGACGAGCTTGTAGCGCAGGGAAAAACTACGGGTCCGATTCAAGGAGAAATGATGATGCAGCACACCACTATGAATGTTCAGCGAATGAACAAGTGGGACAAAATTGCCAAGTTCGATGCTTCGGCAATTGAGCGTGTCAACAACTTGAAATGTGTACACACTTGGTTGGTGCTAACTGAAGCTTGGTGCGGAGATGCAGCTCAAAACATTCCTTTCATGGCAAAGCTGGCTGAGCAAAGTCCGCTCATCAACTTGAAGCTCTTGCTGCGCGATGAGAACCTCGATTTGATGGATCAGTATTTAACCAATGGAGGTCGCGGCA
>Ga0209309_10003357_pt1 | contig 13878 bp, 8 predicted proteins | sample COGITO_mtgs_1204_2_FD_184807 | JGI IMG/M metagenome (GOLD analysis project Ga0209309, IMG submission 184807) | Pelagic marine microbial communities from North Sea - COGITO_mtgs_120412 (SPAdes) (version 2) | ecosystem: Environmental > Aquatic > Marine > Epipelagic ...
AACAATGACAATTTGAAATATCTAGTCCCGAAACAGGAACATCATTTCTAGATAACGCTAATACATTGTGGCCAGCATCGGCTAAAATAGGAACCATTTGATAGCCTATTCCTCTGCTAGTACCTGTAACAATTATATTTTTCTTCATAGTTTTAAATATAAACAAATCCCGCTGTCTTCTCAAATGGAACACAGCGGGATTTACAATTCATTTAATATGTTGTATTTATACAAACATCGTAACCGGGTTCTCGATATACTTTCTAACGGTTTCCAAAAACTTAGCTCCTGTAGCGCCATCCACGGTGCGATGATCGCAAGCTAAGGTAACAGTCATCGTATTACCCACAGCAATCGCTCCGTTTTTAACAACGGGCTTTTGTACAATCGCTCCAACTGATAAAATAGCTGAATTTGGTTGGTTGATAATCGAAGTGAACTCCTTAATACCAAACATTCCCAAGTTAGAAACAGTGAATGTGCTTCCTTGCATTTCGTCAGGGCTTATTTTCTTGTTTCGTGCTTTTCCGGCTAATTCTTTTACGTTACCACCAATTTGAGAGAAACTCATCTGGTCTGCAAACTTAAGTACCGGAACCAATAATCCTTCATCTACTGCAACCGCAACACCAATGTGAATATGTTTAGCAATTTTAGTCGTATCGCCATGCCATTGTGTGTTTACTTGTGGATGCTTGCGAAGCGCCATTGCACAGGCTTTAATAATCATATCGTTATACGATATTTTTACATCTGGATCGCTATTTATCGACGTTCGTGCCGAAATAGCATTGTCCATATCCAGCTCAACAGTTAAGTAATAATGTGGCGCTGTAAACTTAGATTCGCCTAAACGTTTGGCGATGGTCTTACGCATTTGAGAGTTTTTAACCTCTTCAAACTCTTCTTGCCCAACTGGGGTGTACGCTTGTCCTCCAACTCCTGGCTGATAATTTTCTATATCTTTCTTTACAATCCGGCCGTGATCACCACTGCCTTGTACTTGGTTTAAACTGATTCCTTTTTCTTCAGCTAACTTTTTAGCTAACGGGGATACGAAAATACGTCCGCCGTCTTTAGTAGCTTGATTTGATTGTTTTTTATCTGAAGATTTTGATTTCTCTTCGGTTTTGTCTTTAGATGTATCTTTTGAAGCTTTTTCCTTTTTGTCTTCAGATTTATCTTTAGACGTTGAAGCATCGTCTTTCTTCGTTTCTTTTTTCTTGTCTTTTGAAGAGTCACCTCCTTTTTTGAAGTTTTTCATTACTTCTGAAACATCGGTTCCTTCTGGTCCAACAATGGCCAATAATGCATCAACTTTAGCCGTATCGCCTTCTTCAATACCGATTTTAAGCAAGGTTCCTGAATAGAACGACTCAAACTCCATTGTTGCCTTGTCGGTTTCAATTTCAGCAAGAATATCGCCTTCTTCAATAGTATCGCCTTCATGTTTCAACCACGTGGCAACGGTTCCTTCTTCCATGGTATCACTCAAACGTGGCATTGTTATTACCTCAACCCCTTCCGGCACTTCAGATTTACTGGAACTATCATCATCAGAATCATCTTCTTCTGTTTCATCATCATCATTTTCTTCATCTGAATCATCATCGTTATCATCGTCTTTTTTCTTTGATTCTTTCTTTTTAGATTTTTTAGAATCATCTTTATCTTCAGATTTCTCATCATCTTCTTCAGATTCATCATCAGATTCGTCATCCTTTGATTTTTCCTCATCTTCTTCCGAAGCATCATCAGACTCTTCTTTAGATTTACCGCCGCCGTTTATTAAATCGGAAATATCTTCATCTTCTTCGCCTATAATAGCAAGTAGTTTATCTACTTCAGCTGTTTCACCTTCTTCAATACCAATGTACAATAAAGTCCCTTCGTAAAAGGACTCAAATTCCATCGTGGCTTTGTCGGTTTCTATTTCAGCTAAAATATCGCCTTCTTCTACTTTATCACCTTTGCTTACGAGCCATTTTGCTACGGTTCCTTCTTCCATAGTGTCGCTCAAGCGCGGCATGTTGATTACTTCTGCCATAGTCTATAATTTATGTGGTAAAAAAGGATAATCTTCTTGTTCGTATACTACGTCGTACATCAAGCTTTTATCTGGGTAGTCTGAGTCTTCAGCAAATTTTTCGCATTCCTTCACGCGATCTTTTACTTTTTTGTTGACTTCTTTTATTTCGTCTTCGGTAGCCCATTTTTCTTCGTAGATTTTATGCAATACATACGAAATTGGATCTTCCTCTTGTTTTTTCTTTACTTCTTCTTTAGTACGGTAATGCTGCGCATCACTCATTGAGTGGCCTCTATATCGGTACGTTCTAATTTCTAAAAACGTTGGGCCATCACCACGACGAGCACGATCTATCGCTTCGTCCAATTCTTTGGCAATTACCTCGGGTTTCATTCCATCAACCGGTTTACACGGCATTTCGTAGCCTAAACCAAGTTTCCAAATATCGGTATGATTTGCAGTTCGTTCTACGGAAGTCCCCATCGCATACCCGTTATTTTCACAAATGAAAACCACTGGTAAATTCCAAAGCATCGCTAAGTTGAACGCTTCGTGAAGCGAACCTTGCCTAACAGCGCCATCTCCCATAAAAGTAAGGGTTACGTTATCGCGCTCAAAATACTTATCAGCAAAAGCAAGTCCGGCACCTAGTGGAATTTGACCCCCAACAATACCGTGACCACCATAAAAACGGTGTTCTTTGGAGAAAATGTGCATAGAACCTCCTAATCCCTGAGAAGTTCCCGTTTTCTTTCCGTACAATTCGGCCATTACTTTTTTAGGATCCACACCCATTCCAATGGGTTGCACATGGTTTCGGTAAGCCGTTATCATTCGGTCTTTATCCAAGTCCATAGCGTGCAAAGCACCAGCCAATACGGCTTCTTGTCCGTTATAAAGATGTAAAAAGCCTCTAACTTTTTGTTTAATGTATACTTGAGCTAACTTGTCTTCAAACTTGCGCCAGAAGAACATGTTCTCGTACCAGTCTAGATATGTTTTCTTTGTAATTTTTTTCATTGGATTGCTATACTATTCCCACATGGGGAAATTAAAACACGATTAACAAAAGTACTATATTCTGAAGTTTTACAAAACACAGAAACATTAAAATAGTACTAAATGTTACAGATAACTTTTATTAAACAACAATGGCAATAAATCTGCAATGGAAGCAGCTTTGGCAACTTTGCCGGTTTCCCCCATAAAATAGATAGCAATGGGAGATTCTTGTTTTATTTCGTATTCTGCGATAGCTTGACGACACGCACCACAAGGGGGAATGGGCGAAGTTAATTCGCGCTGTAAAGAACGGGCCGTGATAGCCATAACTTTAATGTTAGTTTTTGGATGTGTAGCTCCTGCATGGAAAATAGCCACGCGTTCGGCACACAAACCAGATGGAAAAGCAGCATTTTCTTGATTATTGCCAATTATTATTTCTCCAGACTGTAATGTTAACGCTGCTCCTACTTTAAAACGTGAATAAGGCGCATAAGCATCTTCACGTGCTTGCTGCGCCTTATTCATTAATTTTTGAATGTCTTGAGGTAGTTCTGAAACAGAATCATACACCTCAAGGTTTATTTCAATTTTATGTTTCTTCACGTATTGTTTCTTCATTATACCTATAAGGTTTTTTTAGAAACCTCACAGGATGTTTGTTCTTTACCAATCATCCGTTATCAAACATCAAGCATTTTAATATTCGTCATACTCGTCTCCGAAGTTGAACGTCAACCCAAAACGAAGTGTACCCTCTAGTGGGCTTCTCACTTTTGAAGTGGAGAATAAATAAGAAATATCAATATTAATAGCCGTGTATTTAAATCCTGCTCCTAAGGAAAGGAATTTTCTAAATCCTTTATCTTCACTTTCATTAAAATACCCTAAACGGAAAGCAAAAACATCTTGGTACCAATATTCAGCACCTAATGCCCAAGTAAATTCTTTTAATTCTTCTGAAAAACCATCTGGCGCATCCCCGAAAGAAGAGAAAATACCATTAAAGAAACTCTCGTTATAGTAATCATCCTCACGATCTATAACACCATCATTATTCGAGTCGCTTGGTGTTGGAACTAATAGTTTGTTAACTTCAGCATTCACTCCAATTTTATTGTATTCGTCTAAAATAAAATCGAAACCACCACCAAGGCCTAAGTTTGTTGGTAGGTTATTTTCTTGTCCTGTTTCATCGTAGCTTATTTTTGGTCCTATATTAGAGATATTAAAGCCACCTCTCCAACGACCATCGAAATCATTATAAGGAATTTCTTCACTTTGATAGTACCCTGCTACATCGACAGCAAAACTACTTCCTGCATTTGCATCTGCATTTGAAGTTTGCAGTTTTAAATCAGATCTAAGGTATCTACCAGCCACTGCCATAGAGAAGCGCTCACTTAAACGCAATGCATATGAAACATCGAAAGTAAGTTCATTAGGGCTTTGAAGCAAAGGTTCTTGCTCTGCAGTATCTCTTAGTTCAATGTCACCAAGGCTAAAATAGCGAAAACTTGCAGCAACAGCACTACGCTCATTTATTCTATTATAATAGGTTAGGTTTCCTAAAAAGATATCGTTTACTAACTGGCTTAAGTACGGTGTATAGGTAACTCCCACGCCTTGTTTTGAGACCGCAAAAGCATATTTTGCTGGGTTCCATTGCTGTGAGAAAGCATCGGAAGATGTGGCAACACCAATATCTCCCATACCAGCAGATCGAGCATCTGCAGCAATTAAAACAAAAGGAACTCCTGTTGTAATTACTCTTTGTGCTGTAGCATCTTGTTCTTGGCCAACAGCGTTATAGGATAGTAAAACGATTAAAAAAGGTAGAAATATTTTCTTCATGAGGTTGTAAGTTTTGATCAAATATAAATTTATTTTTTAAAGGATAACTAGTTTTTCAAATTTTTCAGTTTGCTTATTGGTTAACGTAGATTTAACGGTAATCTTATACACGTATACCCCTTTTCCTATTTTATCCCCAAAATCATCACGACCATCCCACACGATATCACGCGAAAGGAAGCCATCGGTATTGATGATTTGGTTTTTGGTCCACACCACTTTCCCAGTAACAGTAAAAACTTGCACTTGAACCTCTAAAGGCTCGAATGGACGGTTGTGGTTAAACCAAAATTCGGTATAGTTTACAAATGGGTTAGGGTAATTGAGTACTTTAGTAATTTTCAACTCATCATCTCCTGCCACTATAAATTGTATTTCGGCTGTAGCGGAATTATTATATACATCCCAAGCTTTAAAGGTTAGCGTATGCAATCCTTTTTCAAGGTCTCTTAACTGATAATTGGTTGTTCCTTTGGTAAAATCATCAACTTCTGCTTGGTAATATTCGTTTACTACAATTGGGTTAGATTCGTCGCCATCTAAAATTGCAATCATATCGTGACCAATACCACTGGCTGTATTAATACCATTTGTATCTTCTAATTTGGCTATAAGTATCGGAGAATCGTTTGTAATACCGCCAGACACAAAACTTTCGTCATTCATGAATAATTTAATATCAGGGCCTTGGTTATCTTCAGGAGCATTTTCGTTTAGCCCCCCTATTTGTACCGAAAGGTCTACGCCTGCCTGATCATCTAACACATTTTCCTTTTCAGCATAAAAATTAACGCGGCCTGTCCCTACGGGTATTTGTATATCACGTGGAACCACAAACTCAAATTCAAAATTACCATTAGTAACTGATGCCTGACCGTTAAAAATGCCTTCCCCCAAGGTGGTAAAATTAAAAACAAACCCTTGGTTGTCATTATTAAGTGTTTGCCGTTCTACCCGTTTATCAAATACTTTTGCTGAAAGAACCCCATTATAATTGGTAAGCACATTGCCATTTTCATCAACAACTTGCCCTCCCATTTTTACTTTACTCAATGCCTGTAACACCTCTTGAGATTGGTTTACCGGTACGTCGTTTATAGTAGTCAACCGCACATTTTTCTTTGGAAATGCCAAGTGCATGGCTGGATCTCCTATATAAAAAACAACACGACGTAAATTATTACTTATATCATTTTTAGCAATCCGTAATGCTTCAGCCGGAGTTTCTGGCACGTTAACACCATACCCAAATAAATTTTCTGCTAGTCTTTTGTTGAATTCAACACCTAATGAAAGAGTTATAGACCTTGTTGTAGTCACCAAGGATATAGCACCCCCCTCTTTATTCCAATAAGTAAGCTCCCCGGCTGTTACACGCTGCGGATTGTCAAACTTGGTAAATTGACAGGTTATTGTAACAATACACGAATACCTGTTTTTGTTTTTAAGATTATTTGCAAGATTCTTTGTATAAATATACTCTTTTGCCAACCCATCTTCTCCTCCATGACCAAAGTAATTTACTATCAAAGCCCCTACTTCAATATTATTTTTAATCGTTTCATTTACTTCGGGGTAGCGATCACCAGCCGAAGATGATTCTTGCTGATATGCATCTGAATGAATTTTCTTTACATTAATAAATGGCTTCTCTGCTGATATTTCGTCTCCTAACGCATCCAACTCAATTTCAAGATCCTCTTCACCTGATTTATCTACGTCATCTGAAATTAATATAAAATTATTTCGCCAGTTTCCGTAGGATTCTTTTGAAGAATAGGCTATTATTTTATCTACCAAAATATTGGCAAGACTAACTTCATCAGCTAAAATTCTACCAACAGCAACATCAAGCATATCAGAATCTGATAATTTTTCTCCAAGCTCATTGAGCGTTTCTGAACCTATAGTTCCTTCATAAATATCTACATTTCCGAAGAAATCATCACTCATAAACGAACTTGATTCACTTGTACTTTTTAATGTATGGAAAGTAGGCACTACATTATTATTGCCTGAAGTTCTATCCTTGTAATCTATTGAAGCATCCCCAAAAAGGCATAAATATTTTATACGATTATCGGGAGCGGAGGCATTATTATATATATACCGTACAAAATTCCTGATGGCACTAATATCCTGTTTACCAGAACTGAATTCTTCATATATTTTATCTGTCGTTACTACTTTAACTGTAAGTCCACTGTTGTTTTTATGATAATTGGCAAGACGTAAAGCGGGCTGTAATAAAAACGGAGCTGTTACAATTAAATAATCAACATCTTGAAAATCGCCCGATTCCCCTTTAAACACAGAGCCTTTTAGGTTCTGGTTAAGTACTCTTGAATTATTTATTTTAACAGGCGTATAATAGTCTCCTGTGTGCACGGCAACATACTTACTCGAAGTTCCCAACGTAGCTTTAAAAGAAAGTGTTGAAGCATTGTTCTCATTTATTTTTGCTGAAATTGAACCCGCATTGGTAACATTCCAAATCTCGCTAATTTGCGAGGTATTACTTACTTGATACGCCCCTATACCACTTAAGCTAGAAGCCTTTTTGTACTGGAAAGCAAGTTGGGTATCGGTAACCGATAGCTGGCGAGTTGCTTCTACACTTACATAATCTAAATACCCCACACTCGATGGATTTCCAGAATTGTTGTATGTGAAATCAACAGTAACTGTTTCCCCAGCAGCAGGGACTTCTCCTTGAGCTCCAATTATATCTCTGACAGACAAGACTATACTTTCCCCAGTAAGCGCATTAAATGTCAACGGATTTAAACTGGTACCATTCACTGAGACCGCCAAAGATGTTCCTGTTTCTGAAACGGCAGCCGCTCTTACAATCACTTGCATAGGTATGGACGAAACAATATTAGGAAATTCAAATTCGTAGGATTGTTCACTTTCAATATCAAAACGGTCACCAAACCAGCGTCGCCCTACTTTTCCAGGAGAATATTCATCTAATTCGTGAAATTGATAGTCCTGAAAAGTGGTAATCGTTGTTGATGGTGCACCAGAAGGCTCTATCATGTCCTGCACCCGTTTCCCCGAACCGCCATCTGCAGTAATGTAATAAAACGATTCGTCGCTGTACGGATTTAAATTGGTTTGGTTTTCAGGATCGTACCCTTTGGTACTGGTTCCATAAAAAAGGATATAATCACCATTATCAAAAGAACCATCTTCTTCACCCACCACTTTTATAGAAGTTTCTGGAAGATCAAACTCGGTATTTAATGCATTATATAACGGTAATGGTTTGCCCCCGTGACCATATATTTTTAGATTTCGAGGATTAATATCGCTCGTATTGAGCCCTAAATCATCTAAAAAAGATTTATCGATTCGGTAAACCCCTGTTTCTTCAACTTTAAATTTAAACCAATCGCCACTGGCCAATACTGAATTAGAAATTGGCATTCGATTACCGTTATTTTGATTTTGTTGTCCCCCTTTTTTATAGGAAACAGAAAACGATTGTACTTTACGGTACTGTCCATTATTCTTTACCACAGGAGAAATAGAAACCATGGTATAAATAATATCACGTGCTTTACTACTATGAATACTATATGTAAGTTGGTCGGGAACAAGAGCCTCATTTATTTTTTGACGTTCTTTAGAAGTTAAAGCACCATAAGAAACATTCGATATTTCAATAGAATTTTCATCAGCAAAACCAGTATCCCTCCATTGATCTTTAAAAAGTAGCTTTTCATCACTAATTTGAAGTCGAAGATGATCGTAAGTATTCCGCTTAGTATTATTAGTATTAGCTTTCTTTATAGTGTTTGACACAGACGATGCTTTAGCAGAAGCATCACTCCACTGTATGGTAATATTTTTAGTTTGAGCAAGTAGCAAAAACGGTAATAAAAAAAGAGTAATAAAAAGTATTGTTTTTTTCATCATAATCAATAACGCATCAAATATACACTTAGTATGGTTTTTATTTTAAAGTTTTTAGGATTTTACATTTTACGTAATAATAATACAAAAACTACGTTAATATTCGAGTTAGTGGGAAGAATCCCAAAAAACTAACGAATCAATAATAATAAAATATTATTGGTATTTTACCGTTAATTATTATATTGCAAACCCAATCTTATTCATAAATCTAACTATGAACTTAAACAAAACCTTAGCATTACGTCTATTTATAGCATTGGTTACAGCTGGCCTAATAGTAAGTTGTAACAATTCTAGAGATTACAAAGACAGTTCTCGTGCAACTGGTTGGAAAATGAACGCCAAAGAAGGTGGTTTTAAGTACAACCCTAAAGCTAAAGAACAAGAAACTGGACCTGGTCTCGTTTTTATTGAAGGTGGTACTTTTACCATGGGTAGGGTGCAAGACGACCCTATGCATGACTGGAACAACACCCCAACCCAACAACATGTGCAATCTTTCTACATGGATGAAACCGAAGTTACCAACCTAATGTACCTTGAGTATTTAGATTGGTTAAAAAGTGTTTTTCCTCCATCTCAAGAAAATTACCGCCAAATATATGAAGGTGCCTTGCCAGACACTTTGGTTTGGAGAAACCGTTTGGGTTATAATGAAGTTATGACCAACAACTACTTGCGTCACCCAGCATATGCAAATTACCCGGTGGTAGGTGTAAGTTGGATTCAAGCAGTTGAATTTAGCAAATGGAGGACAGACCGTGTCAATGAATTAATTCTAGAAGAAGAAGGATATACCGCAAGAGGTGCCCGCTATGATGTTGAACCCGGTGAAACTTTTAGCACACAAACCTATCTCAATGCGCCAACAAGAACCTATGGTGGAAACGATTCTATTACGAGGGGCGGAAACCAATCAGAACGTTTATTACAAAGAAACGAAGACAGTACCGACCTATATGTACAACGAAAAGACGGACTATTACTCCCTGGATATCGCCTACCTACAGAAGCTGAGTGGGAATATGCTGCTCTTGGTTTAGTAGGATTACGAAACTATAACGTTTATAGAGGACGAAAAAAATATCCTTGGGATGGTCAATATACTAGATCAGACAAAAGAAGAAGTCGTGGAGACCAATTGGCCAACTTTAAACAAGGTGATGGTGACTACGGTGGTATTGCTGGATGGAGCGATGATGGTGCTGATATAACTGCAGAAGTAAAATCGTATGAATCCAATGACTTTGGACTCTATGATATGGCTGGAAATGTAGCCGAATGGGTGGCCGATGTATATCGACCAATCGTTGATGATGAGTTTAACGACTTTAACTATTATCGAGGAAATGTTTATACTAAAAATGCCATTGGAGAAGATGGAAAAGTAAAAATTGTAACATCAGACTCAATTGTATATGACACGTTAAGCAATGGTAAAATAGTAGCAAGAAATTTACCTGGCGAAATTTTACAAGTACCCGTAGGAGAAGAAGAGACGTATCAAAGAACTCAATTCTCAAAAAGTGATAACCGTGATTTCAGGGATGGAGACAAACGATCTTCCCGACGTTATCAATCATTTGCAGATGAATTTAACAGCGATGACGAAAACGATGAAGACCGCATGTACAATTCACCAAAAAGCAAAGTGTTTACTGATAGTACGGGACAGATAGAAATGCAATATGACGAATCTAGCAAACGAACCACTTTAATAGACAATGAAGTTAGAGTTTATAAAGGAGGTTCTTGGAAAGATCGTGACTATTGGTTAGATCCTGCACAAAGACGCTATTTTCCTCAAGATATGGCTACAGACTACATTGGCTTTAGATGTGCCATGTCGCGAGTAGGTTCAAAATCTAAAAAAGGAAAAAGACCTAGAAACTAAAAACTATAACACATTTAAAAAGCTCTTAATTTAAAAATTAAGAGCTTTTTTATTTTATTTACCTTTTTAAAATTCAAATTTTTTAACTTGCCACTCCATTACGTATTCATAAAACTTATGGTTAAAATTTTGAAAAGTTACCAACCCTACTTGCTATTTATTTTTTCAGTTTTGTTATTTACAAGCTGTAATAACTCCAGAGATTACGACAAAAGTTCTCGCGCTACTGGCTGGAGTGCTTTTGGAAGACAAAGTGGTTCAAAAATAATAAAAGCAAGAGAACAGGAGACTGGCCCTGGTCTAGTCTTTATTGAAGGTGGAACCTATACAATGGGACGTGTACAAGACGACCCAATGCGGGATTGGAATAACACGCCAAACCAACAGCACGTTCAGTCGTTTTATATGGATGAGACTGAAGTAACCAATTTAATGTATTTAGAATATCTAGATTGGTTAAAAAAAGTGTTCCCTCCAGAAGATGATTCTTTCAGAAAAATTTATGAAGGAGCTTTGCCCGACACATTGGTGTGGAGAAATAAATTAGGGTATAACGAGGTTATGACCAATCAATACCTTCGCCATCCAGCTTTTGCAGAATATCCAGTAGTGGGTGTTAGTTGGATTCAAGCGGTTGAATTCTCTAAATGGCGAACAGACAGAGTTAACGAACTTATATTGGCAGAAGAAGGGTTTATTACTGAAAACGCACGTTATAATGCAACACCCGGCTCAATATTTAACACCGAAACGTATTTAAAAGCACCGACGCTCACCTATGGCGGTAATGATAGTATTACAGGTAAAAGTAGAAGCTCTCAGGAGTTAGCAAAAAAAGGTGATAGTACACAGATATTTGTAAGAAGAAAAGATGGAATTTTACTTCCTAGCTACCGTCTTCCCACTGAAGCAGAATGGGAATATGCTGCCCTTGGTCTTGTAGGCATTCGATACAAAAACACCTATAGAGGCAGAAAAAAATATCCTTGGAGTGGGCAATATACCCGCTCTAAAAGTCGTAAAAACAGGGGAGATCAATTAGCAAACTTTAAACAAGGCGATGGTGATTATGGAGGTATTGCTGGTTGGAGTGATGATGGCGCCGATGTTACGGCTCAAGTAAAATCATACAAAGCAAATGACCACGGATTATACAATATGGCTGGCAATGTTTCCGAATGGGTAGCCGATGTATATCGCCCAATTGTAGATGACGATTATAACGACTTTAATTATTTCCGCGGAAATGTCTATACCAAGAATGCATTAGATAAAGAAGGAAACGTTCAAGTTATCACACCTGAAACCATGGAGTATGACACACTACCGAATGGAAAAATAGTGGCCAGAAAATATCCAGGAGAATTGGCACAAGTACCTGTGGATAAAAAAGAAACCCACTTGCGTATTAACTTTTCGAAAAGCGACAACAGAAATTACAGAGACGGTGATAAACGGTCGTTACGCTACAACCCTTCTTTTTCAGATGTAGATTCTCAAGGGAATGAAAGACGCATGTACAACTCACCTATATATAAAATGGAAGTTGCAGATGACGGCTCAGTAAAACCAGAATATGATGACTCTTCACAAAGAAGAACTTTGATTGACGATGAAGTTCGAGTTTATAAAGGAGGCTCATGGAAAGACAGGGATTATTGGTTGGATCCTGCACAGCGCAGATACTTACCTCAATATATGGCTACCAATTATATTGGTTTTAGATGTGCGATGTCGCGCGTAGGGTCTAAGTTCAAAGAGAAAAATAAACGGACAACCCATTAATGTTTCCTTAAAAAGACACCCGCTTTTTAACTTTCACAAAAGCTTTTAGTACTTTTATTTTTATGACTATCAAAAGGCTTCATCAAGAATTTTTAGCAAGTAGTGGTATTTGTACCGATACCCGAAACATTACAAAAAATTGCCTTTTTGTGGCTCTTAAGGGCGACAACTTTAACGGAAACACCTTTGCGAATGAAGCTATAAAAAAAGGAGCATACAAAGTTGTAATAGATGAAGGCGACTTTCAGAACGACCAAACCATTTTGGTTGAAAATAGCCTGACAGCACTTCAGCAATTGGCTTTATTTCACAGAAACTACCTTAAATTACCTATACTCTCCTTAACGGGAAGCAACGGTAAAACCACAACCAAAGAATTAATTAATGCTGTTCTTTCAAAAAAGTTCAACACGGTTGCCACCAAAGGCAATTTGAACAACCATATTGGGGTGCCACTCACATTATTGTCGATGACTTCGGAAACTGAATTTGGCATTGTTGAAATGGGTGCAAACCATTTACGCGAAATAGAAAGTCTTTGTACAATTGCGCAACCCGATTATGGTTATATCACCAACTTTGGGAAAGCTCATTTAGAAGGCTTCGGAAGTTTAGAAGGTGTTGTAAAAGGAAAGTCTGAATTGTATCGCTATTTAGAAAATCATTCAAAAACAGTTTTTGTGAATGGAAATGACCCTAAACAACTGGAGTTGACCAAAAATATGGATTGGGTTGTTTTTGACGACACTACTATTCAACTGATAGATGCTTCAAATGAAGTAAAGGTGAGATTTAAAAATATCGAAATACAAAGCAATCTCGTTGGACTTTATAATTACGCGAATATTGCGGCGGCTATTGCAATTGGCGATTACTTTAACGTTTCTGCAGCACAAATTAAAGCAGCTATTGAAAGTTATATTCCGCAAAACAATCGTTCACAGCGTATTGAAAAAGGAGGTCACAAAATACTATTAGATGCTTATAACGCCAATCCTACTAGTATGATGGCAGCTCTTGAAAATTTTAAACAAGCTAAAGGAAACCGAAAAGTTTTAATTCTCGGCGATATGTTTGAAATGGGAACAGAAGCTGAAAAAGAACACCAACACATTGTTAACTTTTTAGAGAATAACCCTTTTGGAACAGCCTATTTATTGGGTAGTAATTTCAACAAAATAAAAACCGAAGCCACACATATTCACATGTTTGAAAGTTTTGATGTCTTTAAAAACCAATTTAAAACTGAGGAGTTTGAAAATTGTTTCTTCTTAATAAAAGGTTCTAGAGGAATGGCTTTAGAAAGGGTTCTGGATCTGCTTTAAAACAAAAAAAGGTTCCAATAAATTTATTTTATTGAAGCCTCTATTTTAAGTGGGGCATACTGGAT
>Ga0209309_10003363_pt1 | contig 13863 bp, 19 predicted proteins | sample COGITO_mtgs_1204_2_FD_184807 | JGI IMG/M metagenome (GOLD analysis project Ga0209309, IMG submission 184807) | Pelagic marine microbial communities from North Sea - COGITO_mtgs_120412 (SPAdes) (version 2) | ecosystem: Environmental > Aquatic > Marine > Epipelagic ...
ACCGTGACCCTTTCAAACGGTTTTGTTTCTAGGTCGAGCGTTTCTAAGATAGTGCTGAAAGAAATTGCGCTGTCGTAATACCAAATAACCTCACCGATCGGGTTTCCGGTTTTAAAAATTCGTTTTACTGACATGCCCTCACGAAGCAAATGGTTTTTGCTATCTTCATTGTATGGCAAGTTAACACTAGCAATAGCATCAATGGCATGGCGATTAATTTCTTCAGGAACTGTTTTGTCAAAACAGCGATTACCTGCTTCCATATGAAAAACAGGATACCCCATTCTTTCAGAAATAAATGTTGCGGCGAAAGAAGTATTAGTGTCGCCCAAGACCAGTACTTTATCTGGTTTGTGCTCTTCTAAAACTTTTCCCAAACCAGTCATCATCTTGCCGATCTGCTCGCCTAATGAAGAAGCAGACGCTTCTAAAACAATGTCAGGAACCCTAATGTCAAGGTCTTTAAAGAAGTCTTCGTTTAAAAATGCCTGGGCGTTTTGTCCTGTGTGAACCAAAATTTGATCGACTCTATCATCCAGTTTGGTGATAATTCTGCTTAAACGAATAATCTCTGGTCGAGTTCCTAGTATTGTTAAAATTTTCATTAGTTTAGTTCCTCAAACTCTTTTATAAAAAAAGAGTTCATCTCGTTTTTACCGATACCACTAAAGTGGTATAAAAAACTATCAATTTGTTTATCTCGAGAAAACCAAGAGGGCGTGTAGTTCCAGCGATTGTCTATCTCTAGTACATCAAATCCGTATTTATTAAACATCGCGCTTAAATATAATTGATCTAATGTTATCCAAGGCGGATAATCTCTCTCGTACCATAGTTTCCAATCATCAAATTTCTCACGGGCAAGAATTCTGGCCTCTTTAGAAAAAATTAGAACGCCAGAATTTAAAATTCTTGTCGGAGAGTGCTTAGATGTTGAATCGATTAGGGGCGCGCCGAAATCTTTAAAAGAACTTTCGATCTGAGAGAAGTTCTCTGTTCCTTTTGAATATCCCGGACCGGTATTCCCTTGCGGGTGTTTTTGTTCTGACCATCCTGCTATATGTTTTGGTTTAAAATCGAATATATCTGGAGATCTTAAATGTGCAATAACGTCACAGTCTGCGAATAAAACATAATCATAGTCGTCAAAAAAAGGATCCATGTATATTCTGGTTATGTCAAAATACCGACACCCATATTCTAATGATTCGCTTTTTTGTTCAGGTAGAAACCGCTTCTCTGAAAACAAGTACTCGTGGCCATATTTATCTGCATATTCAGTAAACGAAAACCTAGATATTTTTGCAAATTCAGGTACCTCTCGGCCAACATAATATTGATATATTAAATTCATAATGTTTTGCACATGTACATTTTTTTAATCAGATCGCTCCATGAAGGAGGCGCATAACCAGTTTCAGATCTGAATTTAGAAGAATCTAAACTTCGATCAATTACAAATTCTTCTTCTTTTTTTATTTCTATATCAAATTTATATGTTTCTTTGATTAAATTTAACAGCGTGTATTTATCTATAGGTTCTGCTGAAACGTTGTACAATCCAGTGAGGTATGGATTCGGTATAACATATTTTATTATAATATCAGCCAGTTCTACTGTGGGAAATCCAGAAAAAACTGCTTTAGAAAATCCATTAACAGAACCCTTCTGACTCAGAAACCAATCAAGAAGAGATAAGTTTTTCCCGGACGCCTCGTGTCCTATGATAGAAGTTCTTAAAGTTACTGCGTTCGGAGAATAATCTACCTCGCCTAATCGTTTTGACAACCCATAAGTATCAACAGAGGTAAGGGTGTCTTTTTCGGTGTACATTCCCTTACTTCCCGCAAAAACACAGTCAGTGCTAATGTGAATAAGTCTGATGCCGTTCTGAGAACAGATTGCATTAAGTTTGTGCGGGAAAACAGAATTGACCGCATAAGAAAGTTCAGGACCTTCTTTTAACTGTTTAATAATACCCATGCAATTAATTATTACGTGTGGGTTTATTTTAAGAATTTTATTGACGCCTTCAGAATTTAAATCAGCGGCATCTAAGTCTTCTCTGTTTAATTCAAAAGTTTCAAACAAGGGTTTGCATCTAGCAAAAACTGTGTGCCCTAACATGCCAGAAGAACCGAGCACCAGTATTTTTTTCGGTTTCACAATTAAATCCTCATCATCAACTCATCAATTTTTTCACCGCGCAGCGGGAGTTTATCTTTTAAGAAAAAATGCACAAAGTTGCATTCAGTTATTTTTTCGTTTGCGGAAAACAGTCCATTCCAAGTCCAGTCCATATGCTGAACATCAATCTCTTCTTTTTTTAACCACCAATTTAAAAGCGTTTGATCGGTGCTCCACTTCCAAGCTCCTTGACCGTCAACAAACCGTTTAAACTCATACCTATTTAGAAATTCTCTTGCGGACTGATTTCGCATATACGGGTCGATTTTATTACAATCAAACATTATAAGACCCATGTTTATAAACTCGGCACCTTTGTCATTCCATTTCCAATCAACATCATTTAAAGTCGCATATTGCATTTTGGAATAATTTATAATTTTATTGAAGTATTCGTTATTCAACGGCATTTCTCGTTCAACCACCCCGCCCCAAGTAGAATTGAAATCATCAAAAATATTTGGAGATTTTGGTCGAATAAAAATATCTGCGTCAACGATTGCAATTTGATCGTATTGTTCTCTCATATCAAATGCGTTTTCTTTTTCGTAAATAGGCAAATATCCGCCGTGTTTTTTATGAGAATCATTACTTCTGTTTGACATAAAAGGATCAGGGGCAATCCTAAGTCTTGGTTGTTTTTGAAGGTAGTGATCTATACCGTGTATTTTGCAATACTCTTTTACAGAAGAAATGCAGAATTCATATAATTTAGATTGCGCTGCTTCACCTAAACAAACTTGATACATTAATCTTTTCATTTTCAGGTGTCAAACATGTTTTCATGAAACATATTAGGAAGATGTTTATCATTTCCATGATCTATTGTTGTACCCAATTCGTATCTAAACTCTTCACAAGCCAAAACGTGCTCAGAGTATTCTTCTCTTAACCCTTTACCATAACTCGCTATAAATTCAGAAAAATAACCATCAATGTTTTTTGTTATGTCTTTCATTTGCATATCATCATAAAAAAATCCTGCCAAGGCGGGGTTAATAAAATATGCTAAACAAGGAACCTGATATTTGTTGTTTCCTCTAACACACATACCCAGCGCAGCAACATCGATGTCTTCCTTTTCCATTTTTTTTAGGTCAAGATCTTTAACTAAGTGTGCATCGTGTTCAATTACGATTGAGGGACCAGATTTTCTCCTGGCCAGGGACAACACAGATAAATGGCTGTAGAAAACTGCTTTTTCAGTTTCGGTAAATTCTCTACCTCTCCAATGTTTTTTAAAGGTTAATTTAATTTCTGAATCAAGATATGTTTTTGGCGTAATTGCGTCAAACAATGCTACATTATACCCCGCAGAGCGCCAGGTTTGATAAGACCTTCCAGATTCCCACATAGAAACAGGATTGTCTTTAATTCTGATTAAAAATACTTGTGGTTTTTTCATACTCTATATTCCTCCAAAGAAAATTCTGTTCCATGCATCTTCATCAGATCGCGTTCATGATTAGTATACACCAAAACTTCGGTATCGTCAACTAGAAAATCGCAATCACCACAATAGTCAGTATAGTTACCAGATCGATGAGACTCACGGAGTGCTTCGTAGAGTTCTCCTTCGACGATTTCTTGGATGGTGTTTTCGCTGGTGTGCCCGAGGACTGCTTCTTCGTCTCTACCGAGGACTTGGCAACATGGGTGAACAGCACCTCGTTTATTATCAAGGCCACCAGCACGAATAACAACGTCAGGACTAAAAGGTCTGCCACAGGTCTTTACCGCACCCTTGCGTTGATTAGCACCAACGTCATAAGCACCAGACCAATTGTGCATCTTCCAGATCTCAGTCTTGACATCCAGTTCTTCAACAATTTTCTTGTAGTGTTCGAGTTCATGGTCTATGTTGTCGTTATCGGTTATGAGGTGATACGTAGCAACAACACAATCAGATTTACTATCGATGACATACTCACGCATGGACTTGACCTTGTCCCATGTGCTCATAAATGTACCACCGATACGATTATACATCCACTTATCGTATTGTTTCCAATCATAACCAATCCATGAGAATCGATAGAAGTCTAACCCAGCGTCAACACAGTCTTTCATGAACTGCCCTTCCATACGATAACCATTAGAGAAGATAAACGCCTTTGCATTATACTTCTTCACGATCTCAATGTATTTAGGTAGATTGCGGTTGAGTGTTGCTTCACCCGAACCATCGAGGTTGACAACACGAAGACCATGCTGTGCACAGTCTGCCACGTTATCCTCAAACTCTTTGAGCGTCATCTTCTTGAGGAAGTCTTTGTGTCTACCGCCAGTGCGTGTGTCTTGGGGGCACATGCTACACGAGTAGTTACAACCACCGTTGACTTCAATTACTGCTCTATCAATTTTCATTATCAATTATTCTGTTTATTTTATTATTATATTCTTCAGACTTATCTATTAATATTTTAATGTTTTCTTTTTTAAGTTTTCTTATAAAGAGGTGCGCTTTATCAAAAGGAGGGGTTTTAGTTCGTAAGTCTTTTTTCCTAGAAAAAAAAGTAACAGCCTGAGGGTTGTGAGTATTTATTATTGAATTGTCGCCTAGCATTATAGATGGTTTTCCTAAATTTCTTGTAACGTATTGCCACATACCGTCATAAGCAACAACAAACTCGCAACGAGATATAGCGTACATCACTTCACGGACCGGAGTTCTATAATCAACCTCGTGTATGATGTATCCCTGTTTTTCTAGGGAATCAATTATTAATTCCCAATCCCAAGGCGTCCACGCTAATTTCCAACGCGCTGACTTGTTCGCGTTTAAAAAAGGTCTCCAAATAACAACTTTGTTTTTTTCTGTTTTTTGTTTAGTAAAATCAGAAAATTTCCAATGGCTTAACTCTCTAGCGATAGTTAAATGATTGGAAGATCCTCGCTTTAAAGGTTTGGCGTCATTAGGATAACCGTTTCGAAGGTTTAACATTAGTTCCCCAGAGAAATCACGGTCTATATGACGATAATCATATACGTGCTCTACGGTGACTAATTGTTTATAATTGTGAAAAAAATTATGAAGGTAATCGAATCGTTCAAAAATAGTTTCATGATCGTCATGAGACCAATAGAAACTACGTCCATGATCCCAAAATATTCGCAATATAATTTTTTCTTGTAATATGTGTGCAACGTAATATGCTATGTTAAGTCCGTACATGAAATCACCAACGCCATGATGACCTCTCCATTTAAGGACATTACCCCACATTCCCCAAGCAGTACCTGTTATCGGTTCATCAAAACCGATAAATTTTACATTGGGGTTTTTCCAAAGCACGGAATACTATGTTTCCCTAGAAGCGTTAATAGAAAACATTAAATGTTTTCTCTTATCGTTTTCTTTTTTTTCTGTTCTTTTATAATCTGCGCGATACTTGTCTTTTTTCTTTTTTTTATTATCCGCGTCAAATCTGCTATATTTAGCCATGTTATTATTTACCTTGCCCTCTATATGCCTTAAAATTTGCTTTCTTCCTCTTGTTCATAGAGGACGTGTTTAAATGCCCCCTACCAATGGAAGTACCTTTGGGTTTGTAATCTCTTTTAATACTCTCTGCCATTACAAAGACTCCAACCTAACCATCAAACGTTCAGCACGATTGGTCACTTGCTTGTGCCATCGTGAGTCACGCCCTTCAACCGCTGCTTCCTTCCAATCGTTAGCAAGGAGTGCTGCATTGAATTTCTTGAACTTAGACAACCGAGGTCTGCCCATGTTGAACATCATATTAACCACGACCTGCTTGACGGTTTCGGGAAACTCTTCAAAGACCCCTTTGCCGTATAGTACGTGACACTCTCTGATTGAGGTGTCGAGGTCTTTGTCGAAGCATTCCCATACTCTCTCTTCGGAGATTGGTGTTCCGAACTCTTGTCCCCATTCGGTATCTTCATTGGTAACAAGGTGCCCCACACCAAAGGTGTGGTAACCGAGATGGTCTGCATATATTTCATACTTGACACCCTCGTCAATCTTTAGTGTTTCAAAAATTTCTTCTCTGTTCATTTTATGTACCTTTGTTATTTGTAAAAATCATATCCTACACCATTTTCCCAATAAACTACATGATCCAAACTGGAATTATCAAAAACTTCAAACGCTTCTTTAAAACTGTTAAGAGTAGGTTTACCTCTAACATTAAAAGAAGTGTTCAATAAAACTAAAGTCTCGCCTGATTTAGTAAATTTAGACGTTTCTGTTAAAATATCCCATACCACACTATTTTGTTCTCTTGTAACTGTTTGCAATCTCGCAGAACCATCCACATGTGTAATAGCAGGCATCTTATCAACAGAACGTGCCCGAGTTCTTGCGGCGATAGTCATATGTTGAAATTTTTTCGGATTCATTTTTTTAGGGTCAACATCAAAATGTTTTGTAGCGTCTTCATACCTACAGATAGGAGCAAAAGGTCGATATTTTTCTCGTTTTTTTATATCGTTAATCCTATCTTTCATTTCAGGCAAACTAGGATTACATAATATAGATCTGTTGCCTAAAGCTCTTGGACCTATTTCGTGGCCACCGTTAATAAATCCTATAGTTTCACCTTCGACCAACATTTTAGATATATCTTTAATGTTAACTTTTCTGTGTGGTCTTTCTGAACAGTGGTTGCTTAAATCTTTTTTATCCCAAATCTCAAACCCAGCATAGGTGATATCAACTTTATCTCTAATATTGAATACTTTCTCTTGTCTTAAATGGTTCATCATATGGCCAAAAGGTAAACCGACGTCGTTGGTGTTGCCCGCAACAAAAACATTAATATCTAACATATCTTGTAAGGCAGCGTTGTTAATTACATTTAGTCCTGTACCACCGGTAATTATTAGATTGTTGTTCATTTCTTTAATGTCAGGTAAAAGACTAATAACCGTTTTCATAAATTTTGTCTGAAAAGTGTTTTGAATTTGCCATGCGTTATTAAATTCTTCTTCTTCGGTCATATCAGTTTTGCGAGTAAGTTGAAAAATATTGTTCCAATTTAAATCCACTTTTCTAATTCTTTCTTTCAAGCGCATCATGTAAGATTTATATTTAGAATACCACTTTAAAAAGGCAATTAGCTCTTCCCACTCACCAGTGTGAAAAAAATTATTATGTATATTTGAACTACTTTTATATATGTCTTGATGTTTTTTTGACATACTACCAAAAGCAGCGGCACCCATTATTTTACCGCAAATATCCATGTCATGATCAGAAGCTTTGCAGATTTTGTTTGTAAACGAACATCCGGCTCTTTGATAATTACCTCCAATATGAGAATCACTATGAAATACGGCTGGGTCTGGTAATATACGTTCAATATGACCGCTTCTATCCGGATCAATATACCAAAATGCACAACCTTTTGCTGTATCATTGCCCCATCCATCAACCGATAATACATATGCTTTATCAAAACCAGATTGATGCCAAGTAGAACTAACATGACCTCGATGATGCCCTATACTAAATTTTACTTCTTTAGGATTGAATACTTCTTCTATTAAAGATCGGCATAGATTGTCCAATGACCCATTACCCCAATATTGACTAGGTCTGTTATCAAAGTAAGGAATAACCATATCGGGCTGTTTCATAGAGCCTCTCAAAACGGTTCCTACATCAGATAAATCTATGCCTGCTTCAACCGCTTTATCTCGTATAATTTCTACAAAAAATCTTTCGTTTTTTATGTAATTAGCACTTGTATCATATCTCCAAAATTTTCTTTGTAAAACTTTATCTATTTCAATAATTTTAAATTGTTTTGTATCATGATCGAAAAAACATGCGCCCGAGTCATGACCAACAGCAAACGATATATCAACAGTCATTTCTCAAACACTCCTTAAATTTTGCATCGACATCATCGACATCATCAGCATTAATTAATGCATGAATTAACCGCCATTTTTCAGGATCTTCTTTTTCAAGTTTTAATTGATCGACGGCTTTTATTTTGGCTACCCACAAATAGTTTTTATCAGGCAAAATATCTATAATGCTAGTTGATATGGTTTGAGGGGAGCTGGCTTCTCGAATCGTACTTATGGTATACCTCGAGGCATCATTAACATAAGTTGTGTCATATCTAATAATATAATCTTCCGGTTTAGAATCCAAAATAAACTGATAAGTATCATCTATTAAATTTTCAAGACCATCGTCTTTACTTCGGTATCCTTGATACAACCATTTAGAAACATAAATTCGCCTAGTAATCATTTTGCCTGAATACGCTTTATAGGTTACTTCAGCCGTAATACATTCTTTATGATCCTCAATAGATCCACACCAAAACACACCTGTTTCCCAATTAATTATAGGTTTTTCAATAGGCATTCTATTTTTCCTGTTTTAATTTCAAATGTTTAGCGTGTATTTTGCATCCTATAATGGTGCGTTGCAAATTACCGTTGGGAGAATTTGAGAGTTTCACTTTAAATCATCCACAAGGTTTTCTGCTTTCGTTATATATCTCTCTTACGGGTTTCTTGTTTACTGGACTCTCATGAGAAACTTCAATCCATTCGGGGTACATATTCGGATCAAGTTTTATAACGTCTAGTGTCTGTTCGTCCAACAACCGCTCAAGGTCGTCTCCAACTTGTCCTCTATCTTTATAAGTTTTGTATCGAGTGATCACTTGATAATCGGTAGCAAACCCTCTGTGTATTAGAGAGAACTCTTCCCTCTTTGCATGTTCTATTCCAAGAGGGTATGGTTTTTTATGCAGTCCGCGACCTGCAATAAAATTTATATTTTTTGACAGTTTCCAGAACGCCGTGTTTCCATCTTTGCGAGTATGAATATGGTGGTACTTATTATCCACTCTATAAAACAAATCGCTTCGCCAAAGATTGTAATGTCCAGTGATAATAGCGTCAACCATTTGTCGGTCCGCTTCTTGAATTTTATCTCTTAAATATTTTTGATCAAGCATTTTTCTTTCAGGTACAGTATCACCGTCCATCCAGAAAATCCATGTTCCTGGTTTTTCTTTTTCTTTTATTAAAGTTAACAACTGTTGTTTACAAGACGCTTCGTCGGCGAACCTATTAGTATCTGAATAAATTACATGCACATTGTTATATTTTTTATAATATTCAGTACTACCGTCGGTCGATGCTTGATCAAAAATATAAATGTCATCACAAATTATTTGCATCGACTTCATAAAATTTTCAAGGTTGTTTTTAGCAAGTTCATTATGAAGTTGCGCAAACCCTACTATTTTCACCTGATTCCCATCCATTCTTTTGTCATTATATAGTCACGAACAAAATCACTTCGTACAATATCTTCCCACCCAAACTCAACATGCGTGAAACTCTTCATGTTGTCTAGGATGCTTAAAAACTGGTTTACACCGTTCTTGTCTTTCTCTTGTTTGAAATCGCTCTGATAGTAATCACCACAAAATACGATCTTGGTTGCTTGACCCACTCGTGTGATAACAGAATCTAACTCGTGAAAGTTTAGATTCTGCATCTCGTCTACCAGAATGATACTGCTATCATACGTCACACCTCTTATGTATGAGGTTGACTCAAACGTGATATAATTATTATGTACCAGTTTGTCATATGCTTTCGGGTCGTTGAATAACTCAGTAGCAGCAGCACGATATGGTCCTGTGTATGCGTTGAGTTTCTCTTCAATAGTACCAGGCAAGTAACCCATCTCTCGGGTAGGTACAACGCTCCGAATGATGTGTAATGTCTCAAATGGTGTGCTCTTGTCCATCACCTCTTCGAGTGCAAGATACATGGCAAGAAACGTCTTACCTGTGCCGGCAGTACCAGTGAGTGCAAGATGATCACCATCACGCCAACCCTGCCATGCATCCTCTTGATGCGGAGTAATGGGCGTGATAGTTTCCATTTGATCCAGACGAATCTTCATGTCGGGCATGGCAGTCCTCATAGGAGGCATTTGTTGTGATTGCTTTCTCATGTCTTGATGGTGTTGTCTTGTAAACCGTACTTTTGTTTTTGTTGAGTAGTTAACCCGCTGTTACCACCGGATTCTCTTTTTATTTTTTTCAACAGGTCTTTCCAATCACCAGATGTTTTATTGACGATGTTACCTGTGTGAGTCACAAGCGCAGTGGGTGACAGAATCTTTTGTTCCCATTCTCCGCTGGCGAGCATTTCTTCTTTTTTTGAAATCGAGATAAACATCTCTTTTATTTCACCGGTCTTAATGTTTTTCATATCGTATGTTGGCATTATATATAATATCCTAAAGTGGATCCCCCCAAAATAGAGGGATCCGATTAGATAAGGATCACCCCCTCGTGACTTGATTAATGGCAGCGTCTAAGAATGCTTGTTTCTTAACCATTCTATATGCAGCTGCTTCGTTTCCCTTTTTATTTAACTTGTGAATATAATGTCCAAGTTCCCTAGAGTCTTTCTTTAAACGTTCTATTTGGTTTACTACCATAGGCAATTCTCTCTTTGTTATCGGTTGGGGGTTTAGTTCACATTATTAATTAGGGATCAAGTCTGGGTATGCCTCCTGTACTATTTTTTTAGTCAACCCCTTCACGGGTGGGTTTTTGTTTATCATAGACACTAAGACTTTAGCATCTTCTGGGTGAATTGCTTCAAGCATGGAAACAAACATGCTTTCTCTTTTAAGTGGTTTTAACTTTTCGCTGTCAAACAATCCTTTCACAAAAAATTTAAATTTCATGTGTTGTTTGAGTAACGTTGATGGGACTGATTCAGGTCTTTGTGGTTTGTAAGGAGGTTCTCCTTCAGGTAGGTTCCACACAATATTGTCATCAAACGTTCCCTGTAATACGTCCCTTAAAGGCATAATATCATATTTTCTTAACACAGAAATTTTATCTTTCCTGGATTTTGCTTCTTCAAATTTATTTAATATTTCAAACACTTCGTACTTCTTCATTATATCTCCTATACAATTATATATACAAATAACATATGTACTGACTCCTGAAACATTAAGCTTTATTCTACTAAACTTCTAGTCAATAGTCAAATGTTTCCTGTGTATCTTCCCTCCTACAAACGCATTGTAGTATTCGTTAGGTTTCAACAGAACATTATTTAAAAGTTGTTCTCTCATCTCGTAATACGCACAATCTCCCCTAGACTTGCACAAACGCAGTATAGTCCTCTTATATTCGTCCGTAGACGCTTCTGAGACTCGCTCAGAGAGTGTTTTGTTACTGCCGTAGTAATTACGCCAGTCAGATTCTACGATGGTTTTTTTCTTTCTTTTACGGGTTTTTGTAACGGGGAGGGTCTTAGGTTTCCAGAAAAACTTCTTTCCGATATATTTCATACCAGTTGATTGTTCTTCTATCATGTATACAAACCCCTGATATTTTTCAATATCGTTTTCTTCGGGGTTAAATTCTTCTTCGTTATAGATCCACATTTTTTTCATATAGATTATAATTTTCGCCATCGTACCAAACAACGCAATCCAGTTCGGTTTCGTTCAGGACTGTCATTGCTGATTCAAGTGAATTTAAAATAGGTTTTCCTGACACATTAAAACTAGTGTTTAAAAGAACACCACCAAAAGTATTTAGTATCCCATATAAGACAGGGTTTTGTTCTCTAGTGACGGTTTGTAATCTTGCTGTACCATCAACGTGCGTTATAGAAGATAATTGTTCTTTGTATTCGTCTTTAACATTAACAGCAAAAGACATAGTTGAAAGGTCGTCAAATCTGTCTCTATCAAAATATATATGAGCGTCTTCTAATTTACATACAGGAGCAAAGGGTCTGTACCATTCTCTGTTTTTTACATTCTTATTTATTTTATCTTTCATGTTTTTATATGAAGGGTCACATAGTATAGATCGTTTTCCGAGCGCCCGAGGTCCGTATTCTACATTACCTTCCAAAAACCCTATAATTTTGCCCTTTCTAAACAAAGAACACAATTGTTCCAGAGAAATAATTTTGCTCGGAGATGGCGGAGATTTAAGGTCCATAAGAGGAACGTTTGTTTCGGACCCGATTATTGTCGGAGGAATTCCTAAAACGTCATTTAAGTATTGTTGCAACAACGCTTCTGACAATCCGCTGTCTCCTGGGTCTGCAGGAACAAAAACATTAAAACCAAATTCTTTCCTGATAATCTCATTAGTAAGAACGTTAAGAGAAGAACCGCCAGACATACAAAGGTTGTTATCCCAATTTTCTTTTATTGATTTGTACAGATCGTCTTTATAAAAAAAATCAACTACGCACTCGTTGTGCGCTTCTTGCATGGCGGAAGTAAGAGACATTATGCTTTCTTCAGTATCAGGACATTCTTCGTACAGCCTCGTAATATTATGATCACGCTTTTGGTATTCCCTTACCACAGCAGAATTTTTTAAAATATCAACAACCCCGCGATATTTTTTTTCATCGTAATTGGGATACAATGCTTTAAAATAGGCGCTATGTCCCATAACTTTTCCAGCAATATCCAATTCCCACACTTTTCTTGGGTTGGTCATGGGAATAAGTTTCTGAGCAAGATATGCTGATAAGCAGAAATGTATTTGATATGGATATCCGAGACTAAACACAACTTGGTTTTTATCGATTCCGCCGGTAAGGAAATTTGTTGATCCGCATCCTGCATCATAAGCAAGAAAAAAACTTTTCTTGAAACCAGAATTGTAATATGCACCGAGCGCATGTAATTCGTTGTGTTCTGGAAAGGTCAACTCTACGAATTTTTCACAATTAAACTTTCTAGTAAATTCAAAGGCAATCATTCTTGAAAAATTGGAAATATCGAAATTCCTTTTGCCCCTGTTTGGACCCCACTCAAGTTTATAAATTATGGAGTCAAATTCGTTTATTCCCAAAACATCTTGACAGAAACGGAAAATTTTATCACACACTGTTTTGACGTAGGAAAACGAGCGCTTGTTATAGTCGCCATCATTCGTAAGACTAAATTTTTTAATTCCCATTAAAACTGCAACGTCAATAACAAAAATTTTATTCTTTACAGGACAATAAATGCTACAAGTCCAGTCATGAGCGTTTGACGGCGCGCCTAAACTAATTATCGCTCCGCGCAATTTGACAATTCTGTTAGCAGGAACTTCTATAGAAATTTCTGCCGCACGATCTTTCATATTTTGTGGATTAACCATTACTTTTCCAACCCTCATTTACGTCTTCACCACACATAGGACAAAAAGCTGGGAACTCATCTTCATAAACGACTTTCAGTTGTAATTTAACATCACAAGAGGTGCAATCTAAGGAATAGTCGAATTCTTCCACTATACGTTCTCACACACAAACATAAAGAATTTAGGAGTTTCGTGGATACAATGTACACGGTCAAAATGTTTTTCCAGTAATTTGGTCCACCAAGATATCTCTTCTTGTATTAAATGAATCTCTTCCCCCAAAAACATATCAGAATGATTTGCAATTCCTAACAAAGATTTTTGACTGATACGTTTGATGTTAGAAACAAATTCATCTATGCGCTCATACGAAATATGCTCAAGCACATCCATGCAAAGACACAAATCGTATTGACCATCAGGCACCGTTGGACCATATTCCAAAAAATCTGCATTAATGTGAGGCACATCTTTAAGGAATTCTTCGCAACAAGCAGTAGAAAATTCTAACGCAGTGTAGTTGTGATATCCCAAGGAT
>Ga0209309_10003371_pt1 | contig 13846 bp, 10 predicted proteins | sample COGITO_mtgs_1204_2_FD_184807 | JGI IMG/M metagenome (GOLD analysis project Ga0209309, IMG submission 184807) | Pelagic marine microbial communities from North Sea - COGITO_mtgs_120412 (SPAdes) (version 2) | ecosystem: Environmental > Aquatic > Marine > Epipelagic ...
CAAACCCCATTTGTACAGAATCCCAATATCCACCACCTTCAACCCAGTCATCTTGCTGATCTGGATAAACATTGAAAAGGTTATTACTACCAACATTCAATTTAAGGTTATCACTTATTTTATATCCTAAATTTAAATCTGTTGTGATCTTAGAACTATAGGTATCTGTAGCTGCAGCGATCTGATTTTCGAAGCTTCCGTAATCTGCAACATCTTCAAAGGTTTGGAAATCTAATAATTTCACCTCACTAAATCTATTTAATCCTACAGCAACATCAAATTTATTGATATCATATTTAAGGTTTAAGATCAACTTACTATCTGGAGCAGATGCCAATAAAAATGCTTTATCTCTTTCTCCAAAAAATGTTTGTTCGTCCAATGCCCCATTTTTCACATCAGTAATTTCCATATCATTAAAGTTTCCAATAAAGCTAGAAGTTAAGGTTCCCTCTCCTAATTGTGCTTTATGAGAAAGAACGATGTCTAATCCAACAGTTTCAGTATCTGCACCATTTGCAAAGAATTGTGCAGCTTCCACATTTTCAATTTGAGGTGCATCAAAGTTTCCTGTCAAAACTATACGATCTTGAATGTTTATGTAATAACCATCTACTGTAGCGGTGAAGCTACCAAAGTTAGCGGTAAAACCTAGAGAGGCATTAAATGCAGTTTCTTCTTGTAAAGGTCCAATTCCAAAAGATGCAGTTACCGGACTATTATTAGGAGATAACAATGATTCCAAAGCTTCTCCACCCACAAAATTGGTGAATTTTAAGTTGTAATAAATCTGGGCTAAGGATGGTGCTCTAAACCCAGTACTTACAGAACCTCTAACGTTTACTCCTTCAGATACTTTATATCTAGCTGCTAACTTACCGTTAAGTGTACTTCCAAAATCGCTATAATCTTCGAATCTTGCCGCGGCTGCAACCAAAAATCTATCTGTAAATTCAAATTCTCCATCTACATAAAAAGATACGTTAGATCTACTTCTATCAACTTCATTCGCTGGTCCATAACCTGGGAATCCTTGAGATCCACCAGGACCCGCAGGTAATAAAGCAGTAATTGGATTTGGAATTGGATCTTCATTTTCGTCTAAAACAGGATCTCCATTGGAATCTCTAACGACATCATCATAAGCATTGTTAACAGATCCAGTACCATCATAAGTAGCATAAGACCCTTCCTCTCCAGCAAAGATTTTAAAATTTTCTGTTTTATATTCTGCTCCAAATGCAAAATTCACCCCTTCTAGAATGTCTTCATAATACTTAGAGAAATCTAGATTAACAGTGTTCTGGCTTAAACTATGTCCACCAGCATCAAATTCTGTAGGAGAATTATCTTGTAAGGACGCATTTAAAGTTCCTTTAATATAATAGTGGAAAAAGTTCTTTCCCCAAGTATTACTAACATCTATTTTCCATCCGCTTTCAGTTTCAGTTCTAAAACCTGCTGCAACAGAATTATCAGTAATTATAGAGGTAATTCTAGGAGTAAAACCATCAGGATAAATACTAACCACATTTCTATCTGTAGGGTTATTTCTAGTAAATGCATATGCATCCGTATCTCTATAATTTCTACCTCCAAAAGCATAGAATTCAGAATTATCTGATAACGGCACAGCTACATTTCCGAAGAAATTAAATCCATCAATAGCTGCTTCTCCAAATCCTCTTCTAAAATCGAATCCTGGTCTAAGCGTTTTATTTTTGCTGATATATTCTGTGGTAAAGTTGGCATAACCGTCTTCCCCAATTCCTACTCCGTAGTTTGCTGTTACTTTAACAGAACCTCCGTCAAAAGATTTATCATCTCCAATCTGATTACCGTCTCTTTCGGTATCTAATCTATTTCCATCGGTATTTGCAGTTCCTTCTGGAAAATCTCCATCGGCATTGGTATTATAAAACCCGTAATTTACATTTCCAGTAAATTGCCCCACCTTATCGTTCAAAACAAGGTTAATAACTCCTGCAATGGCATCAGATCCATATTGTGCAGAAGCACCGTCTCTCAAGATTTCAATTCTTTTAATAGCAGAAGCTGGGATCGCGTTAAGGTCTGTTCCTGTATTTCCACGACCTCTGGTTCCAAATATATTAATAAGAGAAGACTGGTGTCTTCTTTTCCCATTTATTAAAACTAAAGTTTGATCTGGTCCTAAACCTCTAAGAGAAGCTGGGTCAATATGATCTGCTCCATCAGATCCAGATTGCTTATTAGCATTAAATGAAGGTGCTGCATATTGCAGCAATTCATTAACTTCTATACGTCCGGTTTGTGTGGTAACAGAACTTACGTCTATTACATCTATCGCCACAGGAGTATCTGTAGCAGTACGTTTAGGACTTCTAGATCCAACTAGTTGAATTTCCCCTAAGGAAACACCGTCAGCAAGAGTTACATTTATTGTTGTTCTAGTGCCTACTACTTCTTCAGTTTGTTCAAAGCCAACATAGCTAAAGACAAGGGTAGCATCTTCACTTACACTTATAGTATAGTTTCCATCGAAATCTGTAGTAGTTCCATTGTTAGTATTTTTTTCAAAAACATTTACACCAGGCAATGGAACACCGGAGTTATCTGTTACGGTTCCTGTGACTTGTTGAGCCATTAGGAACCCTGGAGCACATAAAAAGATAAAAATCAATAAAATTTTGTTCATAGGATTAATTTTAGTTGGTGAGTTAGTGATAAAATTCAGAAAAAAATCGAATAATAACTGTTAAATACCCAAGAATCATTGACGATTAGTAAATATTATAACAAGAATAAGGAAATTTTAAGTGAGATTGAAAAATTAAGCACTAGGATATATTAGAATTTTAATTATTAAATGATTGATTTTTCCTCAAGTTAGCTTTACTCAAGAAAGAGAATATTCCTATTCTTTAATAATCCACACTTTAATCTTCCAAGATTAAAACCTATCTTTGCAGCCGCAAAAACATAGCATTAAATTATATTTTATGAAAGCCGGAATTGTAGGATTACCTAATGTTGGAAAATCAACGCTCTTTAATTGTTTATCTAACGCAAAAGCACAAAGTGCTAACTTCCCTTTTTGTACCATAGAGCCTAATATAGGTGTGGTGAATGTTCCGGATATGCGTTTGCAAAAATTAGAAAGCTTAGTAAGCCCAGAGCGCGTATTGCCAGCAACGGTAGATATTGTAGATATTGCAGGTTTAGTGAAAGGTGCTAGTAAAGGAGAAGGTTTAGGAAATCAGTTTTTAGGAAATATTCGTGAGACAGATGCAATTCTTCATGTTTTGCGTTGTTTTGAAGATGACAATATAGTACACGTAGATGGTTCTGTAGATCCTATTAGGGATAAAGAAACCATAGATATGGAGCTTCAACTAAAGGATCTTGAAACAGTAGATAAAAAACTGGAAAAAGTAAAGAGAGCTTCTAGAACTGGAAATAAGGAGGCTCAAAAAGAGGAGGCAGCTTTATTAAAGGTGAAAGCAGGATTAGAAGCAGGTAAATCTGTACGAGCTCTAGAGCTTACCGATTCTGAAAGAGAAGAATTCATTAAGAATATTCAACTTATTACAGATAAACCGGTAATGTATGTGTGTAATGTAGATGAAAAAGCTGCTGTAAATGGTAATGCGTTTGTGGAGCAGGTGAAAGAAGCTGTAAAAAATGAAAATGCTGAGGTAATAGTTTTGGCAGTAGGAACTGAAGCCGATATTACAGAGTTAGATGATTACGAAGAACGCCAAATGTTCCTTCAAGATATTGGGTTAGATGAGCCAGGATCTGCAAAACTTATTAGAGGAGCTTATAAATTACTTAATCTTCAAACCTACTTTACTGCTGGGGTTAAAGAAGTGAGAGCTTGGACGATTCCTGTAGGATCTAGTGCGCCACAAGCTGCGGGAGTGATTCATACAGATTTTGAGAAAGGATTTATTCGTGCTGAGGTAATTGCTTATGAGGATTTTGTTTCTTTCGGTAGTGAAGCCAAAGTGAAAGAAGCAGGAAAAATGAAAGTAGAAGGAAAAGAATACATTGTTAAAGATGGAGATGTAATGCATTTTAGGTTTAACGTGTAACCTTTATTTTTTAATATTCAGAATATAAATCTTACAGTAATGTGAGATTTTCTGTTTTAAGCTATTCTTTTTTTCAAAAAACATTAAAAAAGAATTTTTAATTCATATTAAGAAATTCTTAATTTCTTTGTTAATTACTTTGTGGGTCAGCTATTTTAATATTTTATAGTAACCCTTATATTAGCGACTCAACGGCACAAACTATTTATGATTGAAGAAACCAAGTATACCGAAGATAATATTCGTTCCTTAGATTGGAAGGAGCACATTAGAATGCGCCCCGGAATGTATATTGGGAAACTTGGGGATGGTTCTACTGCAGACGATGGTATTTACATACTTCTAAAAGAAGTTTTGGATAACAGCATCGATGAATTTGTGATGGGAACAGGCAAAACCATTGAGATCTCTGTACAAAACCAGCGTGTAATTGTAAGGGATTATGGACGTGGTATTCCATTAGGGAAAGTGGTAGATGTAGTTTCTAAAATGAATACTGGAGGGAAGTATGACTCCCGGGCATTTAAGAAATCTGTTGGTTTGAATGGAGTTGGAACAAAAGCAGTAAATGCATTGTCATCCAATTTTAAAGTAGAATCTACTAGAGATGGAAGATCTAAATCTGCAGAATTTTCGCAAGGAAATTTATTAAATGAAGAGGAATTAGAGGAAACTTCAAGACGTCGCGGAACAAAGGTTTCTTTTACTCCGGACGAATCTATCTTCAAAAATTTTAAATATCGTAATGAGTATATCGAAAAGATGCTCAAAAATTATGTGTATTTAAATCCAGGGCTTACTATAATGTTTAATGGTGAGAAATTTTATTCAGAAAATGGATTAAAAGACCTTCTGGGAGATAGTATAAATGAAGAGGATCAATTATATCCAATCATCCATTTGAGAGGTGAAGATATTGAAGTTGCACTTACACATAGTAAAACGCAATATTCTGAAGAATACCATTCTTTTGTAAATGGACAAAACACTTCTCAAGGAGGTACGCATTTAGCAGCCTATAGAGAATCTTTGGTAAGAACCATTCGTGAATTCTTCGGTAAGAATTATGAATCTTCAGATATTAGAAAGTCGGTTGTTACAGCAATAAGCATCAAAGTAATGGAGCCGGTTTTTGAAAGTCAGACCAAAACCAAATTGGGTTCTACAGATATGGGCGGCGATCTTCCAACGGTTAGAACTTATATCAATGATTTTCTTAAAAAATATCTGGATAACTATTTACATAAAAATCCAGAAACTGCAGAAAAGCTACAACGTAAAATTTTACAGGCAGAACGTGAGCGTAAAGAATTATCTGGAATTAGAAAGCTTGCCAAGGATAGAGCAAAAAAATCCAATTTGCACAATAAGAAACTTCGTGACTGCAGGATTCACCTTGGAGATAGTAAGAAAGAACGCTATTTAGAATCTACATTATTTATAACCGAGGGAGATTCGGCGAGTGGAAGTATTACAAAATCTAGAGATGTAAATACCCAAGCTGTCTTCAGTTTAAAAGGAAAGCCTTTAAATAGTTATGGGCTAACCAAAAAGATTGTTTACGAAAATGAAGAATTTAACCTTTTACAAGCGGCTTTAAATATTGAAGAATCTATAGCAGATCTTAGATATAATAATATTGTAATTGCTACCGATGCAGATGTAGATGGAATGCATATTAGATTGTTATTAATTACGTTTTTCCTTCAGTTTTTTCCAGAACTAATAAAAGAGAATCATTTATATATCTTACAAACTCCATTATTTAGAGTTAGAAATAAAAAGGAAACTATATATTGCTACAGTCAGCTGGAAAAGCAACAAGCTCAAGAGGAGTTAAGCGGAAAAGTAGAAATAACTCGATTTAAAGGGCTTGGGGAGATCTCTCCAGATGAATTCAAACATTTCATAGGCGATAATATTCGGTTAGATCCTGTAATGTTGGACAAAGAGATGTCTATTGAAGAATTATTGAGTTTTTATATGGGTAAGAACACCCCAGATAGGCAAGAATTTATCATAGATAATCTAAAAGTTGAACTTGATTTGATAGAAGAATAGCCTATGAGGTTTAAAAATACTAACGAAACCAAAATTGTCCCTTCCATTTATATGATTATTGTAGCAGCTTTTGTTACTAATATCTTTGTTAACTTAGAATTGATGGCTTCAGATAATGAAAGCACCATCACTTTTAGTCATTTTTTACCAAATATTCTATTAATTCTCTTTGGAATTTATTTTCATAGAATAGGACAATCTTTCGATTTTGATAGTGATGGAGAAACCTTGAATTTTAAAAACAACGGATTGTTCTTTTCAAAATTTATGGAATACCGTGTAAAAAGAGCGGAATTCCCAAAAGGAAAACTAATAGATTTTAGAGTTATAGATTTTGGGATTTACGCCAGTCTTAAAATTTATATTACAAGCAGAAGAAAAAAAGGACCAAGGTCATATACCTTTAATATTACCTTTTTAAATAAAAAGAAAAAACGAGGGATGATGGAGTCACTAAATAAAGTAGTGCTTAAAAATAAAGAAATGTCTTAATGGATTTAGAAAATCAAGATAACTCCCAAGAAGTACCAGAAGAATTAGAGCAATCCAAAGAAAAACTTATTCGAGTAACAGGAATGTACAAGGATTGGTTTTTGGATTATGCTTCTTATGTTATTCTGGAACGTGCTGTTCCCGCGGTAGAAGATGGTTTTAAGCCCGTACAGCGAAGGATTATGCACTCTATGAAAGACCTAGATGATGGGAGGTATAATAAAGTAGCCAATATAGTTGGGCATACCATGCAGTATCACCCACACGGGGATGCGAGTATTGGGGATGCTATGGTGCAGGTAGGGCAAAAAGAGTTGCTTATAGATATGCAAGGGAACTGGGGAAATATTTTTACCGGAGACCGTGCAGCTGCCCCAAGATATATAGAAGCTAGGCTTTCAAAATTTGCTCTAGAAGTAATATATAATCCCAAGATTACCGACTGGCAACTATCTTATGATGGAAGAAAAAAGGAACCTGTTAATCTTCCGGTTAGATTTCCTCTTTTATTGGCACAAGGAGCTGAGGGTATTGCAGTAGGATTAAGCACTCGAATTCTTCCGCATAACTTTGTAGAGCTTATAGATGCATCCATAAAACACTTAAAAGGAAAGAATTTTAAATTGTTTCCAGATTTCCCAACAGGAGGCGAAGCAGATATTTCTAATTATAACGAGGGGAAACGAGGAGGTAGAGTTAGAGTCCGTGCAAAAATATCTCAATACGATAAGAATACCCTGGTTATAACAGAAATACCTTTTGGTACTACAACCACTTCTTTAATAGAATCTGTTTTAAAAGCCAACGATAAAGGGAAGATCAAAATAAAAAAGATCGAGGATAATACAGCAGAGCATGTAGAGATTTTAATCTATTTACCGCCAAATGTATCTCCAGATAAAATGATAGATGCTTTATATGCATTTACCACCTGCGAGAATTCTATTTCGCCTTTGGGTTGTGTAATTATAGATAATAAACCAATATTTCTAGGTGTAACCGAAATGTTGAAGCGTTCTACAGATCATACTTTAAGTTTGCTAAAAAGTGATCTGGAAATAAGATTGGAAGAATTTGAAGAACAGTGGCATTATGCTTCTTTAGAACGAATTTTTATAGAAAATAGGATTTATCGGGATATTGAAGAAGAAGAGACCTGGGAAGGTGTTATTAGAGCAATAGATGAAGGTTTAAAGCCTCATGTTTCCCATTTAAAGCGTGCTGTTACCGAAGAAGACATTACACGACTAACGGAAATTCGGATTAAAAGAATCTCTAAATTCGATATAGATAAAGCACAGCAAAAAATTGATTCCCTAGAAGATGAAATTGCACAGGTAAAACATCATTTAGATCATTTGGTGGACTTTGCAATTGCATATTTTGCAAGGTTAAAGAAAGAGTATGGGGAAGGAAGGGAGCGCAAAACCGAGCTTAAACTTTTTGATGATATAGAAGCTTCTAAAGTGGCTATGCACAACACAAAGCTCTATGTAAATAGAAAAGAAGGATTTATTGGAACCTCTCTAAAAAAGGATGAATTTGTAGCAGACTGTTCAGATATAGATGATATAATCTGCTTTACTGTAGATGGAACTATGATGGTTACTAAGATAGATGCTAAAACGTTTATCGGAAAAGATATCATTCATGTTGCAGTATTTAAAAAGAAGGATAAGCGTACTATTTATAATATGATTTATAGGGACGGTAAAGGCGGTTCCTCATATATAAAACGATTTGCAGTAACTTCTATCACAAGAGACCGGGAATATCCTGCAACTCAAGGAAAAAAGGATTCTAAGATCTTGTATTTTTCTGCAAATCCTAATGGAGAAGCCGAGGTTGTTACTGTGTATCTAAGACAAGTAGGAAGCATTAAGAAGCTTAAGTTTGAAGTAGATTTTGCAGATATGGCTATAAAAGGCCGAAATGTAAAAGGAAACATCGTAACCAAATATGCAGTTAAGAAGATCGAGTTGAAGGAGGAAGGAGTATCTACCTTAAAGCCACGTAGGATTTGGTTTGATGATAGTGTAAAAAGATTGAATGTAGATGAGCGAGGAGAGCTTTTAGGAGAATTTAGAGGGGAAGATAGATTATTACTGATAACTCAAGATGGAGTTGCTAAAACTATAAAACCTGAATTAACAACTAGATTTGATGATGAATTGATTGTTCTTGAAAAATGGGTTCCTAAAAAGCCAATCTCAGCAATTTACTGGGAAGCAGAGAAAGAACGTTACTATGTGAAGCGATTCTTAATTGAAAATGAAGATAAAGAAGAGCAATTTATTGGGGATCATGAAAAGTCTTATTTAGAGTTAGTCTCTACAGATTATATTCCTCAAGTAGAACTTATTTTCTCTAAAATTAGAGGGAAAGATCCAAGAGAAAATCAGATTATAAATGTTGAAGAATTTATCTCGGTTAAAGGAGTTAAAGCTCTTGGAAATCAGTTAACTACAGATAAAATAAAACAAATAAATCTTTTAGACCCTATGCCTTACGAAGTAGAAGAAATAGCTGTTGAGGAAATGGAAGTTAAGGAAGAAGAAATTATCACAGGAGAAGAAGATTCAGGCTCTGAAAATGTTCAGGAATCTATTCAAAATGAAAAGGGAAAGAGTGAAGAAAGTCAAACAAAATTATTCGATGAGTAATGGGGTTATTTAAGGAATTCAAAGAATTTGCCATAAAAGGCAATATGATTGATATGGCGGTTGGGATCATTATTGGTACCGCCTTTAATAAAGTTGTCGATGTATTGGTAAAACAAGTTGTTTTGCCGCCACTTTCTTTGCTTACAGATGGAATTAACTTTGCAGATAGAAGGATTATTCTGCGTGAAGGTCTAGATGCGGGCCAAACTGGTGCCGCGGAGGTTGAGGAGATAGCTATTGGTTATGGAGCTTTAGTAGAGGCCTTGCTTGATTTTGTGATTATCGGATTTACTATTTTTTTGGTAGTGAAGTTTATGAATAGCTTTAGAAGAAAAGCTCAGGATCCTAAGGATAAAACTGTTGAAACGCCAAAGGAAATACAATTACTATCCGATCTTACAGATCTTATGCAAGAACAAAATGAACTTTTGCGAAAACAGAAATAATTTTATTTAATTTGAAGTCTTAATCACAGTTCCTTTCTTTTTCTTGGGATCTCCCACAAGGCCGTACTCAAAAGTGTAAGAATCTTTACTGGTAGTTAGAATCTTGATATGCAAGGGCTGTCTTTCGGCTCTATTCTTAGGGTTAAGATTCGTAATAATATATTCGCAGTCATTTACCCACCTCACAGAAGAAGTGTCTGTAGCGCCTTTAAAAACATCTATTTCTATACTGTCGTTTCTTGTAAATGTAGAGGTAACCAATTCTCCATTTAAATAAGATTCAAACTCAAAAGTGCCGGTATGGAATTGTGGGCAGTTCTTTTCTGGGGAATAACAAGAGCTTAATAGAAGAGGAATACAAAGGTAAAGGAGAAACTGCTTCATTTATATAAATTTCAATAGGAAATAAGGCTAATTTGGTTACAGAAAAAGGTTTGCCATTTTCAATATATACCCATTCTAGCTTTCGACTGCAAAATAAAGACTTTAAAGGCAGATATTCAATTATCAAAGGCTTCAAAAGTACCATCTTCATAAAAAAGCACTACTCTTTTAATTTTTTTTGCTAAAGTTTCTCTTTTGCCAGTGCCTATATCCAAACTTGGGTCTTCTCTTAATGGTTCCTTTTTTGAACTTACTGAAATAGTTGATGGGGTAGAATCTTCTTTTTTTTCTAAAGGAACAACTTTCTTAATTGTAGATTTTGGAAAATCTCCTTTCCCATTTAGCAGCCAATACAATTCTACTTCTGGATAAGCCTGAACTATTTTAAGAACAAAATCAAGACTGGGTTTATTTCTTCCGGACAAAATATGCGAGATAGAAGAGCGTCCTACTTGGATAGCATCAGCGAAAGTTGCTGCCGAAATATCGTAGTAATCTAGGATAATTTGCAGTCTCTTTGAAAATGCTTCACTGTTTACCATTGTAAATTATTATTATTGATAATCATGTTTACAAATGTAAAATATTAGATGCACATCTCCAAATTACAATTGTAAATAGTTTTTATATCGTTTAACTATAACTTTTAGTTAAACGATATAAATAACTAAATATTAATATAATACATTAATAAATAGTTCTATTTGGAATTTTTCCACCCTTTGTTTTCAATAAGACTTTAAATTTGTTTACAGTTGTATACAGAACTGTATAATTTAGATGTTTACAATTGTAAATTAATGATTATTTACTTTTGTAAACATGACAAACAGCTCAACACAATTTTCAAACTTTATAAAAAAGTATTCAAACTTTAAAGAGTCTGGCCTTACCGGTAGATATATAAATTTTGATCATATTTCGAAAGCGCTTCAAAATGCCAGTTCCAATTTCGATATTGAAATAATTGGAAATTCAGTTTTGGAAGAACCTATTCATTTAATAAAAATTGGAGAAGGGAAAATTAAAATACTGTTATGGTCTCAGATGCATGGAAATGAATCGACCACTACAAAAGCAGTTTTTGATTTGATTAATGCATTTAAAGAATTTAAAGAGAATTCAGTTATAAAGGGTATTCTAGGTAATTGTAGTTTATATATAATACCAATGCTTAATCCAGATGGAGCAAGGGCATACACAAGAGTAAATGCTAATAATACAGACCTTAATAGGGATGCTAAAAACTTAACTGAGGTTGAAAGCCGAGTTTTAAGACAGGTTTTTGATGATATACAGCCAGATTTCTGTTTTAATTTGCATGATCAGCGTACTATATTTAGTGCTGGTAGAAACGAATATCCTGCAACCTTGTCTTTTTTAACTCCTTCAGAAGATATTAAAAGATCTATAACACCTACCAGAGAAGAGTCTATGCGGGTTGTAGCTTCCATATTTAAAGATCTATCGCCTTTGTTGCTTAATAGAATTGGAAGGTATAGTGATGAGTACAATGCCAATTGTACAGGAGATACGTTCCAGGCTTTAGGAACTCCAACCATTTTGTTTGAAGCAGGCCATAGTTATAATGACTATCAAAGAGAAAAAACGAGAGAATATGTGTTTTTTGCAATTATTTCTGGGTTAAATACTATTGCTATAGATAATTACAAAAATGCTGATATATCAGTTTATTTAGATATTCCGGAAAACGAAAAGTTGTATTATGATCTTATTTTGAGAAATGCTATAATAAATGAGGGAGTAGTAGATATTGCAATTCAATTTAAAGAGGTTTTAAAGGATTCAGCAATAAAATTTATTCCAGTTGTAGAAAACATTTCACCCAAATTAGCGTTCTTTGCACACCGGGAGATTGATTGCGATTTCCAAACTATCTCTCTTCCAGATCACAGTCCACTTTCCGAAAACGTTGTAGTAGAGAAAATTCTTCTTAAAAATGAGATTTTAATGATAAATTATGAAAATAATTAAATATCCTTACTAATAGTTTATTGAAATTGTATTAATTTTGTGTTTCATTAAAAGATATTAAGAATCATGGCAAAATATAAATTAGACGAAACCGATCATCAAATTCTGGATATGTTAATCGAGAATACACGTACTCCGTTTACAGATATTGCTAAAAAATTGAATATTTCTGCAGGAACTGTGCATGTTCGAGTTAAGAAGATGGAAGAAGCACAGATAATTTTAGGTTCCACACTAACTTTGAATTATGAAAAGCTTGGATATGCTTTTATTGCATATGTTGGAATTTTTTTGAAGAATACTTCGCAAACAAAATTTGTTTTAGAGCGCATTAATGATATTCCGTTTGTAACTGTTGCTCATGTAACTACTGGAAAATTCAATGTATTCTGTAAGATACGTGCTAAAAACACACAACACGCTAAAGAGATAATCTTTCAATTAGATGATATTGAAGGTGTTTATAGAACCGAAACTATGATTTCCTTAGAAGAAAGTATGAACGATAAAAAGCGTTTAATGCACTCTATTTTCAAAGAATTATAGAAAGTATAAAATTTCATTAAAAACCCTTTATTCCATTTGGTCTAAAGGGTTTTTTTATACCTTGAACTTTAAATTTAATAAATTTAAATATGAAAAGATCTGCATTAAATTCTTCAGAATATAATTCCTTTTATCAAACTTATATAGACCAACTTCCGGATGAGGAATTGATTACTATTTTGAAGAATCAAAAAGAGGAATTTATAATTTTTTTAAATAGTTTAAAAGAAGAAGATCTTAAGCATTCTTACGGTAAAGGTAAATGGACTGTAGCGCAAGTACTTCAACATTTAATAGATACAGAGCGAATTTTTCAATATCGTGCTCTTACAATTGCTCGTGAGGATCTAACACCGCTACCTGGATTCGATCAAGACGCCTATGTGCCAGTTTCTATGGCAAATAGAAGAAGTCTTGCCAGTTATACAAAAGAATTTGAATTAGTAAGAGATGCAGGAATTGCTTTATTTGAGAGTTTTGAAGATCAAATGTCCGAAAAAATTGGAGAAGCAAGTAAATCACATTTAAGCCCACGTGCCGCAGGATTTATTGCAGCAGGTCATCAAAAGCACCATTTATTATTGTTTAAATCTCATTATAAATTATGAGAGGTTTAAAAACTTTTTTTAAACTAATTAAAAACGCATACGTAAGTTGGGATGGAAACGACCCTTGGGGCAGAAGTGCCATTATAGCCTATTACACGCTTTTCTCTTTACCCTCATTATTGATAATTGTAGTTTCAATAGCTGGATATTTCTTTGGAAGAGAAGCTGTGCAAGGTAGAATTACAAGTCAGATATCTGGTTTTATAGGTAAAGATTCTGCTAGAATTATTGAGGAAATGATTAACAATGCTGCTTTAAATAGTAATTCTACAATCGCCATAATTTTTGGAGTGGTAATGATGCTATTTGGAGCTACTGGAGTCTTTTTTCAACTTAAAAAGGCAATGAATAATATTTGGAACGTTACTGAAAGAAAGGAAACCTATCTCAGAATGATTTTGGATAGAGTTATTTCTTTTGGAATGGTTTTAATACTTGGATTTTTAATGTTGCTCGGACTTATAATATCCACAATTATTCGAATGCTAAGCGATGTTATTGAAAGCCATGCACCTTTGCTTGCCGAAATAGGATTGGATTTAGTAAACTCCTTGTTGTCTTTTGTATTTATTACA
>Ga0209309_10003373_pt1 | contig 13838 bp, 15 predicted proteins | sample COGITO_mtgs_1204_2_FD_184807 | JGI IMG/M metagenome (GOLD analysis project Ga0209309, IMG submission 184807) | Pelagic marine microbial communities from North Sea - COGITO_mtgs_120412 (SPAdes) (version 2) | ecosystem: Environmental > Aquatic > Marine > Epipelagic ...
GATAGGTTTACCGCTTAAATCAATTGTGTCATAACCCCGAGAGAATTATGAAGAAATTTATTTCGCTTGTTGCTGTTCTTGCAATACTTTCTAGCTGTAGCAGCGGTGATAGAGGCGAACTTGTAGGTGCAAGAGGAAAAAAATGGAATCCGGAGAAGCCCTTTGGGATGACATTAATACCTGGTGGAGCTTTTATTATGGGTAAATCTGATGATGATTTAGCCGATATGAAGAATGCGCCTACTAAAACAGTGACCGTTAGAACCTTTTACATGGATGAAACCGAGATAACCAACGCGGAATATCGACAGTTTACAGATTGGGTTAAAGATTCTATTGTACGTATGAGACTTGCTATTGAAGCAGATCTTGAAGGTGCAACTCCGGGTGATGATGGTATTGGTGAATTTGCTTTTGTAGATGCCAATGAAGAAGATATGTCTGTATATGAGAAATATATGTATGACAACTACACCTCATTTTCTGAAGATTATGAAGGGAGAAAATTAAACCACGATGTAGATATTATTTGGGATACCCAAGAATATCCAGATGAGGCGTATGCTCGAGTTATGGACTCTATGTATATTCCTTTAGAAGAATCATACAATGGGCAACGCACTATAGATGTTCAAAAATTGAAATTCAAATACAGATGGATGGATATTCAAAAAGCTGCGCGTTCAAAAACTCAAAAAAGAAGTGATTTTATAATTACTGAAGAAGTTCAGGTGTATCCTGATACTGCTGTTTGGATTAAAGATTTCAATTACTCCTACAATGAGCCAATGCACAATGATTATTTTTGGCATACCGCTTTTGATGATTATCCAGTAGTTGGTGTTACTTGGAAACAAGCCAAAGCATTTACTCAATGGAGAACTCTTTATAAGAATGCTTACCGAAGAGGAAAAGGAAATCAAGATGTACCTGCATTTAGATTGCCAACAGAGGCAGAATGGGAATATGCTGCTAGAGGTGGATTACAATCTGCTACATATCCTTGGGGTGGTCCTTATGCCAAGAATGATAGAGGTTGTTTTATGGCAAACTTTAAACCATTACGTGGAGATTATGCAGCAGACCAAGCGCTTTATACGGTAGAGGCAAAATCTTACGAGCCTAACGATTATAACTTATATAATATGGCTGGTAACGTAGCAGAGTGGGTAAACTCTTCTTATGATCCTGCAGCTTATGAATATATGTCTTCTATGAACCCAACTGTTAATAATGAAGATGATCTTAGAAAAGTGGTTCGTGGTGGTTCTTGGAAAGATGTTGCTTACTTCTTACAAGTAAGTACTAGAGATTATGAATATGCAGATACGGCAAGAAGTTATATAGGTTTTAGAACCGTTCAAGATTATCTTGGTACAGATATTACTTTAAACCAACCCGCAAAATAAGAACCCAATTACAATAACCTATTAAACAAACTAATCAAGAAACTAATCTAATTTTAATTATGGCACAATCAAAAAACAGAGCAAAAATAATGAATATGGTGTATGGTCTTGGAGCCGCGGTTGTAATTATCGGGGCACTATTTAAAATCATGCACTGGCCTTTTGGGAATGAAATGTTAATTGTTGGTTTAATTACTGAAGCTTTGGTATTCGTGGTATCAGCTTTTGAACCAGTAGATAATGAATTAGATTGGTCTTTAGTATATCCAGAATTAGCAGGTGGACCTGCAACTGCTAGAGAAAGAGCTTTGGTAGAAGAAAATACAGAAACTGAAGCATCTCTTTCTAAGAAATTAGATAATATGTTAAGAGAAGCTAAGATTGACGCTAACCTTATGGAAAGCCTTGGATCTAGCATTCGTAATTTTGAAGGTGCTGCAAAAGGAATTGCTCCAACAGTAGATGCAATGGCATCTCAAAGAAAATACAGTGAAGAGTTAACATTAGCTGCTGCGCAAATGGAAACTTTAAATAATTTATATAAAGTTCAAGTAGAAAGTTCTGCTAGACAAGCTGAAATTAATGAAGAAGTTGCTGAAAATGCAGGTAAGTTAAACCAACAAATGGGGAATCTTGCAACTAATCTTTCTTCATTAAACGGTGTTTATGGTGGTATGTTAACTGCTATGAATGGAAGACAATAATTAATTAGTTGTGATGACGATTAAAAATATTAATAAGAAACTAAACTAATTATACATGGCGTCTGGAAAACAAACACCAAGACAGAAGATGATTAACCTAATGTACCTGGTTTTCATCGCAATGCTGGCTTTAAACATGTCCAAAGAAGTACTTACTGCATTTGGATTAATGAATGAAAAATTAACCGAATCTAATACTACCACTACGCAACGTAATGCAGCGTTTATGGCTAGTTTAGATGAAAAAGTAGGGGAACAACCTGATAAATATGCTCCTTTAAAAACGAAGGCTGAAAAGATCGATCAGTTATCTGAAGATTTTAACGCCTATGTAGAGAAGCTTAAATCTGATCTTCTTGCAGATGTAGAAGATAAGACAGAATATGAAGAGATGGATAAGTCTAATGAATTAGACGAAATGTTCTTTCAGAGTGGTAGAATTAGTCCAAAAGGTCAAGAGTTTTTAGATAAAGTAAAATCTTATCGTGATGGAGTTGTAAATGTAATTGGCGATGAAAAAGGCTTTGATAGAATTAAAGCGAACATTCAAGATAAATTTGCTACAGAAGAAAAAAACGTAGATGGAGCTAAAGTAGAATGGTTAAAATATAACTTTGAAGGTTTTCCTTTAGTTGCTTCCATTACAAAATTAACTCAGTTGCAAGCCGATGTAAAAACAACAGAAAGTGAAGTACTTTCTGCTATGTTATCTGGTCAGTTAACAAGCGAAGTTTCTTTAACTAATTATGAAGCGATTGTAGTTCCTGAAAAAACTGCATTCTTTTCTGGAGAGAGCTTTAAAGGTAAAGTTGTATTGGGACGTGTTGATAAAACTTTAAAATTTGACAACGTTGTTGTTAATGGAAATAAAGTAAGTAGCACTGAAGCTGGACAAGTTGTTCTTAATTTTCCTGCTGGAAACGTAGGAGAACAAGAAATTAACGGAGAGATTCAATTTAAAGAAGGAGATTCTATCGTGAAAATTCCAATTAAGAGTTCTTACGCTGTAATTCCAAAGCCTAATTCAGCTGTAATTTCTGCAGATAAGATGAATGTGGTTTATCGTGGGGTACAAAACCCAATGACTATCTCTATTCCAGGTGTTGGAAGTGTTAATGCAAATGCTCCTGGTTTAAGACCTGCAGGAGGTGCTGGAAAATACGTTATGGATGTAACTACTGTTCAGGCACGTGAGGTAACTATTAACGTAAGTGGAAAATTACCTGGTGGAGAATCTGTTTCAGATAGCAAAGCTTTCAGAATTAAAGATATTCCAAGACCAGTTGGTACAATTCGTGGAGAAGATGGATCTGTGAAAATGCAAAGAAACAGTTTAGAAGTTTCTACTGTTGGAGCTTTATTGCCAGATTTCGATTTTGATCTTGCTTTGCGTGTTACCGGCTTTAGTTTTAAAGTATCTGGTCAACCAACAATTCAAGTAAGAGGAAGTTCTTTAGATGCTTCTGCTAAAGCAGCGTTAAGAAGAGCCGGAAGAGGAGAAACAGTGCAAATATTTGATATAGACGCACAATTAGCTACAAACTCTGGATACAAGCTTAAAAAGGTATCTCCAGTGTTCGTAGAGTTAACAAATTAATAAAAAAATTACCATGAAGTGGAATCAATTTTTGCTAGGCACAATTGGACTATTACTTTCTGCATCATCTTTTGGACAGTCAAATCTTTTGAATGCCCGAACTCCAGATGATATAGGAAAATTATCTGAAGCCGAGCTAAAAGTAGCGAAGGAGAATAAGCCATTAGTTTATGGTTATGTTGATGATAGAGATGTACTATGGTCTAAAAATGTATGGGAGATTGTAGATCTTGATGAAAGAGTAAACTTTCCCTTATATTATCCTATAGACACTAACAACATCGGTGGGAATAGAAGATCACTTTATGATGTTTTAATGAATGGAATTAAATCTGGAAAGATCAAGAATATCTATGCTGATTCTTATTTCAATGAAAAACGTACCCTAAATGATATTAGTGCTGCTATTTCTAAAGTAGATACTACAGATCTTGGGGTAGAGCAGTATAACGCTGGAGAACAAATTGACGAGCAATTTATTGATAGAAGAGATATTACTTCTGCAGATATCGCAGAATATCACGTTCGTGGAATGTGGTATTTTGATAAGCGTCAAGCAGAATTGAAATATCGAATTTTAGGAATTGCACCAGTTGCTCCCGATGTTAACTTTATTGATGATGAAGAGCCAGATTTAGTGGAATTGTTCTGGGTTTGGTTTCCGGATGCTCGAGAAATCTTGTTTGAAAATACCGCTTTTAATGGTAGTAACACAGCATCTGCAATCACCTTCGATCATTTGCTAAATGCAAGAAGATTTAACGGTGTTATTTATAAAGAGGATAACGTTCAAGGAGATAGAACTGTAGATGATTATATAACAGACAATGCATTTATGCAATTGCTCGAGTCTCAAAGAATTCAAGAGCAAATTCGAAATTTTGAACAAGATATGTGGAACTACTAATAAAAGTTTCATAAATATTATAATTAACGCTCCGAGATTTCGGGGCGTTTTTTAATTTTGCACTATGATAGATTATATAATTGTTGGAGCCGGATTAAGTGGAATTGCTGTTGCAGAAGAATTATTAAAGGCCGGAAAGAAGATCAAGGTTTATGAAAATCATTCTCAAGCCTCTTCTACCGTTGCAGGGGGAATTTATAATCCCGTTATTTTAAAGAGGTTCACTTTAGCTTGGAAAGCAGATGAGCAATTGGAAATTGCGCTTCCTTTTTATAAAGAATTGGAAGAAAAATTAAATATATCTATCGTACAACCAATGCCCATTTATAGAAGATTTAATTCTATAGAAGAGCAAAATAATTGGTTTGAAGCTACAGACAAACCATCAACAGGAAAATTTTTAGATCCAAATTTAGTATCCTCTATAAATTCATGTATTCCTTCAGATCATTCTTTTGGGAAGGTGAATCATACCGGTATAATTAATACGGAGCTTTTACTTTCACATTTTAGACATTATCTTTTAAGTTTTAAGGGTATTGAAAAAGAGGAATTTGAACATGATCTTTTGCATATTCGGGAAGAAGGGTGTGAGTATAAAGGAATTCATGCTAAAGGGATAATTTTTTGTGAGGGCTATGGAATGAAAAAGAATCCTTTCTTTAATTGTCTTCCATTACATGGCAATAAAGGGGAATACATAATTATTAAAGCTGAAAAGCTTAAATTGGAAGTAGCTGTAAAATCATCGGTATTTATTCTTCCGTTAGGTAATGATCATTATAAAGTTGGCGCCACTTATGACAATAAAGATACTTCCGCTCAACCTACAGAAAATTCAAAAGAATATCTTTTAGATAAGTTAAAAGCTTTTTTGAAGTGTGATTTTGAAGTGGTAAATCAGGTAGCTGGAATAAGACCTGCTACTCCAGATAGAAAACCTTTGGTAGGTGAACATCCAAATTATAAGAATGTTTACTGTTGTAATGGTTTTGGTAGTAGAGGTGTTTTAATAGCACCCACTATCGCAAAACAATTGGTAAAAAACCTTTTGGAGGCGGAGATATTACCGGATGAGATCAATATCAATAGATATCAATCTTACTTTCCTTCACTTTCATCATAACTCAAAAAGAAATTAATCCAGATATTTCTGGAAAGTCTTATTATTAAAGGCATAAAAGCTATAAGCGTAGCTATTATTGCAAGAAAAGTAGTCATTAGTCCTCCGCCAAAGAAAAAGTATACTATTACAAAAGCAGCTACAGAAAACGCAACTCCTAAGGCATAGCTTACATACATTGCACCAAAGAAAAAGGAAGGTTCCATTTTATATTTGGTGTGACAATGAGAACAACGCTCATGCATATCAAAAATTCGGGTGATTTTATACGGATTAGACACTTTGTACATACTTTCTTTTTGACAAACCGGGCAAGTTCCCGTGAAAATACTATATAATTTGGTGCCTTGTAAGAATTTCATTTCCATTTTTTTAGCAATGTAAAAATAGGCATCTTTGCAAAAATATTAGAAGAATATCATGCTTAACATTCATAATTTATCGATATCATTTGGCGGGGAGTACTTGTTTGATGAAATTACCTTTAGATTGGGGGCGGGAGACCGCGTTGGACTAATTGGTAAGAACGGAGCCGGAAAATCGACGATGCTCAAAATTCTATCTGGTGAACAAGAGCCGGATACCGGCCAAATTGCTAAAGACAAAGAGCTTAAAATAGGATTTTTAAAGCAAGATATAGATTTTATTCAGGGTAGAACGGTTATTGAAGAGGCTCAACAGGCTTTTGTTGAAATCAAGGCAATAGAAAAAAAGATTGATTATTTAAATGATCAATTAGCTACTAGAACAGATTATGAAAGCGATCAATATATGGATCTCATTCATGATCTAACCGAACTTACGCATCAATATGAAATTATTGGGGGTTATAATTACCAAGGTGAGACAGAAAAGGTGTTGATTGGTCTTGGTTTTGAACGCGATAAATTTGACAAACTTACCGATACTTTTTCGGGAGGTTGGAGAATGAGAATTGAGTTAGCAAAATTATTACTTCAGAGCAATGATATTTTGCTACTGGATGAGCCTACCAACCACTTGGATATTGAATCTATTATTTGGTTAGAACAATTCTTAAATAACTATTCAGGATGTGTAATTATTGTATCTCACGATAAGATGTTTTTGGATAATGTTACTAATAGAACAATAGAAATTTCGCTTGGTCAGATCTACGATTATAAAAAATCGTATTCAAAATATTTAGTGTTGCGTGAAGAGTTGAGAGAGCAACAATTAGCCTCTCAAAAAAATCAAGCTAAACAAATTGAACAGACAGAGAAACTTATTGAAAAGTTTAGAGCTAAAGCCTCTAAGGCTTCTATGGCGCAATCTTTAATTAAAAAGCTTGATAAGGTAGATAGAATAGAGGTAGATGAAGATGATAATGCGGTAATGAATGTAAAATTCCCAATATCAGTTCAGCCGGGAAGAGTTGTAATTGAAGCCGAAGATATTGGTAAAAAATATGGCAATCAGCAGATCTTAGAAGGCATCGATATTTTAATAGAAAGAGGTAGTAAAACTGCTTATGTTGGTCAAAACGGACAAGGAAAATCAACTTTAGCAAAGATTATTATTGGTGAAATATCTCATACGGGAAATTTAAAGTTAGGGCATAATGTGCAATTAGGATATTTTGCACAAAATCAGGCAGATGAGCTTGATGGTGAAAAAACCGTTTTAGATACCATGATAGATGCTGCTACAGAATCTACCCGAAGTAAAGTAAGAGACATGCTTGGATCTTTCTTATTTAGAGGAGATGAAGTAAGCAAGAAAGTAAAAGTACTTTCAGGAGGAGAAAGAAACAGGCTTGCGCTTTGTAAGTTATTGTTACAGCCCTTCAATGTGCTTATCATGGATGAGCCAACCAACCACTTAGATATAAAATCTAAGAACGTGCTTAAGGAAGCTTTAAAAAGCTTTGAGGGAACTCTTATTATTGTTTCTCACGATAGAGATTTTCTTCAGAATCTAACCAGCACTGTTTTTGAATTTAAGAACAAGCAAATAAAAGAATATCTAGGAGATATAGACTTCTATTTAGAACAGCGTAATGTGGAAAACATGCGTGCTATCGAGAAGCGTGATAAGGTTGTTAAAGAAGACTCTAAGAATGTTGATAATAAGCAGGCTTATAACGATCAGAAAAAGTTTAAAACGCTTAATAATAAACTTAGCAATACCGAATCTCAAATAGGGAAGTTAGAGAAAGAATTAAAGCAGAAGGATGATGAAATGGCTAAAGACTATGATAAAGCTGTAGCTAAGCCTCAATATTTGGAAACTTATCAGAAGAAAAGAAAAGAGTTGGAGAAATTGATGAAGAACTGGGAAGAGCTTCAGAGTGAACTGGAAATGCTATCTTAGAGAAGTAAAATAAATTCTGAGCGTTTTATGTACGAACATTTTTTTCAATGTCCTTATTGCTGGGAAGAGATCTCGATGTTGTTAGATGCGTCGATTTCTAAACAAACATATGTAGAAGACTGTGAAATTTGTTGCAATCCTATAGAGGTTTCTGTTTGCTTTTTCGATAATGAATTAACAGAATTCTCTGTAAATAATTTAGAGCAATAAATTAATAATTGATTAATAATCATTCTTTAGTTATCGATCATCAAAAAATTACTATTTTTAGTTGATAATTATAACTATTTCTGATGATATCTACTTTTGAATTTTCTGGGCATATTGTTGGAATTATGATAAATTCTGATATTGATGATAAAGTCTTAAAGGAGATTCATACAGAGATATTAGCGAAGTTAGAGGAGAATAAAACCATTAACTTATTTATTGAAATAGAAAAAGGACATGATATTTCTTTAACTACGCTCTTAAAAGATATTATTTTTAAATTAGATCATGCAAAGCAATTTACTAAGATTGCGATGGTAACAGAGCTAAAATGGCTTGCTACTATAATGAGTATGAAAGACTTATTGATGAAAGCAGATGTGAGGTCTTTTGATATTAAAAATAGAATGGAAGCGATGAATTGGATTTCTGAATAATTTTTTTAAAAATTGTTTGCATAAGTAGAAATCAGTTGTATATTTGCAGTCCGATAGAGCAGCAATAACGATGGAAACATCAGCAGCCAAGTCGCAAAAATTGACATTTTGAATTCAAGATATATCGCGGGATAGAGCAGTAGGTAGCTCGTCGGGCTCATAACCCGAAGGTCACTGGTTCGAGTCCAGTTCCCGCTACTAGCAAAATCAAGCCCTCACAGCAATGTGTGGGCTTTTTTTTTGGCAATGGGTACAACATAGGTACAACATTTTGATGTTTTCCTTTAAAGAATATTCTTTGATATATATTGGCATCATTTGCTATTATATTTTATTTTTATATCATTTCACTCTAAACCTTTGGTTCTTCTGAAGTGTTGTTGTTTAAATAATTCCAGATCAATCATTAACTGTGGTTGCCCGTATCCCTTTAATTTGTAAACCTTTTTTCGGCAACATTTTTTATATTTATGACCACCACACAAAGGACATTCTTTATTTGGTTGATATTTTATACGGTATAAGGCTGTTTCCAAAATAGCAATGATGTTTTTGAAATCTTTAAGCCCATATTCTTCGCGGTAATATTGGACTATTCCAGCAAAATGATGGTCGTACTCACCGTTGGCATAGTAACCTGTTGATTTCTTGAAATGATAATTAGCAAAAAATGGATAGATAACTTCCCTATAAAACTCTTCAAATAAAATACCCCTCTTTTTTAGTTTCAACAGTTTATGTGGGATGTCCAAACAGCATTCACCATCCTTTGAAATATGAAAATTCCAGTCTCTATTTATGATATTGGTTTTCTCAATTACAACAGGTGTTGTGTGTGGGTATTCACTTTTATTTATTAGAACGAGAATTTCGAAATGTCCCCAAAGTTTATTTCTATCGTCTACAATACTTATTTTACCTTCAAGAGCTAAATATCCAAATTTTGGACTTTGGACTTTTTCGAAGGAAAAATATCTGCTTAGAAAGCTTTCAATATCTTGATTGAGCCTTTTTTTAATCATAATTGAAATAAGGTTTGCTTTTAGAGGCAATAGGGTATAAATCACGGCTATTCTTTTTTGGGTCTGGTAATGCACTTATAGTTAACACCAAAACACCCGTATCGTTTTGGACTGCTAGGTTATTGTCTACTAAATATCGCTCCCAATTAAAATTGTATTGATGGTATCTTCTTCCATCCTCATAATCGTGGATTTCTTTACTTCGCTGCTCAAAATATTTGTCTTTCCTTAGCTGGGTCGTTACATTATGACCCACTACTATTCCGCTGTTTTTAGCATTGCTTTGCATTTTTGGAGCAAGGCTTGTATGCAGACTACAAGTGGTAACTTCACCTGATTCACCGATCCCTGAATAAAACCAATCTACCTGTTTTGAATGACCCAGATCCAGTCCGGCTCTTGTGTGAATATCCTGAACACCATTATCCTCAAAAAAGTCTTTTAGGTCATTTTTAACGAAGTAAGATATCATTGAAAAGGATTTTAAAGCATCCTCAACTGCTTTCAGTTTTTCGATGTTTTTTCCACCGAAGTATACCATTAAGCCGTCACCCTGTATACGATGTACGTAACCGCCACAAAGATTTACCGCAAATATTGAAGCCCGGATGATACTTTCTGTTATTAACCGTACCGTACCTTTTGTAAAATTATTAAAAAGCCTTGTACTTTTCTTCACATCTATGAATCCTGATATTATCCAATGCTCTTCAACCAAGTCTGTGCCTTTTAAGCGTGCAAAATCTGGATGGCTCCCCAATGGTTGGTAGTCAAAAGTGTCTTGTACACCCATTCCTTTCGCAAATAATTTCATTTCGGGCGATAATTCTCTACCAGGAAGTTCATTTCTTAGCGATTTAAGAAAATCACGGTTGCTTTCGAGAAGCGGTTCACTAAGGCCATAAATTTTGTTTGATTTTGTTGGGTCGTTCTCGACCGCTTTCTTTATTACGTTTTTGTAATTTTCGAATAAGTTCATTTTATGAGGTTATTTTAATTAATATGTAGGTTAAGGGTGCTAATAGCACAAATTGTATGATTAATAAGCCACAAGCCCATTTGAGCTTTTTGAATTTTGATTTCAAACCTTTTGAAAGGATAAAGACTTGATTTCTTAAATCATTTAAATCATCTTTTTTACTTTGATTTTTTGAAAGTTCAAAGAATTCTTCAGGCCTTTTTTGCCCTATGCTAGCGAAATAATACAAAGATTCTATATCGGATTTTGGCGAAAAATAGGGCATACTAGCTAAGGCCAACAGTATTAAGCTAATAACACCAAGAACTATAATAGAAGCCAAAGACAATAACAACCAGTTTTCTTTGTATAAAAGTTTTTGTATTTGAGTTAAGAGCGTAATCGCCCCACCTGTTATAAATGTATTTATGGCGATATATACCGCCGTTTTGTTATTGACGCTATCGTAATAATGGTCTAAGCGGTTTACTGTGTATTCCAATCTTTCTTTTTCCATAGAGTTCAATTTATTAACTAGGCTGATTCCAAAGAGCCAGCCTAGTTGATTACTTGATAGCCTTTGTGATAGCTGTTATAGCTGCCACAAATGTTACCACAGTAAAAATTGTTGAAATAACTCTCGCGCTATTACCATTTAAATGTAGACAAGTGTCCTTTTCGCAAAGACTCAACTTGTCATTCTGAAATGAATAATTCATAATCAAAATTTTAGTTATCCCAAATTCGCAGCAATTGGGTTTCGCTGAAGTGTTACTTACTTTTATCGGTAACACCTTTAAATTTTCCACCGCTGGTCTTTACATCCATAAATCTTCCGGAATCGGAATTTCTTTTAACATAAAGACCAGTTTTAGGGTTTTTGACTTGTGTTCTGCTTTTTATCGCACCGTTTCTGCGATTATCACCACTTATTCCATTTGTTGCCATTTGTATTGTTCTAAAAGTTCTACACTCTTATATGCTTGTGTTTTAATTTTTTTTGCCATCGTTTGGTAAATTTTTACGAAATTGAAGCATATATTTAATGAATGAGGATAGCGACAACTGAAGAAATAATAGAACAGCTTAACGCAATTGACGTAAAAAACCTCTTGAATAGGATGGAACTTTATACTCGTGACCGCTTTTATGACAAGAGTGACAGAAACAAAAAAGGTTTTCAGTTTCAGGACTTCTGTCAGCAAACATTAACAAAAGTCTGCGATGGAACAAGAAAATGGAAACCAGATAACTGCTCTTTTGAAAAATTCCTGTTTTGGGCTTTACAAAGTGATTTAGATAGCTTTTTCAAACAGTTGAAAAGAGCAAGTGATAATTCTGATGAAAATCCACAATCAGAATATATAATCAATATTCCCAATTATTTTGATGAAGAACCCGCAAAAGATTTCAGTTTAGAAAAAATTGATGATGAAGTTAGGCTGCAACAATGGCTAAAACAGTTGAAAGACCAAGGAGCCGACAAGGATGAAATTGAAATGTTCGAATGTTTGGCAAATGGAATCGATAAACCAAAAGACATAGCGGATTTGCTGGATAAGCCAATCGACGTAATCTATACAATATCAAGAAGATTAAGAAGAAAAAAAATTAAATTCAACGAGAAGTGGACAAGCTTAAAAAAACAATAAAGGAAAGTCTTAACAATTTTGACAAGGCGATTCCTGATGATTTAGTTAGGAAGCAGCTCGAGGCAGAAGGTGTCAATTTGGATGAACAATCGTTATCACAAGATAAATTTATCAAGCAATTGACATTTAAATTAAGGTCAAAAAGTACTACTGTAAAGTATGACCGTATGCTTGAAAAAGCATCAAATTATTTTAAAGATGCTTTAACCAAAGGTTTGGATAAACCAATTGCCTATATGAATGAATTGATGAGAACAAATAATTTACAAACACAATTCAATAGGTTAGATAAACTGTCAGAAGAACAAATCAAAGATATAATTAAAGACCAAAATCTGATAGAAATATTAGAAATGCTTGAAGATGAGGAAAAGTCTGAAGGGAAGTAATAAAGCAAAAGAAATATTAGAACTAATCGGGTTTGATGAGGTCACCGAACTTCCTATAAAGAATTTATTGGCTGGGTTTGATATTATCTATATAGAAGAACAATTAAATGGCTCAGATGGTGTAATTATTAGAGGTAGATCAAAAACAATAATTAAGGTAGATGTAAATATTTCTACCCCCCAACGCAAACGATTTGTTGCAGCACACGAATTAGGGCACTTCTTTCTTCACGATAGATTGGAATTTCATTTGGATGATGAGAAAACTTTGAGCTGGAATAGATTAGAAGAAGTTCACAAAAGAGGTATTCAAGAAATAGAAGCAAACGATTTTGCAGGCGAGCTTTTAATGCCTGAACAAGTTTTTAGAAACTTTATTTTAAGAAAGCCATTTAGCCCAGATTTAATAAAAGAAGTGAGTGAGCATTTCAATACCAGTTTAACCTCAGTAATCTTCAGAATGTTAACGCTGGAAATAACACCTTTTTTTGTTGTCTTCATCACGGATGGTATTGTTCGATATTGGCGAAAAACAGAAGATTTTAAATGCTATACAAACGATATCACCAAGATTCCGCCACCAGAATTTTCAGTTGCTAAAGAATACATAGATGAAGATTATGCGTTTGTCTATGAGGGATCTGAAAAAACTCAATCTATTGACAAGTCTACGTGGTTTAAATTAAATGACTGGGAAGAGGATATTGAGTTTAATGAATATTGTATTCCTACGAAAAAATATAAAACACTTATAAGTGTCATATGGGAAGCTTAATTAATAGTCGTTTTAACGATAATTATTATTTCAGTTATCTCCATCAAAAATCTTATAGTTTTTATAATGGGAGTAGTACGACCAAACGCTTCCGATTCCCATTCCACTTGCCCGCCTATTCCCGAGAAAAGTAGGGAAGCAGCCAAACTCCATTCCCATTTACATCTTTGATGTCAATTCCGGTTAAAAAGAGAGAGTATTCAATCAATATATGCGCAAAGGTAAACTCGTAAAATACTCCCATCAAAAGACTACGGCATAATCGGGCTCGTTTCTCACTCCTTTTATTCCGTTTCCTTTTGAGCTGAGATTTTATCTTCC
>Ga0209309_10003374_pt1 | contig 13835 bp, 14 predicted proteins | sample COGITO_mtgs_1204_2_FD_184807 | JGI IMG/M metagenome (GOLD analysis project Ga0209309, IMG submission 184807) | Pelagic marine microbial communities from North Sea - COGITO_mtgs_120412 (SPAdes) (version 2) | ecosystem: Environmental > Aquatic > Marine > Epipelagic ...
AAGTGCGTAAAAATAAACAATGAAGCGACATAAGATTGTTAAGGGGATATTAAATTGAAAAATTATTAAAATATTTTTTAGCTTTATGTTTTGCAAAATATAAATAACGTTTATATTTGCACCGCTTTAAGCAGGTACCTTAGCTCAGTTGGTAGAGCAACGGACTGAAAATCCGTGTGTCCCTGGTTCGATTCCTGGAGGTACCACCTTTAAAAACCTCAACATCTTTATTATAAGACTGTTGGGGTTTTTTGTTTTTAAAAGTGTACAACCAAGTGTACAACTAAACTTATTACTCTTCAATTGGTTAGATTTAATTAATTCTAACTAAGCTAAAAACAAAAGAACTAAACTAAATCATTATTACCCCACTAATAATTGGTGTTTACACTATATATTTTACTTTTTAAAACAACGTATTAACGAGGTTTTTAACGTAGATTAATTTTGTTCAGAAAGCAGGTACATAACCCCCTTCATAGTGACAGCAAAAAAAAAACAAGTTAAAAACTATTAAAGAAAAGCCATAAATCTACCCCCACCCCCATTTTAAAAACTCTTTTCCTTTTCAAATTACAGCACCGTAATCAATAAAGGTCTATAATGCCTCTCGGGTTTTAATAAAAAAAATATTAGAAGCCTTTTTCTACATTATCATTATGTTCTTTCAAGTCGACAAAGCTTAAAATAAATTCACTAGACCCTATAGTATCACCGTTTTCATTCAATTTCAATTCATTTGGGCTTAATTGAAACATCATAGCTGTTTCATAACCAAACCATCCGGTCATTAAGGATTCTTTCGAAACTTGATTTGGATTCCCTAAAACCGAAATAAAATTATCATTAATCTCCTTGTATTTTCTAATTATAACTGGGTCGACATAAGGCTTATTAATTAAAATATGGATTTTTATAACAACAAGCTTCTTTTCCTTTTTGGTAAAGTGTAATTCAAACGCTTCTATTTTTTCATCAAATAAATATTCTAGGTCTGCCTTAGTTGGCTTCCAGATTCCTATAATATTGTTTTCATTATCGGATGAAAGGATTTTTATATTTTCAAATTGAGATATATTACTACCAAGCTTAATATTCTTAAATCCGTTTCTGCTATCAATCTCTGCATTTTGAGAGTATACTAGTGTATTGATAAATAAAAATGTTAGGATTAGGAGAGAAAATTTCATTTTGTGTTGTTTTAATATTCACCTTGCTCCTAAGTGAATTAGACTAAAAAACAGCGTGAAACAATAGCCTACTAATTAGAGAGACACTTTTATACCTACTGCACAAATAAACTAAGCCAAAAATTTGAAGTGAACAATAATTTATTTATCTAGTGCAGTTGTAAATTACTTGTTTTCTCTAGAAAGATTAAGTAGCTAACGCTGCGTTATATTATATTTTCCTTTTCTTATATATGTTTGATTATAGCGTAAATATACATATTCATTATATTGTACTTTAAAATAAAGTTGACTTATTTACGTCAATTCAATTTCATTAGTTAGTCTAAATTTATATTATCTTCAAAAAGAATTGGTGTCCTGTCAAATCTTTCTAGGAATTCAATTCTCAAAGTCAAAACATAGAGTTTTTGAGCGTGAACATCCATTAGCCCCAATTTAAGCATACGATTATATTGCTGAATCAGTATTTCACCCGTGTAATTTTTTTCTTTAGTTAAGTGTTTAGCCATTTGCTCATAATCTCCTTTCCGTCTTTCATAAATTTGAGCCATACTTAATACTTTTTAATTAGTAAATAGATGCTAGTAAACAAAAGCTGTAAAGAGAGTTATAAACATACTTTTCCTTTGTAAAGGCTCATTGTTTTAGCACCTTCGCCTGTAATGGCAGGTTGCTACCTTATTTAAAAGGTTCATAATAATGAACAAATACATCCTTTTTAAAGCACATATTTTTTTAGATTTAACAAGAAAAATATTTAAAAATAAAATTTGACACAATAAATGCGAGATTCTGATAACATCGAAGGAATAGCAAATAACTTTTTAGACACGCTTCTAAGAAATATTTTTAACAAAAACAGCCTAAAGTTAATACCGCATCCATCTGGAAAAGAAGAAATTGGTATAGATTTTTTCTACCAAGTAATGGAAAGAGAAAATGATGAACAAGTTTTATTTTTTGAAATTCAAAATAAAGGCACTGATACACCTCCAAAAGTCATAAAACAGAACAACCACCAAGAAAAAGGAAAAATCGGATTCTCTTTAGAGTTAAGACACATTAAACAGTATTATTATCAACTTGACGAGCCATTAATTTTTGTTTTATGCGATATAAATAATAGTAAAGCATATTGGTATTCAATTCAGCTTGATAAATCAATACCTAATAGAATTAAAGAAAGAGAAGAAAAACTTGCTTTAAAAAGTAAAAAACCAAAAAAACCTAAACTCCGAATTTATGTCCCATCATCAAACATAATTAACGAAGAAAATTTTGAAAAATTTTTAAAAGAAATTGAATCTTCAAAGCATGAACAAATAAGGAAAAACAACGATAGCTTGATTAGTGAAGCTGACTTTACTGATATTGAAAAAGAGATAGACGGCATGCATATAATTGACCAAGCATTTTTAGTAATTAATAAGTTTAATGGCATTAATGTATTTCCTACAAGTCTAATACCTAAGCTTCCATTTTTAACTAAAACAAAATATGGCGCTCGACTTGATGGCTTTTCGCTAACTACTAATCATAGTGAGTTTTTTGATTTAATTAAAAATATTACGCTGGTTGACAAAAAATTAGTGTACTCTAAAGGCAAAAACCTTGTAGACAAACAAGAATTGAAACTCAAAACTATTGTAAATTTTTTAAAGGCTAACTACATTAGACATTTACAATGGGGAGGCAGAAAATATAGAAAACGTATATGTGTTCATGATATATGTATATACAATAACTGTAACTGTGCTAGATGTAACTTTGATGATTTAAACTTTAAAAAATCTAAATCTCAAATTATTAGTGGGTTAACCGACAATAATCTCTCATTATTTGAACAACTTAGAAATGCTTATGCTGCATATTTATTAGGGGACTTAAAGACGGCAGCTCAAATATTTAATAAAATATATGATATATCATATCGGGAAGAAAATTTAGTTATTTCTTCAATATGCAAATACAATCTTAAAAAATTAAAAAGACTTGTTGAAAATAATTACTTTGAGGATGATAGAGAACAAATTATTGAAAGCATTAAGTTTGATGACCTAAGTAATGATGAGGTATTTATTAAACGTAAAGCTCCTTATTTCTTAGATGTGTTTTATTGGCTTCGAGATGATAAATTTTATAGTACCGCTACATGGAAAATGGATGGTTTTGTAGAAGAATCTAAAAAGATCCATTTTTATGATAAGCATGGAACCTCATATTCTCACGAAAAAACAGAAAGCATTATAGCTTCTTTTATAAGATTTTACTCTTTTTTAGAATATAACTTTATAATATTCGATTACTTCGCTGATTATAATAGGTTGGCTACAAAATTTTTAGAATGTGTTCTAGCCTTATCCAATATTGTTAACCCTGAATCATCTAGGTATGAAAAATTTAGTCTCGTAGTAATAAAAATGTGGCTTTTCTATGTTCCAATGGATAAGGCAAAAAACTTAATGCACATCTATAATATTACAAAAATAACTCCCTCTTCTAATGACGAGTTAATCACTACATTTGAGGAATTATCGTCTAATCTGCTTAAATCTGCTAATCTAATTAACAACTCAAAAAGTCATAGTTATTTCATTAGCAAGGTTAAACGAATTATTTCTAACTTTTTCCTTATTTGTTCGAGACTAGATAGCTCAAAAGAAGGAATCAATCGAGTGATTTCAAAAATGTTTGAAGCCATTAAAAAAATTGAACACGTAAACTTTGTTCCATTTGAAGGGATAAGTCAATTATTGAAACACAGAGATGATATTTCAAAAGAAAATATAAGTACAATTATAGACATTTGCTTAAAGTATGAAAATCGAAGTGGCAGTTATTTTTCTCTAGCTGTAAAGGATTTTGTAGAAAATTCCAATAGTGATGAAATAAAAGATTTTGTATTTAAATGTTTAAATGTTTCAAATATTGATAAGGAAACAAAATCACTAGATGAAAAGAAAATTGAGAGCATAGCTTATGCCATATCTTCTTTAGATGACAAATATAGAAAACTAATTAAGAGATTACTGCTTTCAAGTCTCCAAGAAAATTTTTCACCGAGATTATATTATATAGTTACAGTTTTTGACCTTATTGATTTTGAGCCTTTATTATTTTCAAAATTTGTGGATTCAGTTCCAGACCACTCAAAAGAGCCCCACGCTGGAAGCCTTTTTGGAGCATATGAGAACTATAGGTTCAATCAAGTAGTAAATATTACTTTTAAATACAATTTGCCCATAACAAATGAAGTAAAAAACTTAATTGATAAATCCTCTGAAAAATATAAGGACTATTATAAATGGTTACTTGATATAGATAATTATGAATACAGTAAGTTTCAACCAATATGGATTTTAAAGCATAACACTAAATTTTACATTGAAAGATTTAAAAAATCAGATAAGTTGAAAAAAGAAATAAAAAAATCTTTGAAAGAAGAATATGTTGAAGGAGTGGCACAGTTCTATATAGAACATTTAACCTAAATTGATTTTAAGTGAATGAATGTAATTTAAATTATTGCTGTTCACAGCTTTTATATTGTAATTTTAAACCATAATTCTAATATTCAAAAAACTAATTAAAGATGGAGAGCCATAAGGAGGTTATAAGTAAGATAAAATTGCTAAATCTGAAGAAGTATCCTTACCGTGATTTAAAATTGCTTCTTAGGGAACTTGGTGCTTTTGGTGTTATATTGACAACCTTACATAAGGGGAAAAAAATAATTAGAGCAAGGATAAATGATAATGAGGAAACTTTTGACAATGTCTCAAAATTATCATTTAAGCCGAAGCAATATAATAAAACCTATCAAAGGGCAAGCACACCTTTCAACACAATGTTTTATGGAGCCGTTACTCCAGAATATCTTGAAGAGGGGGAAAATGAATTAGAAAGAATTACCATTTTTTCGGAACTTGCAAATAGTAATGGTTTTCTAAAGGACAGTAATAGCAAAGGAGAATTAAAGATAACTTTTGCTAGATGGGATGTATTGGAAGATATTCATTTAGTTTCGGTAATCTCTCACAAAGATTTTCAAAAAGGTTATGGTATTATAAGAGGCTTACAGAATGAGTTTACAAAAGCTTTAGATAAAAGTGGGTTAAAAGAACGTTCACTTGAGATTTCAGAGTTTTTGGCTAGTGAATTTGCAAAAGGGACAATAAATACAGATTCTGATTACCTTATTTCAGCTATATTTTCTGAATTGGCTTGTGAAAAATTTGATGGTGTTTATTATCCGAGTGTACGAATGCAGGGTGATGGGATTAATGTAGCTATCAAACCTAATTCTGTTAAAGACAAAATGGTTTTTGTTGGCGCTTCTGAATGTACCGTTTATAAGAACAAAATGAACGTGGTGATTGGAAACAATAGTAAAGCAAAATTGTTAGATAACGCAGAATTAGAATTTATTAAATTAAATGAGTTTTCACCTGAATTTTATAAAGCTCAGGTTGGATTGAAATAAAAATAAAATATGAGTCCTATAATTTCAAGAAATAGGAAAACTTCATAGTTTGGTTATGTATTATAAAGAGCTTACAGAACATCTATTAAACATTAAACTGCTTTCCCATTTGGACAGGTATAAAATTACCTCCTCTCAACATTTTAAGTCTATAATTGAATTACAACAAAAAAAGACCGAAGCTGAGTGGAATTTAGGCAAAAAAGAGTTAAGAGCAAGTTTAAAGTATATTGAGGAGGTATATATAGATGCTGATAGAGCAAGTCAGAGAGATAATATCAAAGCTATTTTAGCTAATTGTGGAATTAAGGATAGCTTGTTGTTTTTAAGAGAGTTGATAGATATTTTAGGTATTAAAAAGAAAAATCAATCAATAGATGATTACTTGGCAAATTCAGCTAACTTTGAAATTAAGCATTTCTACAACTTACTTATACATCCAAATTTTAAAGAACTTCGTGAATATATATTTTTTAAGGCTGAGTTTGAGAAGCTTTTCCAAACTGCTAAATCAGATAGAGCTATTATAAGTTCATATATCGACATTTTAGACTCAAACATTAGTGAATCGTTTTTAAGCCAATTAAGCTTCATAGAGTCAGTTAATAGACAAATCGAGGGCTATGTATCAGAAACCGAGAAACAGCTTAAACAAAGTCTTGAAAAGCTCAGTAAAGAACAAAAAGAGACTTCTTTAAATAATCTGTTTGTATCATACAGTAAAAGGGTAGATGAATCAATATTTGTTTCTCTAATAAATATTGATCACTACAATATTTTTTCAATATCTGAACTTTCCAAATATGTTTGCTCAATTGCTAAAATCAATAGTTATGATAAAAAATCATTAGAAGATGATTTTGATAAATTAATTAGGTTTATTGTAGATAGCTATATTTTAAATTGGATAGAACAGAACCAGTATTACAAAAACCAAAAGACCAGCTTAGTTGTTAGTGATGTAGTCGAACTGCTTCTAAAGAGAAATCGTCTTGTAGACGCCCTTAAACCTGACAATATAGAACTTTTTAAGGAGGTCGAGAAACAACTAGCAAATGAAGGGTATTTTACTAGAGATGCTATTTGGACTAAACCTAAAATTGATTTGGTAGATTTTCTTCTAAAATGTTTTGAGAAAGGATATTTTAAGTATTCCATTCACAAATCACTTGCAATCAGAAGGTTTTTTGAAAAAAGATATGGGGTTAATATTACAAAACAATTTCAACCAAACCAAAGAAAAAAAATCACTGAGCAACCATCTAAGTTCTATTGGCTGAAACCAGCATTATAAGAACTTCCATTATTACTTCCGTTTAATCTACTTTTCTTACCATTTTCATTTCCATTATTTATATCAAATATCTGATTTACAATAGGTTAAATCGATTGCTTCAATTCCGTCTTGAAACCTGTTTAATATTTTTACCTCGTCAATGTAGCTACTGGCATTAAACATATTAAACTTAAATCAAATAAAAATGAAGAATGTATTAATAGAGAGTACTTGCTCGGAAGATTTTTTACAAAGAATCGGTAATATAATTGAAGATAAATTAGAAAAACTATTGCCCGAAGTATTGGCAAATACTGAAAAAGAAGAAATACTCACAATTGATGAAACTGCTAAAATGCTTGGTGTATGTAGAACCACTATATACAATTACGAGAAGCTTGGACTGCTAAAGCCATCTAGATTGGGTAAAACAACACGCTACTTAAAAAGTGAAGTAATGAACTATTTAAAAAATAAAATCTATGAATAGTGTTATATATAAGTTAGGAGTTGTGTCAAAAAATTCATTGTTTAACTATAAAAAAGAACATTGCTATGTATGATAATGTAAGCTTTTATTTGGAAAGTCATGAAGTTGAAAGTATTAATCTTTTAGAAGAAGTGTTATCTAATGGCAGTGATATTACTGTGGAGAAATTAGGAGAAACTGGTACAGGAATTCCTTTTGGTTATGTTAGTATTGTCGGAGCTAACAATCAAAAACTCACATTTAAGATATTTCCTTATTCTATTTGGATGTCAGGCAAGAATAGTTCTATTTGTAAATATTATCTAGGAGATAATTTTCAAACTTTAACTTTAGAAGATTTCAATGACGCTATTTTAAACATTTCAGAGAAACTTGGTGTTGATATTACAAAAGCAAGAGTTTCAAGGATTGATTTGGCCACAAACTTCTATATGGAAAAAGACCCAAGTAATTATCATTCTTGCTTAACACATCTATCAAGATTTACGAGAGGTGCTATAAATGGTAACCTTTACTTTAAAACTACTCAGATTGAACTTAATTTTTATGATAAGAAAAAAGAATATAGACAAAAACGAGTTAAAATTCCTGAACAATTTAAAGAAGTCGAGAATGTCTTACGTTACGAAATTCGATTTAAGAAAAACATCTCCAAACTTTTTAAAAGAAAAATTACCATTTCAGATTTATGTGGTAAAGAATTCTTTTCGGAACTGTATCATAAATGGAAATCTTATTATTGGAATATTACTAAGCAAAACCCGATAGTTTTTGATTCAGAAACTACAACAATGGGGACAAAAGATTTTAAGGATTACTTTTTCGTTCAAGGAATGGAAGCCACAGGAGGAGTTAAGGTGGTCTATGATATAATCGAAAAATCTAAAAAGGCTCATACCCTAACAAGTACTAAAGCCAGTTATTTGAGGAGTGTTGTGAGTAGTGCCTATAGTAATCCTATTTTATCAGTAAATTATGATTATGTAGAGGAGCTTAATGATAAAATGAGTAACTACGAACTAATACTAAAATGAGAAAAAGCACCATAATCAGGTGCTTTTTTTAAACAACTTGGAGAAAGGAATCTTTAATCTCTTGAGTATCAATGATTCTAGCAGTGATATCTTTTCCATCTTCCCTTATATATCTTAAAAACTCTCGCTCAGTTTTATGCCCAGTTAAAACCATTATGTCGTGAACTGGCACACCAGCATTGTATTTGAGAGTAGCATATGTTCTTCTCGCTGTATGAGTAGCAATCAAATCATACTTAGGAACTTTCTTTTGAGTTTTCTTCTTCCCTTCTGTCCGTTCAAATGTGATTAAATCATTTATTTTAGCCATTTCACCAACCACTTTAATGAGTTTGTTTATATGCTGTTCAGGCATTGTAGCTGGAGGATGTCCGCCATACCTTTTATTCATAATATGGCGTACAACTGGAGTTATCAAGCAATATACTTTATTTCGTGTCTTTTGTTGATTAACTACAAAGTAGTCTTCCCCTTTGTGATGCTGTACTTGAAATTCAGAAAGTCTATTATAATCGGAAATCCTTTGACCAATTTCACATCCAATAATAAAAATATCCCTTGCCTTCTGATGATTAGGTAATCCTGACAAATCGAGTTTAAGTATTCTCTGTAGCTCCTCTTTGGTAAGGAAAATTGCTGTAGTCAACTCTTTTAAAACCTTAAATTCAGGATGTTTGTATTTAAAGTTGCTGTTATAACCATCATTGGAGGCAGCGTTCAAAACAGTTGACATAGTTTTTATATGCTTTCCTATGGTATTAGCAGAATAGTGGGAGCCATCATCTTTCGTTTTCTTTTGCATATAATCAATGAAGTCATAGTAAAATTCTAGGTCTATGGTGTCAAAATCAACTTTAAATCCTTCATCCTTTTGAAACGCCTTAAAATGCTTTATAGCCTGTTTATAAACACTTACAGTCTGACTTTTATTCCCTCTTGTTTTAGGGAGCGTTTTCTTTTTATTTTCAATAAATAAATCACAGTAATTAAAGAAAGTCATTTCCTCTTCAACATTAACTACTAATTTTCTATTTGAAACGGTATCAAATACCTCCTTAATCACAGATTTGGATATTGGTATATCACTCATAACTTTATCAGCTATCAGTTTGTCAAATTTGTTCTTTAATGATTCCAAGTAGATATTTATTTGAACGCTATTTGATACTGCTGCGACATTTCTAATTCTTTGTTTGTCTTTATCCCAATATTTAGGGTTGACTTTGTAGCCAGTAGAGAACTTTTTTTGAATCTTTCTACCTGATACAACTCTAAATACAATTATCGTTTCATTTCTAGAAATTTCACTATTTAAGTGAATTGTTGGTTCCTTTAAAATGAAACTAGCAGTTACAGATGTCTTTTTTACTGGCTTACTCATAATATATTTCTTAATTAGGGTACAATATAGTGTACAACATTCATTGAATCAATATAAAATCAAATGTACATTATTATACATTAAAAAGCAAAACCCTATATAAATAAAGACTTTATAGAGTTAGAATGTTTAATAGAAATAAGGTTGATATATAATACGTGGTACTGGAGGTACCACATAAACCCGAAACGTTTGTTTCGGGTTTTTTGTTTTTGTAATACGCTCTATTTACCAAGTCTATTCTATTTAAATTCCAAAAATCTAAATACCTTTATGGCTTGCTACAAAAAAACATCATGAAACAAGAAGACATTATAAAAGCCATTAATAAAAAATATAAAGACCTAGGCGAAAATCCGGACACCTATCTCAAAGGGCTATTGCAGGCAAAACCCATTAATTATTGGGATTATATTGAAGTAGACACGCTGCTTTCCATTCAAAAACCACGTACCGATTTTAAAGATGAAAAAATCTTTATTATGTACCACCAAGTAATTGAATTGCTTTTAAAAATGGTTCGCCACGAGGTTATTCAGCTTTTTGAAATGGATAGTGTAGATGAAACCATCTGGCTCGATAAGTTTTCTCGCTTAAACCGCTATGTCCATATGCTCATTACTTCGTTCGATATTATGAAGGACGGCATGAGTTATGATGATTACAGCATTTTTCGTTCAACCTTAACACCTGCTAGCGGATTTCAAAGCGCGCAGTTTCGGTATATTGAAATTTACTGTACCAAATTAGAGAATCTTGTAAATGAAGAAGGCAAAAAACGCCTTCCCAAAAACCCTTCAACCGAAGATTATTTCAATCACATTTATTGGCGTGATGCCGGTTATAATCATGAAACAGGTTCAAAAACCTTAACATTGCGTCAGTTTGAAGAAAAGTATTTGGATTCTTTTATTGACCTCGCTAACAAAGTAGCAGGAAATACATTGGAAGAAAAATTTCTACAGTTAGAAAATCCTTCCGAAGAACTTCAGAAAATAATCTTAGAATTTGACAAATTATATAATGTAGAATGGCCCTTGGTTCATTTAAATACTGCCAAGCATTATTTAGACAAAAAGGGAGAGAATAAAACCGCAACCGGCGGATCGGAATGGAAAAAATACTTGCACCCTAAATTTCAGCAACGAAAATTTTTCCCAACTTTGTGGGAAGAAAAAAAGTAGCCTATCGGACAGTTAAAACAGTAAATTTCAGACTGTTATTAGGTTACCCAATAACGCTTCAATATGAAAATACAAATAAAACGCATTTACGAAAAAGCCGCGAACCGTGACGGACATCGCATTTTAGTGGATCGTATTTGGCCACGAGGCGTTAGCAAAGAAGATGCGCAATTGGATGATTGGAATAAAGACATAGCTCCTTCTACCGACTTGCGAAAGTGGTTTGACCACAAAGAAGATCGCTTTTCGGAATTTAAGAAAAGATACAAAAAGGAACTTTCAAAACATACTAACGACCTAAAAGAAATCGCCTCCATTGCCAAAGAAAAACAAGTCACCCTGTTATATGGCGCAAAAGACAAAGAACACAATCAAGCCGTTGTTTTAAAGGAATTTCTTGAAAACAGTTTTTAAACCACAATTTTTGCCTTGATTCTTTTCTCGGCTTTCTTTTTAATAGCTGTAAGGCGTTTCATAACGTCCATTAATTTGGCGTCTTTCGTTTGCTTATAACGCTCATTTAATGCTAAAATTAATTCTTTAGCTTTCTTAGAGGCAATTATACGTTCGTTGGTTGACTTAAAGCTTGAAGTTTCTTCTTCAAATTGTAGGGCTTCATGTAAAACATCCATAGTAATTTCTTTTTATTTGTCAGTTTTTATTAAAACACAAAGAATAAAATATTGTTTATCGCTTCGATTTACATTTTATGGGGATAAATGTAATGGCTTCTTCTTTCTTTAAATAATTTTAAACAATACTTTAACACTGTGTGTCGAGCACAGTATACTAAAAAGGTACTTCAAAATCTATATTTTTGTATTGATTGTTCTTATTAGCTAAAGATAAAACCTATGAAACTTCGTTTTTTATTCATTTTAAGTGTGTTCACAATAGTACTTTTTTCTTCTGAAACCGCCACTTCGCAGATTTTAAATGCAGAGTCGTTACGAAAAGTGACCGACACTTCTGGTTATTCCGGTTCGGCTAGTTTAAATTTTCAATTAAAGAAAAACACAAATAGTTTTTTTATTATTTCCAACAACGTACATCTACAGTATAAAATGAACAATCACTTGCTTTTGTTTAAAAATGATGTGGATTTTCAGAAAATAGAAGGCGAAAAATTGAGTAACAGCTTTATTTCGCACCTTCGGTATAATTACAAACTTTCTCCTTTAATTGCTTGGGAAGCTTTTTTACAAGGACAATTTAACAAAGTAAACCTAATCAACTTTAGAGGCTTGGCTGGCACAGGACCTCGTTTTAAATTATTACAATTAGAAAATTATAGATTCTATCTCGGCTCACTTGTTATGTACGAATATGAAGAAGTTCTTGACGGCATAACACCTATACAGCGCGATATTCGGGGCAGTATTTATTTTTCGTTCAGTTTATATCCTACCGAGCATATTTCAATTATTAGTACAACCTATTACCAACCGCAATTGAGTCAATTTAAAGATTACCGGATTTCCAGTCAATCTTCACTGCTGGTTGGACTTTTTAAAAATTTTGCTTTAAAAACCAGTTATACATTTACCTATGATGCCTTTCCAGCAGTAGGAATTCCCAACTCCCAATACGATTTTACAACCGGAGTTGCCTACACCTTTGACTGATAATTTAAAATCTTCCGTAAGCTTTTTGTGTTTCAAAAGACTACTTTGTTATATTTACCGAAGGAAAACCAAAATGGTTTAACTTTCGTAACTATAATAAATACTAGCAATCATGTCTAATTATTATGACCCTAAAGACCTTCGGAAATTTGGAAACATCACCGAATGGAGCGAAGAGTTAGGAGAAAAATTTTTTGATTACTACGGAAAAGTCTTCGAAGAAGGCAAACTGACAGCCCGTGAAAAATCGCTCATTGCATTAGCCGTTGCTCATACCGAGCAATGTCCTTATTGCATTGATGCTTACACAAAAGACGCGCTGCAACGTGGTGTTACCAAAGAAGAAATGATGGAGTCCATTCACGTAGGAGCTGCTATTAAAAGTGGCGCTACCTTAGTACATGGCGTAATGATGATGAATAAAGTAAATAAACTTGACGGATAATTTATGACGAAGCTTAAAACACAATCCCTACAAAAACGGAATAGCGAACTCGCAGAATCTAATAAACAGCTTGAAATTCTCTCCAACGGCATTTTTGCCACTGGTGAGTTGCCCACCTTTGCTGAAAAAATTGAAGAAACTGGGCAATTTCCGATGAAACCAAAAAAATTGGAAATCCTTCAGATTAATTTAGGTTATATGTGTAACCAAACTTGCGATCACTGCCACGTAGATGCCGGTCCGGACCGAAAGGAGATCATGACTGTCGAGACGATGAATCAGTGTTTGGAAGTTATAAAAAATACAGGCGCTCACACCGTTGACCTTACCGGTGGAGCTCCCGAAATGAACCCGAATTTTAGATGGTTTGTAGAAGAAGCCAGCAAAGCAGGGATTGAAGATTTTATCGTACGAAGTAACTTGACCATTATCCGGGCCAATAAAAAGTATTACGACCTGCCGCAGTTTTTTAAAAAACACAACGTTCATGTAATAAGCTCTATGCCACACTGGACGCGTGGGAAAACCGACAAGCAACGTGGCGAAGGCGTTTTCGATATGTCTATAAAAGCCTTACAAGAATTAAACGCCATCGGTTACGGAATGCCGGATAGTGATCTTCGATTGGATTTAGTATATAACCCAAGTGGTGCTTTTTTACCGACCGATCAAGAAAATATGAAAAAAGATTTCAAAAAAGCTTTATCAGAAGATTTTGGGATTC
>Ga0209309_10003386_pt1 | contig 13806 bp, 15 predicted proteins | sample COGITO_mtgs_1204_2_FD_184807 | JGI IMG/M metagenome (GOLD analysis project Ga0209309, IMG submission 184807) | Pelagic marine microbial communities from North Sea - COGITO_mtgs_120412 (SPAdes) (version 2) | ecosystem: Environmental > Aquatic > Marine > Epipelagic ...
TGGTTTGCACGTTTCACAAGCCGAAATTGAGTTTTCCATCAAGCATAGTAAGAACAATACACACCTTATTATGCCAAGACTAAACAACCTGTTCGACAAGTTTCTGGACAATGAATTCTATACGATATCCAAGAAATTCGACAAGATGAAAGAATTTAAAATCATCGACACACAAGAGTTCGTGAAAGCGATTCTCGATAAAACGAAACTCTTTAGATATGAATGCAGCGACAAGAACAGCGACCCATCAAAAAAATCTCGTGAAGTCTTGGAAATTCTGAATTATGAAGCATTGTTGCTAAACGAGGAACCTAATTTGTGGTTAGGTTATAACGCCTTCAATGCAGTTTTGCACAACACGTTGAAGAAAAGCTTTGGCCAACAAGAGCGGTTGGACAAGAAATTGTTTGATGAAGTTTATGAAATGGCTTAAAGCCAAAAGGTTTATCCAGTACCTTAAACTGGATTCTTTCTTTTTTCTAAAGCTGTCTGAAAAATTATTAACTAAGTTAGTTGAACGCTAATTTTCACAAATAAAAAATATTAGTATCTTTGTGATTAATGCAAAAACCAAATAAAATAACGGCATTTTTCTTTTTAGGCTTGTTTAGCCTAATGATGCTGCATCAGGTTTTTCCGCATTTGCACCATCAGCACGAGGATTCTCATTCCCATTTAGATATTGCCCATACTGGCGAGGATAGTCATCACGATGATAGTTCCCAAGAGAAAGAAGATTCCCCTTACGGGTTTTTTGGGTTCGTTATGGATATGCATACTCATTCCACGGTGTCCAGCGATATAGTCTTACTTGAAAGGAATACAATCGAGAAACAGACCATTGTTGACAAGGATGTTACAAAGAATCCTGTTGAAATTAAAGGAATTTTTTCAGTTGAATATAGGCAAAATAGTAAACCGCCTGTCTATCATCCACCCAATAATTATTTCAATTCTTATCTCTCATCCCTCGACTCACGAGGCCCACCTACCTGTTAACCCCTCTTTAGTTTAATAAAATTAGACAGATACATTGATAGTGTCTGCAAATTTATTATGCTTTGGTAATAGCAAGCTCGCTTTAATTACCATTTTACCATATTTATTTTTTAAGAATTAATCATTGGTTTTGTACAACTCAAATCCATAGATAACCTGTATGGTATTTTCATTTTTATAATTTACGACTTAAAATATTTTAAACATAATGTTAGACAAAATCATTGCATTTTCGATAAACAATAAACTTGTTATCGGATTATTTACGCTGGCTCTAATTGGATGGGGCGCATATTCGTTAACACAGCTTCCCATTGATGCAGTTCCAGACATCACAGACAATCAAGTTATGGTTATAACCATATCCCCAACTTTAGCGGCACAAGAAGTAGAACAATTAGTTACGTTTCCCGTAGAACAAACAATGGTTAGTATTCCTGGTATTAAGGATATGCGTTCTTTTTCCCGTTTCGGGCTTTCCATTGTAACTATTGTTTTTGAGGAAAGTGTAGATTTATATTGGGCAAGGCAACAAGTTCAAGAACGATTAACGCTGGCCGCCAAAGATATCCCTGAAGGGATAGGAAAACCTGAAATGGGACCTGTTACTACAGGATTGGGTGAAATTTATCAATATGTAATTCATACCGAGAAAGGATATGAAGATAAATACGATGCCACCGAATTAAGAACTATACAGGATTGGATAATCAAAAGACAACTATTAGGAACACCTGGTGTTGCTGAAGTGAGTGGTTTTGGTGGTTTAGTGAAACAATATGAAATTGCCATAGACCCCGATAAACTTCAAAGTATGAATGTTACTATTGAAGATATTTTTACCGCTCTGGAAAAAAACAATCAAAACACGGGTGGAGCTTATATTGATAAAGGCCCCAATGCCTATTTTATACGGAGTGAAGGTCTGGTTAACAATTTACAGGAATTGGAGAAAATAGCTGTTAAAGTAAATAACGGCACACCGGTACTTGTAAGGGATGTTGCCAAAGTACAGTTTGGTCACGGTGTGCGCTATGGAGCGGCCACGCGAAATGGAGAAGGCGAAGTTGTTACGGGAATTGTAATGATGCTAAAGGGAGCAAACTCTTCCGCAGTTATCAATGATGTAAAGGCTAAAATTGAACAGATTAAAGAAACTTTGCCCGAAGGAGTAACCATTGAGCCTTATCTGGATAGGAAAGGTTTGGTGGACCGTGCAATAGGGACTGTAACAACTAATCTTACGGAAGGCGCTTTGATTGTAATTTTTGTACTAATCCTTTTTCTTGGAAATTTAAGAGGTGGATTGATAGTAGCTTCAGTGATACCACTCTCAATGCTTTTCGCAATCGCGATGATGAACCTCTTTGGGGTTTCCGGAAACCTAATGAGTTTGGGTGCCATAGATTTTGGTCTTATTGTAGATGGGGCGGTAATTGTAGTTGAATCCGTAATGTTCGGAATTCATACCAGTAAAAAGAAATATGCTGGAGTTGAAAAGCTATCGTCCGAACAAATGGATTCCGAGGTAAAATTATCTGCTGGGAAAATGATGAATTCCGCTGCCTTTGGACAAATTATAATTCTAATAGTTTATGTGCCTATTTTAGCTTTGAGCGGGGTTGCAGGAAAAATGTTCCATCCAATGGCTCAAACGGTAATGTTCGCTATTCTTGGAGCATTAATTTTATCGCTTACCTACGTTCCAATGATGTCTGCCCTTGCACTGGGTCGCAAGACGGAACATAAACGGAATTTTTCCGATAAAATGATGGACTTCTTTCAGCGGATGTATCAACCTACTTTAGAAGCTGCCCTGCGTGCAAAACTATTGGTACTTGGATTGGCAATAGGATTATTTGTTATAACGCTGATAGTTTTTGCAAATATGGGTGGTGAGTTTATTCCGCAATTGGACGAAGGGGATTTTGCGGTTGAAACCCGAGTGCCTGTTGGAAGTTCCATCGACCAGATGATTGATGTTTCTCAAAAGGCGCAGACCATATTATTAAATGAATATCCAGATGAAGTGAAGCAAGTTGTAAACAAGATTGGTTCAGGGGAAATTCCAACAGACCCGATGCCCATTGAGGCAGGAGATATGATGGTTATTTTAAGCCCAAAATCGGAATGGAAAAAAGCTGGAGGAAGAGAAGAACTGGCAGCAGAAATGAAAGAATCCCTTTCAATAATCCCTAATGCTACTTTTAGTTTTCAACAACCCATACAAATGCGTTTCAACGAACTTTTAACAGGTGCTAAACAGGATGTTGTAATAAAAATTTATGGCGAAGACCTCAATATTCTTTCAGATTTGGCTGGTAATGTGGGTAGCAAAATAAAGTCGGTTGAGGGTGTTGAAGATTTGTATGTTGAAGAAGTGACCGGATTGCCACAGATTAATATTCAAATGAACCGTGATAAGATTTCTCAATATGGAATGAATATCGAGGACATAAATAATGCTATTGAAACCGCCTTTGCGGGTACTTCGGCTGGACTTGTTTATGAAGGGGAACGTCGATTTGACCTTGTCGTGAGATTGGATAAAAAGTACCGAACCGATATTACCGATGTACAAAATTTGTATGTTAGCACACCACGGGGAAATCAAATTCCGTTAAGTCAGGTGGCCAACATTTCATTTGAACCAGGACCTGTACAGATTCAACGTGACAATGCAAAACGTCGGATTATTGTTGGCTTCAACGTGCGTGACAGGGATGTACAAAGTATTATTGAGGACATAAAGCAAATTATGAATTCGAAGGTTGATATGCCGGCAGGTTATTATGTAACCTATGGCGGTCAATTTCAGAACTTGCAAGAGGCTAATCAGCGGTTAATGATTGCTTTACCAGTTGCTTTGTTGCTTATTTTAGTTCTTCTTTATTTTACTTTTGGTTCAATAAAACAAAGTTTGCTCATTTTTACGGCGATACCTTTATCTGCCATTGGTGGTGTTTTTGCACTAATCATAAGAGACTTACCTTTCAGTATTTCAGCTGGAATTGGATTTATTGCTTTGTTTGGCGTGGCAGTTTTAAATGGAATCGTACTGGTAGCAGAATTCAATAGGCTGGATAAAGAAGGTGTAACCGATATTTATGAACGTGTTGTTAAAGGCACTCGTGTAAGATTGAGACCTGTATTAATGACAGCTACCGTAGCTGCTTTAGGTTTTTTACCCATGGCATTGTCAAATTCATCAGGTGCGGAGGTACAGCGACCATTGGCCACAGTGGTAATAGGAGGTTTGATTACGGCGACTGCATTAACGCTAATTGTATTGCCAGTTTTGTACATCTATTTTACGGAAGGAAAAGTAAAATTGAATTTAGGAAGAAAAAAAATAGCTACTACTTTAATCGTGATTGGTGGTCTATTCTTTCCGGCAATGCAACTTCAAGCACAAGAAACAAGTATGGTGCAAGAACGTGAAATTACAATGCAGCAGGCCATTGAAATGGCACTTCAGAACAATAACCGTATTAAAATCGCTCAATATGAAATCGAGGTTGAAGAAAAAGGAAAGTACGGTGCTATAACTATTCCCAGAACAGAATTTTCATATTCAAGGGGCGAATTTAATACGCCTACGATAAAGGATAATCTTTATGGAGTTACACAGCGAATCAATTTCCCTACGGTTTATACCAGTCAGTTTAAACTCGCAAAAGCAAGAGTTAGTAGCAGTGAACAACTAAAGGTTATAGAAGAAAATGACCTGATTGCGGATGTAAAAATAGCCTATTACAGATATGTGTTTTTAATGCAGAATAAACAATTGTTGCAGCGTCAAGATAGCCTATATGGCAATCTTAACCGTTCAAGTTCGATGCGTTATGAATCTGGCGAATCCACAAAATTGGAAAGTGTAACCTCGGCGACTCAATCGATGCAAATAAAAAATAAGCTTCAACAAAACGAAGCCGATATGAGAATCGCTAAAAAGCGGCTTCAGGTAGTTTTGAACACAAATGATAACATTCGCATTACAGATAGTGAACTGGTTCGCCGTGAGATAGATTTAAATATTGAAAACCAGTCTGTGGAGCAAAGTCCGTTTTACGTTTATTTAAAACAACAGTTGGAAGTAAGGAAAAGGGAGACCAATGTGGAAAGGAATAAAGTGTTACCAGATATTATGTTCGGTTATAATAGCCAAACATTTATTGGGGCTCAAAATAGCGAGATAGCAAACCAAAATTTTAGTGACAATGACCGATTTTCATACTTTCAAGTAGGTGTTGCAATTCCCATTTTTCCTGGTGGACATCGAGCCAAAATTCAAACGGCAAAAATCGAAGAGGACATCGTCCTATCTCAAATTGAGTTAAATAAAACGCAATTGCAAGGGGAACTACATAATTTATTGCAAGAATATTACAAACTTCAAGGCACTTTAGATTACTATCAAAATGAAGCTCTGCCACAAGCGGAACTTATCATTGATAATTCGGAAAAGAGCTTTAAAAGCGGGGATGTTTCCTATACGCAATACTTGCAAAACCTCACTTTAGCGAATAGTATTCAAACGGAGTATCTAAACACACTATATCAATATAACCAGTCCATCATAGTAATCGAAGCCTTATTGGGCTTGTAAAAATCTTGTGATATCACATTAAAACATAAAAAAGATGAAAATTAAATTCAATACAAAAATTTCGCTGCTCATTTTATCCACCCTATGGATGGTGGCTTGTGGCAATAAGGATTCTGAAAAAGTGGAAGGTTCCGAAAAATCTTCGATGAAAGATGAACAACCAGTTGCAACTGGAACCAAACAAATCACTTTTACCAAAGACCAATACAATCTTGCCGGAATTGAAACCGGTGCGATTGAAATGAGAAATTTAAGTAACATAATAAAACTAAATGGTACCATAGACGTAGAGCCTGAAAGTATGGCTTCTGTATCTGCACCTTTAGGAGGTTATTTAAAAACTGCTGGGAGATTACCCGGTGAAGAAATTAAAAAAGGTCAAGTCTTGGCAACCATTGAGAATCCAGAATTTATCCAAATCCAACAGGGCTATTTGGAAAGTTTAAGCAGACTTCAATTTCTTGAAGAAGAATTTAACCGACAAAAGAAATTGAGAGAGGAGGACATCAATTCTGCAAAAACATTTCAGCAGGTTTCTTCAGATTATAAAATAACACAAGGAAGAGTGAAGGCATACGAACAGCAGCTTGCGCTTGCGGGAATAAGTAGAAGTTCAGTCCAAAATGGCAATATAACACGAACCGCAAATCTTTATGCACCAATTTCAGGTTTTGTAAAAGAGAGTAATGTAAATATTGGCGATTATGTGTCGCCACAGGATGTTCTATTTGAACTGGTCGATTTAAACGATATTCATTTGGCATTGAATGCCTTTGAGAAAGATTTAGAAAAGTTAGAGATTGGCCAAACCGTTAAATTTTCGCTTTCTGATGACAATTCCTTCAATCGTACTGCCAAAGTTTTCTTAATTGGAAAAGCGACTGGTAGTGACCGTATGACGCCAGTTTATTGCCACATAAACAAGGAGAACGAAAAAGGTCTTTTGCCAGGAATGTACGTAAAGGCTTGGGTAGAAAGCGGTACAAATAAACAAAATGCAATCCCTTCAGAAGCTATTGTTCAATATGAAGGAAAAGATTTCGTAGTCCTTCAAACCGAAGAAACGGAAGATGGCTATACATTCAAGTTAGAACAGGTTAAAAAAGGAATTGAGCAGGAAGGATATACAGCCATAACTTTTGCTGAAGGTGCTACTGGTCAAAATTTTAAACCTGTAGTCAAAAACGCTTATTCCATCTTGTCGGCATTAAGAAATTCTGAAGAAGAAGAATAATTTAAAAATCAATAACTATATAAATCAAACATTATGAAAAAAGTATTTTTTATCGCAACCATTAGCTTAACCTTATTAGCATCTTGCAGAGAAACCAATAAAAATAAGGACGTAGAAACTCAAAATACTGAAACAACCTTAAGCCCTGAAGAAATGCGTCAAAGGAAAGATAGCTTGAAAATAGTAAGAGAAGAAAATCGCATATTGGACAGCATACAACAAGTCAAATCCCACGGACACGCCCATTAATAATCAAAGTCCCATTGAACTGCGATGTGCAATGGGACTTAAACAATTTTAATATGAAAATTAAAAAAATATATGCCTTTCTCATTCTTTTTCTATGTGGAGCATTAGGTTCAATGGCGTATGCTCACGGAGTAGATGAAGACACGCAAACATTTTTATTAGGAAACAGCGGTGTTGCATTTGGCCCTTTTCTTTATATAGGAGCAAAACATATGATTACAGGTTATGACCATCTGTTATTTTTGGTCGGCGTTATTTTCTTTCTGTACAAACCAAAAGAAGTACTCTTATATGTCAGCTTTTTTACAATTGGTCATAGTACCACTTTGTTATTAGGTGTTTTAGCCGATATTAATATTAATGCATACTTGATAGATGCTATCATTGCGCTCTCTATTGTATATAAGGGATTCGACAATTTGGGCGGTTTCAAACGTTTCTTTGGGAAACAACCTAACACAAAAGCAGCAGTTCTGATATTCGGTCTGTTCCACGGTTTTGGACTTGCCAGTAAACTGCAAGAATTCAAATTTGATAAAGAAGGCCTTTTTACCAACCTAATTGGTTTCAATATTGGAGTGGAAATAGGACAGTTTATTGCTTTAGCAGTTGTGTTAATCCTTATAACAATTTGGAGAAGGCAACCCAGTTTTATGAAATTTTCAACAATTACAAATACAGCACTTATGGCAGCAGGCTTTTTATTGCTCGGCTTCCAATTAACAGGCTATTTTACATCTTAAAAAAAAATAATTATGTCAGAAATGAAACACCCAATATTAGAAAAAAGTAAAATTATAAAGGCAACCATCATAGCATTCGTTGTTGGAGCACTTCTTTTGGTTGTTGCAGTATTACCTGCGGAATATGGTATAGACCCAACAGGAGCAGGCAAAATTTTAGGGTTTAGCAAGCTCTATGTACCTGAAAGCAATCAAACTGATGGTTTGGTAACGATGGTATCAACATCTAATCTTCCACTAATTAAACTCGAAAAAGCTGGGTCAGGACCCGATGTCGCTCGACCCGTAGAGGCAGATTTTCCCGCACCCGAAGAACAATTAGCTATACGCGAGGATGAAACCAAAGTAGTAGTTCCGGCAGGAAAAGGCATAGAATTTAAAATAAATATGCTCAAATACGGAACAATCAAATATGAATGGACAACTGCCAACAACGAAGTTCTTTACTTTGATTTTCACGGTGAGGTAAAACAAAAAGAGGAAGTAAAAGAGGTCTATTTTGAAAGTTATACGATTTCAAATTCCCATAATATGGTTGGCACTTTTTTAGCCCCTTATGAAGGAAAACACGGTTGGTTTTTTAGAAATACCAGTAATAAGGATGTAACAGTGAACTTAAGGCTCAAAGGTCAGTATGCATTATAATTTTAAGTCCTGCAATGGAAGGTCAATTTCTACGCCCAATTGAAATAGCCTTCCGTTCAGCAGGCACAAATTAAAATTTTGAACCAATTAATATTTAGAGAATAAATGAAACTGTCAAAACTATTAGAGCCATTCCAAGCTTTACGTAATCGTTTATTCGCTAAACTTTATTTGGCACAGACAATAAGTTTATTGGGCGATGCCTTTACGTGGGTTGGACTGGCTCTTTTGGCATATCAGTTCGGCGAAGAAAGAGCTGCGGTCATATTAGCAACGGCTCTTACTTTACGAGTTACAGCCTTCATTATATTTTCGCCGTTTGCAGGCGTATTGGCAGATAGGATTAGTCGAAAGAAAATACTGTACACCACACATTTTGTCAGAATGGTTATAGTAGGTTGTTTGCCTTTTGTAACTGAAGAATGGCAAATTTACGTTCTCATTTTTCTTATGAATGTTTTCAACGCATTTTTTAGTCCGACCTATCCAGCTATTATTCCTCAGATTGTAGATAAATCCATATACCGTCAAGCCATAGGTCTATCGGCAGCCACGTATCAGCTTTTAGGTGTGCTGGGTCCAGGATTGGCAGGGATTTTGGCTATTTGGCTGGGTGCAAGGGAAATATTTTTTGTCGATGCTGCTACATTTGTTATCGCAGGTATTTTATTGTTAAGCCTTCCGAAAAGTAAGTTGGATGTTGTTCCTGATGAAGTCGAAGGTAAAATAAAACCAACCACTTGGCAAGATGTTTTAAAAGGCATTAAATTACTATTTTCCAATCAATACGTGCGCTTCGCATTATTCATTGAATTTGTTTCTGCGGTTGCTGGCGCACTTATCTTGGTCAATACCATCGTATTGGTCAAAGGTGGATTGGAACTTACAGATAAAGATTACGGAATCATTATGGCAGCTTTCGCTATTGGTGCAATGGTAGCGGCATTTGTTTCTGGAGCAATTGATAAATCCAAATCAAGACGCATATCTCTCATTATTGGAGCTCTGATTTTAGGAGTTGCCATAAGTTTTGCCAATTACCTCGATTTTTCAATGCTATTCATTGTATGGATTGTAGCGGGACTTGGTCAAAGTCTTGCGGAGATTCCATCCGAAACACTTATCGGAGAAACAGTACCCATTGAAGAACAAGGTAAAGTCTACGGTTCTCATTTTGCATTTTCACATCTATGGTGGGCATTTGCATATCCATTGGCAGGATTTTTGGGTACTAAATTCCCAAATAAAAGTTTCCTGTATGGAGGCATTATTACATTAGTAATTTTGGTGGTGGTGGTTACTTTTTTAAGACCTAAAAAACATTCGTTACAAAAATAATATTATGGAAGATTCTAAAAATAATAAACCCGTCATTTATCGGTGTGATGGCGTAAAATGCCGAAAGAAAAAAGGAAAGCTTTTAGATTATTATATTAAGAAATACAAGTTAAAAAATAAAATTGAGGTTGACGATATGGACTGCAATAACAAGTGCGAACAAGCACCCGTTATGCACCTTCATCCAGAGGATATATGGTTTTCGGAGAAAGATTTAGGAACAATCGTTAAAAGACATATTTTAAATAAATAATCGGTTCAAATTGGAAATAAAACCACCTTCTTACTTTGGTAGGGAGGTTTTTTTTATGCCATTACATTTATAATCCCATTCAGCCCATTCCCCTGCATTCCGTGAAAAGCTTCATTTCGGGAAAAGCGCTTCCCTACAATAGTCTTGGACACAACTTCAAAGCTTCCGTTTTCCATTCCACTTGCCCACTGATTCCCGAGAAAAATCGGGAAGCGGTCAAACTGCATTCCAAACTACACCTTTAAAGTCAAGTCCGCTTTAAATCCTACATTATAAGAATAAATAGTTTCCATAATCCGTTTAGCACATTCCCCTACATTCCGCAAAAACTACATTTTGGGAAAAGAGCTTCCCTATACATATCTTGGACACAATCCCCAATTTCAGCTTTCCATTCCGTTAACCCTTCCCGATGCTCTGGGAAGGAACACTTCATTCCTTTGCCAAAATTGTGAATCAAGTCCGCTTTTCATCGGAAAGTCATCATTTCGGATTTTTTAACAGGATTTTCGGCGCGGTCTTCTTGAGCCCTTACTCGAAAATCCTTAAAAACCAAAACGCTGTCTTACACATTTTAAGGGGTTTATAATGGATAAAGCCTTTATTGTTTTTCGGTACAGCGAAAAACAGGCACGACATAACCAATTCTAATTTAACCACAGCTGCTTATCTCGCTTAACTGTCGGTACGCTCAAACGCAACTGCGTTTAAAAGAATTGCTAATGCCCTTATGGAACTTGTAAAGACTATACAAGTTTTAGTGAAAAATAAGGTTTCTACTTCCTTGAAAATGCGAGCATTTTACTACGTCGCAAACACACCTGATTTATTCCCTAAAAGTCTTGACAAAACCCACTCTATCCATTGTGCGGCGCACAGAAGAAAAGAACAAACACCCCTTAAAATTTAATTCAGTTTAAATCAAATAAGGGAAATATAAACCAGTCTGTAACAAAGCAGACACAAATCTTTTTATTATGAGTACTATTAAAAATCACGTACAGTTAATCGGAAACGTTGGACAAGAGCCAACCATTACGAACCTTGAAAGCGGAAAGAAAGTAGCCCGTTTTTCATTAGCAACAAATGAGTATTACAAGGACAAAGAAGGCAACAAGCAAACGGACACGAATTGGCATACCGTAGTAGCTTGGGGCAAAACTGCCGAAATTGTAGAGAAGTATGTTGTTAAAGGCAAAGAAGTTGGAATATCGGGAAAACTTAAAACCCGAAGTTATACAAATGATGATAACGAACAACGCTATGTTACGGAAGTTGTAGCCGATGAAATTCTATTACTTGGAAGTAAAGACGACAAGTAAATCTTAAAATGAAAGAGGGCGTAACCGTCGAAAGATGCGCCCTCTTTTTCATTATTCACACTTTAAATAATATGTACAATGAAAGCACAAGTTAACGAAATCAAAGAAGGATTGCAACATTTTCACGGAACGGAAATGTTCTATCAAATCCCATTATTAAGAACACGTTTTACAGACGGTTTAAAATACCTTGCTAACGTGGCAGATTGTTTTTGGCTCATTACGGACACGTCCGTAATTGCAAAAAGTCTGATGAACCGAAGCGAATTTATCACAATCGATTTTAAAAGATTGCCCGAAGAAAAACAAGATTATTCGGGTTACGAAGCCGAGATAATTTACAGCGATGGCAATGACAATATTTTGGAAAAACAAGGGTATCGAGCAACCGATTTTCCGCTCGATGAACTGCGGTTATTTTTTGTAAATGATACGCTGATGTTACCAAGCGAATATTAAAATTTTGAAGCTATGATTTATATAAAATTTCAAGATTTGAGCGAGGAAAAACAAGAGGAACTTTTACAGGTTTCGAGAGAACGCGTAACACATCTTTATGGGGAATCCATAAAAAAATATGTGGAAGAAACTGGTGCAAATTATGAAAACTTGATTGATGAAGAAATGATTAAAAACTTATACACTTATAATTTTGTTTTCAATATGTAGCACCATTGAAATAGAGCATAAAACACCTCTAAAATTTTAGAGGTGTTTTTGTATGCAATTAATATCAAGTCAAAAAAAAGTGTATCTTTATATCGCTGAAATTCAGCATTCAAATTTAAGTAGGGTTATCCACTTTTCGACTTTCGCCGATAACCGTACACATCGAAAAATAACATATCGGAAAATCATTTTCCTTGAAAATGGCAATCGGCTTTTTAGCCGGATTGTATGGATTTTTGTCACGCTTGCGCGTGACGAAAAGGAATAGCAAGAGGGTAACACGCTGCGCGATGTTTCGGATTCCTTTTCGTTTTCAAATAGCTGATTACCAGCGATTTGAATATAATTTAATTTCCTGACAATCAGCGATTTGCGACAAATCGGCGAAATATGGACTCATTTATTGGAATTAGATTTAAAAAGGAAACTGCGAAGCGTTTCCAAACTTTTTCACGCACTTACTTTAAATCGCACACCGAGGCGATGGCTACAATGCTGGATTTTTTCTTCTACAACGAAATATCGCCAAAGGAAAAATTAGGACCAACAGGGCGAACCATCGAAGCAAAACTTCTCAAAAGAATCAATGCGGTTATTGCCATTATGCGGGATGTCGAAAAGACTCAAACCAAACCTACGGTGGCGATGATTCAATCCCTTTTTGAAATGGAAGAACCTGCAAAAAAACCTTTGATTATTGAAAAGAAATATGCCGAAGAAAAGAAGGAAGTCCGCTTTCGCGAAAAGCAAAATCCAAGTAATCAGCTATAAATATTTGAACTATGTATATCACAATCACAGCTCAAAAAATGGGTGGTAATTATAGCCAAAGTTCAGCGGATTTTGTAGGCTATTTAGAGAAAGAAAATGAAGGTTTAGAACAACGAGATATGGAACACTTTTTTAATCAATATGGCGATGAAATTTCTGCTGAAGAAGTGGTCAAAGAAATTGATGGAAACACCGCAAAATTGAAAAAGAAAGAGCCCAAATTTTATTCGATTACGGTCAGCCCATCAAAGTATGAATTGCGAAAACTTCAGAACAATAGTCAAGATTTAAAAACCTATACTCGTGAGCTGATGAAGGATTATGTTGCCAGTTTCAATCGGGAAATAAATGGACGACCTATAACAATCGATGACATAAAGTACTATGCTAAAATTGAACATCAAAGAACATTCAAGGGTACAGATTTTCAGATTAAAGAGAACCAACCTTACGCTTCAAAAATACTTCAGCTCAAAACGGATATCCGAAATATTCAAGATGGACGAGCCGAAGGGAATATCAACAAGATGAAAAAGGAAATTGCCAAACTGGAACGCCAAGCACCACATCAACAAAATGGAAAACGCATTGTCCAGGGAATGCCAAAAGGTGGAAACCAAAGTCATATCCATATTATCGTAAGCAGAAAGGATGCTTCAAATTCTGTAAGTCTTTCGCCAGGAAGTAAACACAAAGCTTCGGAAGTTGAAATGCACGGAAAAAAGTAAAACGTGGTTTTGATAGAGATACCTTTTTCGCGAAAGCGGAAAAAAAATTTGATAAGACGTTTGGATATAAGCGCAATTACGCTGAGACCTACAAAGCTAAAAAGACCTTTGTAAAGAACCCAAACCTATATTTTTCCGCTTTGATGAAATTACCTGCCAATGAAAAAGCATTGGCTTTTAAAATGATAAGTAAATCAGGATTGCCCATAGTGCCGAGTATTCCAGTAAGTCAGGCACAAATTGCAC
>Ga0209309_10003395_pt1 | contig 13775 bp, 12 predicted proteins | sample COGITO_mtgs_1204_2_FD_184807 | JGI IMG/M metagenome (GOLD analysis project Ga0209309, IMG submission 184807) | Pelagic marine microbial communities from North Sea - COGITO_mtgs_120412 (SPAdes) (version 2) | ecosystem: Environmental > Aquatic > Marine > Epipelagic ...
GAAGCCCCTTGATAAAGAAGAAAACTCCCAATGCAACCCTTAGAATGTCCAGTGAATAATAAGTATGCGCATTAGCCCACTTATTAAGAGATTTTATAGTTATCATAACTCAAGAAATTTAATCCCCCATTGAGGGTTTAATTAATCGTTCCGATGGCTATCGGGAAACCCCCACCTTTTATTTATATTATTTTATCCAGTCGACGTATCTATACACTATCTAAGTTACTTATAATTAGCGAATTAATAAAATATTTTATTAGTATAGCTATATGAAAAATCCTCCAAGTTGAATTAGTGCTTGGAGGATTTCGGTAAATATTGACTTAGTTTATTTTAGAAACTTTGTTTCTATATAGAACTCTTTTTCATTGACTTTAATATCATCCAGATCTTCCACATCTTTAGAAAATTCCATCCAAGTATTTGTAGGAGTGATTCGAATTTCCTTTTTATTTATAAAAAGATCCACTGGCATATTAAAATTAACTACTTCTGTTTTCCATCGATAGTTGATTCTTTTCCCTGTTTCCTTGAATTCCAAAACGGGAATTGTAGCTTTTCTAAGATATTGATCGAAAACAGGCTGAAGGTCAGTTGCTATTGGAGTATTAAAGAAATCTTCCACTGTTTTAGTATCAATCGTATGATGCTTGTAGGTTGTAATGAAGTCTTTTAAGGTTTTCCACCAAAGTTCATCATTATTATAAATACTTCTAACTGTATTTAGCAGATTAGCACCTTTTGGGTACATATCTCCAGAGCCTTCAGTATTCACTCCATAATCTCCAATGACTGGAGCTTGATTTCTGATATTTTTCCTTATTCCTTCAAGATATTCTAATGCCTGCTCTTTTCCCCATCTACATTCAATATAAACAGCTTCAGAGTAGGTAGTAAAACCTTCGTGTATCCACATATCGGCAATATCATTTGCGGTAATGCTATTTCCAAACCACTCATGACCAGATTCATGGATAATTATAAAATCCCATTTGAGACCAATTCCAGTTCCTGAAAGATCACGGCCTAAATAACCCATTTTATAATAGTTACCATAAGCTACTGCACTTTGGTGTTCCATTCCCAAATAAGGGGTTTCCACCAACTTATATCCATCTTCTTTAAAAGGATATTCCCCAAATTTTTCATAGAAACATTCCATCATCGGTTTTACCTCTGCGAATTGTTTTTTTGCTTTTTCTAGATTGTAAGGCAATACATAATAATCTAAATCAAGTTCTTTATAGGTGTCTTGAAAATGAACATAATTAGCAATATTAAAAACGATGTTGTAATTATTAATTGGATTATTCACCTTGTAGCTCCATCGTGTATAGCCATTTTGCAAATCGGTTTTACCTAGAAACCTCCCGTTAGAAACATTGGTAAGGCCATTTGGAACTGCAATTTCTATCAATGCTTCTTCCGGCTCGTCACTTTGGTGGTCTTTATTTGGATACCAAAGACTAGCACCGGTTCCTTGAACCGCAACTGCGATCCACGGATTTCCTTCCTCATCTTTTTTAAAAACAAATCCACCATCCCAAGGCGCATTTTTTGCAACGATAGGGTTTCCTGAGTAAAATACCTGAATAGAGTCTGTTTGTTCGGACTTTAAGTTTTCTTCAAACTCAACAAAAACTGCATTGAATTTTCTCGTATACGCAAGTTGATTATCGCCATGAATAATAGAATCTATTTGCATGTTTTCGAATAGATCTATTTGCATTACCGGCAATTCTTCTTCAGCCTTAAAAATGATGGTATTAAAACCGAAGATGTATCGCTCTTTAGGATTAATTTGAACTTGTAAATGATATTTCAAGACATCGTATGCGCGTTCCGGTCTTAAGGATCCTCTTAACGAATCAGCTTCAGTATATTGCTTTTGCTTGTTGCTTAAAACCTGAGCTTGAATGGCTGTAGTTGCTAAAATAGCAACTGCCAACATTAAAAAAATGTTCTTCATAGAAATTAGGTCTGGATTACTCCTAAATTAAAATCTTTAGTGATAGGTGAGTGGTTTGCAGCCTCTATACCTGTAGAGATCCACTTTCTGGTATCTAAAGGATTAATGATGGCATCTGTCCAAAGTCGGGCAGCAGCATAATAAGGGGAAGTTTGCTTATCGTATTTGGCTTTTATTTTATCAAAAACCTCTTTTTCTTTACTTTCATCTACTTTCTCTCCTTTTTTAGCCATAGAAGCAGTTTCTATTTGAGCCAATACTTTAGCAGCCTGGGTTCCACCCATTACGGCTAGTTCTGCACTTGGCCAAGCAACAATGAATCTAGGATCGTAAGCTTTTCCACACATCGCATAATTTCCTGCGCCATAAGAATTACCAAGTACAATAGTGAATTTTGGAACTACCGAGTTACTTACGGCACTTACCATTTTAGCACCATCTTTTATAATTCCACCATGTTCACTTTTACTACCAACCATAAATCCGGTAACATCTTGTAGAAATACCAAAGGAATTTTCTTCTGATTACAGTTTGAAATGAATCTAGTAGCTTTATCTGCAGAATCGGAATAAATTACTCCACCAAATTGCATTTCGCCCGTCTTGGTCTTAACAATTTTACGCTGATTAGCAACAATTCCAACTGCCCAGCCATCTATTCTTGCATAGCCCGTTATAATTGTTTGCCCGTATTCTTTTTTATATTCTTCAAATTCAGAATCATCTACCAATCTTGAGATGATCTCCCGCATGTCATATTGATCATTTCGTTTTCTTGGTAAAATCCCAAAAATCTCATTTGGATCTAATTTTGGCTTAATTGAATCTTTTCTATTAAAACCAGCTTTATCGTAATCTCCGATCTTATCCATGATAGATTTAATCTTTTCTAAAGCATCCTTATCGTCTTTGGCTTTATAATCTGTAACTCCACTAATTTCAGAATGTGTAGTAGCACCACCTAGCGTTTCATTATCTATAGATTCTCCAATTGCAGCTTTTACCAAATAGCTTCCTGCCAGAAAAATACTCCCGGTTTTCTCTACAATAATTGCTTCATCACTCATAATTGGTAAATAAGCTCCTCCTGCAACACAACTTCCCATAACTGCTGAGATCTGTGTGATCCCCATGCTGCTCATTACTGCATTATTTCTAAAGATCCTTCCGAAATGTTCTTTGTCTGGAAAAATTTCGTCTTGCATAGGTAAATAAACCCCTGCGCTATCCACTAAATAAATAATAGGAAGTCTGTTTTCAATAGCTATCTCCTGAGCTCTCAGGTTCTTCTTGGCAGTAATAGGGAACCATGCTCCAGCTTTTACTGTAGCATCATTTGCAACAACGATACATTGTTTTCCAGAAACATGTCCTATTTTTATAACAACACCTCCACTTGGGCAACCTCCATGTTCTTCGTACATTTCATCTCCAACAAAAGCACCAAGTTCTATTGCTGCATCAACATCATCTAAAAGATAATTTATACGCTCTCGGGCAGTCATTTTGCCTTTTGCATGATGTTTTTCGATTCGTTTTTCTCCTCCTCCAAGTTTAACTTGAGCGAGCTTCTGTCTTAATGTAGAAAGTAATAATTTATTATGATCTTCATTTTTGTTGAAGTTAAGATCCATAGGAATTATAGTATTTTATTATCTGAATATTCGTGCTTTAATCAATACTGATAGGATCAGAATAAATCCTAAAATTCATTTCTTCCTCAGTATCTTGGCTAAAATACAAAATCAAGCTAATTTTTAAGGCTGAAAATATTTTAAAATATTTTGAATAATTATGATATCTTCAATAATACTGATGATTTAAAAGAATGAATTAAAATAAGTGGTAGATGCAAGAAATTAAAGATCAATTAATTAAACATTTAACGGGAGGTGCTGCTTTTATGCCGGTGGAAGAATTGTTGAAATTTGTTTCTTCAGAAACGGTTTTAAGAAGACCTAAAGATTTACCGTATTCATTCTATGAGATTTTCTATCATATGCGTTTCGCTCAAAAGGATATTTTAGATTATATTAAAGATGAAGATTCCACAACACATCAATGGCCACAAGACTATTGGCCTAATAGTAAATCTATAAACTCTGCTGAAGACTGGAAATTACTGAAAACTAACTATTTTCAAGAACAACAAGAACTGATAAATTATATAATGGATCCAAATAATAATCTATCGAAACCTGTAAATTCAGAAACTAAAAACATCTTACTACGAGAAGTTTTGTTGGTAATAGAGCACAATGCGTATCATACAGGTCAATTATTGATCGTTTTACGAAGTTTAGGTTTGTATACCGCATAATTTAGGTTTGCAATGCCGGGAAGAGATTAAAATTTAAGATATTTGTACTTTCAAAAATCTAAAAATATAAAGCGTTCCACTCAGTTTTAATTGAGGCCGTTTTAATGCTAAATTTTTTAGAGCATAACTATAAAACCAAATAAAATGGCAGATGATAATAAGGTGATTTTCTCGATGTCTGGGTTAACGAAGACCTTTCCAGGAGCAAATACACCAGTACTAAAAAATATTTACTTAAGCTTTTTTTACGGAGCGAAAATCGGGATCTTAGGATTGAATGGTTCTGGAAAATCTACATTACTGAAGATTATTGCAGGAATGGAGAAGAATTATCAAGGAGATGTGGTTTTCTCACCAGGCTATACAGTAGGTATGCTAGAGCAGGAACCGCAATTAGATAATGAAAAAACTGTTTTGGAGGTTGTAAAAGAAGGTGTTGCTGAAACTGTGGCAATTCTAGATGAATACAATAAGATAAACGATATGTTTGGCCTTCCTGAAGTTTATGAGGATGCAGATAAAATGCAAAAACTCATGGACAAGCAAGCGGCTTTACAAGATGAGATCGATGCTTCTAATGCTTGGGAACTAGATACCAAGTTAGAAATTGCAATGGATGCACTTCGTACTCCAGATTCAGATAAAAAAATTGGAGTACTATCTGGAGGTGAACGTAGAAGAGTAGCTTTGTGTAGATTGCTATTACAAGAACCGGATGTTTTATTATTAGATGAACCAACCAACCACTTGGATGCAGAATCTGTACACTGGTTAGAGCACCATTTATCCCAATATAAAGGAACGGTGATCGCGGTAACTCACGATAGATATTTCCTTGATAATGTAGCCGGATGGATATTGGAATTAGACCGTGGGGAAGGAATTCCTTGGAAGGGGAACTACTCTTCTTGGTTAGATCAAAAATCTAAACGTTTAGCACAAGAGCAAAAAACAGCCAGTAAGCGTCAAAAGACTTTAGAGCGAGAATTAGAATGGTCTCGTATGTCCCCAAAAGGAAGACAGACCAAGCAAAAAGCAAGATTGAATAATTACGATAAATTATTGAGTCAGGATCAAAAGAAAATGGACGAGCAATTGGAGATCTATATTCCTAATGGTCCCCGTTTGGGAACTAATGTGATTGAAGCAAAAGGAGTAAGTAAAGCCTTTGATGATAAATTGCTTTATGAAGATCTTAATTTCACCTTACCTCAGGCAGGAATTGTAGGAGTTATTGGACCTAACGGTGCTGGTAAAACCACTATTTTTAAAATGATCATGGGTGAGATTACTCCAGATCAGGGGAGTTTTGAAGTAGGAGACACAGCAAAGATCGCATATGTAGATCAGAGTCATTCTAATATGGATCCGGAGAAAACTATCTGGCAAAACTTTAGTGACGGACAGGAGCTTATTAATATGGGAGGAAAACAAGTGAATTCCAGAGCCTATTTAAGTCGTTTCAACTTTGGTGGAGGAGAACAAAATAAAAAGGTGAGTATGCTTTCTGGTGGAGAACGTAACCGTTTACACCTTGCAATGACACTTAAGGAAGAAGGAAACGTATTGCTATTGGATGAGCCAACGAATGATTTGGATGTGAACACCCTGCGTGCACTGGAAGAAGGTTTAGATAACTTTGCAGGCTGTGCGGTGGTAATCTCTCACGATAGATGGTTCTTAGATAGAATATGTACGCATATCCTTGCTTTTGAAGGAGATTCGCAAGTGTATTTCTTTGAAGGTGGTTTCTCAGATTATGAAGAAAACAAAAAGAAACGTTTGGGTGGAGATCTTATGCCGAAGCGTATTAAATACAAAAAGTTAACTCGATAAATTATTATATTTTCGTCAAGCTGAACTTATTTCAGTTTCTAAATTGATTATAAGACTTAAGAGATCCTGAAATGAATTCAGGATGACGATTTTATCAATTTGCAGATAATTTTAAGCATAAAAAACCTCCTAAGAAATTTTCTTTGGAGGTTTTGTTTTTTAGTTTAAATGAATATTATTGAACCTTCTTATAAGTAAGATCCAATTCATCATCTGCAATTTGTGGGTCATCTACTCTTGTTAATGTGAGCACATCTCCATCGATTGAATATTTGAAATCATCTGATCCATTTATTTTCAATGTACTATTCAATAGTGTGTAGTTGTAGGTCCCCGAGTTTGCTATATAAAAATAATCCTCTCGAGGATTCTGAACTACAACACTGTTTTCTGAATCTTTAAAACGGAGGGTGAAATCATTAAAATTGGTTTCAGAATCAAAACCGCAAAAACAACTGATGTTGGTGAGCATCCATGTTCCACTTAATTCCGCATCCCTTTCTGGATTATCATCATCGTTTGAGCATGCAGTTAAAACGACAACACTTAATAAAAGAATCAATATTTTTTTCATAACTAAGATTTTGGATGATTGAAAATACTACATATTTAGAAAATATCCCAACCTGTTTTTCGATTTGTCATTTCGAAGGAGTTTTTCAAACGACAGAGAAATCTGATTTAGTAAGCGACTTTATTTCGATATAGCTGGATGTCAGTCTGTCCCGATGGCTATCGGGATTGTCGAAGACTCTTCGTTTCATGAATCACACTTCGACAAGCTCAGTGTGACAAAGTCACGAATAACAGCTATCAACCAATAAATATTTTTACCTGCGGTCGAATTGACATTAATTAAAATCTACTTATACCAACGCTTTTTGTTGGCTTTAGAGCCACTTCCTTTTCGTCCCTTTTTATGCTTACTACCTTTCTTTTTATGAACCACAGGTTCAGCATTTTTCTCCAAAGGATAAGGATGTTCTGTTTCCACAGGAATTTTATTCCCGATCAATGTTTCAATGAATTTCACATATTGTTTTTCATCGGCACTACAAAAAGAGATCGAGGTTCCCACACTACCTGCACGACCAGTACGCCCAATTCTGTGCACATATACTTCTGACATGCTTGGGATGTCAAAATTGATTACAAAATCCAAAGAATCTATATCCAATCCACGTGCTGCAAGATCTGTTGCAACTAAGATATTTACCTCTTTACTTTTAAATCTTTCTAAAGCAGAGGTTCTATCTGTCTGGCTTTTATCTCCGTGTAATTCATCAGCTTTAAAGCCATTTTTCACAAGAGATTGCAAAGCTTTTTCAACTCCAAATTTGGTACGCCTAAAGATTAAGACGGATTTATTCTTAACCACATTCCGCATAACATAAAGTAGTAGTTCTACTTTATCCTGCTTAGGTACTAAGTATAATTTCTGTTCAATAGTTGGTGCTGCAGAAGAATTTGTGGTCAATTCTATTTTTTCTGGATTTTGTAATAAAGATTTAGCAAGATCCTGAACTTTTGGTGGAATAGTAGCTGAAAACATTAATCTTTGCACCAAATTTGGAGCAAGTCTGATTATTTTCTGTACTTCATCTATAAAGCCCATATCTAGCATAAGGTCGGCTTCATCTAAAACTAAAACTTCCACTTTTTCAAGGTTAATATAGCCTTGTTTTCTTAAGTCTAATAATCTTCCAGGTGTTGCTACTAAAATATGCAGACCATCTTTTAGCAAATTGATTTGAGGTTGCATTGAAGCGCCTCCAAAAACAACTCCCGATTTTATATTGGTAAATTTTGAATACTCCTTAATATTCTCTGCAATTTGAACTGCCAGTTCCCTTGTAGGGCTCACAATTAGTACAGATAAAGTGTCTTTTATCTTTGGATCTTCTACGCGCTTATTTAAAAGCTGAAGCAAAGGAATAGCAAAGGCTCCGGTTTTTCCTGTTCCGGTTTGGGCACACGCAATCACATCATTCCTTCTTAAGATTTCAGGAATTACCTTTTCTTGAATTGGAGTAGGAGTGGTGTGTCCTATTTCAGAGATTCCCTGTTGAATAGTTTGGGATAAAGGTAAGTCTTCAAAAAGCATAGTTTCAATTTAGACCCCAAAGATACTATAATTGTACGTTGACTGTAAAAATGTGTTTGCTATTATCTCTTATCTAGTAATTAATACCTCTTGGGAATTCCCGATTGATCTTGATTAATTAATATGAAGCACCTGTGAGCTTACAGAGTCGTCTGGATGAATAGTTACAATAAATAAAGTGCCATTGTTATCATCTGAGATATCCTCATATTTTTTCTCCTTTAAGATAGCATTCGCAAAGGCTGGAGTTGTATTACTATGTCCCACAACTAAAACAGTTTTGCCTTTGGTTTCCTTTTGAAATTCTGCATCAAACATGTTGTTTGGATCATACATGCTAAGTTCCAAATTTTTTGAAGTAGCAGTTGGTTGTGCTGTAGCTTTAGTTCTGTTGTAATTGGTGCTGTACACCATATCGAAAGGAACATCTTTAAAAATTTTTGCCCAATCTTCTGCTCTCATAATTCCTTTGTCCATTAATACAGGATCTTTTTCAGAAGCATTACTTCTATCTTTTTCTGCATGCCTAATTAAATAATAGGTAGTTACCTCACTATGATTGTCTGTGTTTTTTTTATCCTTTTCAGAATTGTTTGCACTAAATGTTGAGAGAATTATGGTTATAATTATTGCTAGACTTTTCATATTTTTTATTTAATTATTACTTCCATTAAAATTACTTGATTCAGTTGTTTCCCCAAAGTATTAAAATTGTTGTCTGAAATTAGAATTAAAGTTTTATTTCCATTTGGGAGATCCGGGCCAAAGGTCATTCCTTCAACATTATCAATAATGTTATCTGTTAATCTCTTTTTTACAGATTTAAAATCGAATACTAATTCTTTGGTAGCTTTTGTATACTTTTCTTTTCTAAGATTTTTAAAATCTAAGGTGTTGGTAGCATTTTCAGTATTTATATTAAAAATACGAACCGTATTTCCATAACTACCGTGTCCAGCAGAAAAAGCTCTTTCCAAAACTAAGAATTGATGAGGTGCATATTGAATTAATTCGGTAAGACCATTTACTGCAAAGTATTTCCATGGAATCTTAGAAATATTTTCAAGGGAAATAACAAATTGGTCATCGGCTTTGCCAGATTTCTTATTAAAATGTGTAATTCTTATAGGAGACTTGGTTAGGAATAGCTTTGGTTTAGAACCATCTTTTGTAAGAGGAAGTTCCATCCCTACCCAAAAACCTTCATTTTTAATATCTGTAGTCAAACCTTCGAAAACACCATTATTCCTTGGCTGCTGAATTCCTGTTGAAGTAAAATAATCTGGTAATTCAAAGTTTTTAATGAACTCTCCATTGGAATCTACATAAAAGATTGAAGGTTTCTGATTTTTTGCAATAGCACCTTCACTAGTAAGTACAATATTTTCAACAGTATTATCTATTCTAATTGATTCTAGATCTAAAGTGTTTTCTTTCAAAAATCCTGAAGCTCTATTCAGTTTTATTACTTCAGAAAAAATAACGGTATCTATTAGATTTTGCTTCAGAATAATTTCCGCCTTATAAATCCTAGGATTCCCGGGATGGTCGCAAACTAAATAATAATCTCCATCCTGATAATCTATACCAGAAAGTCCCCCAACTTTAGTCTCTTCAATTATTAGATTTTCATCGATAACATAATCGTCCAAAAATCGGAGTTCAATCTTATCTCTGCTAATTTTTTTTGAAATTCCACAACCTACAAGGCATATCGTAATTAAGAAGAGTAGCGTTTTTTTCATTTATTGGAGTAAAAAGTAAAAATAACAAATCCTTAAGATAATTATAGGAGTTTGTTGAGAGATTCAGGAATTACTAAAAAGTATATTTGAGTATTAATAACCATTAAAAATGAAAATTATGAATAATGACCAATTAGAAGGAAAATGGAAACAAATTAAAGGAGACTTTAAACAAAAATACGGAAAAGTAACCGATGATGATACTACCTATTCTGAAGGAAAATTTGATGAAATGGTAGGACGTTTACAGGAAAAAACCGGTAAAACGAAGGAAGAAATTAGAAATGAAATAGATAAGTGGTAGATTATAGATCTTCATTTATTGAAAAAGGCTGCTTAATTTATTAAGCAGCCTTTTTTTATTAGTTTTTATCGGCGAGTTCCTCTTGATTTCTAAAGACAAGAGTATCGTCAAATTCATCTAGTAAAATGATACTATCTGTTTTAACTCTACCTGAAAGGATCTCCTTAGAAAGTTTATTTAAAACTTCCCGCTGCAAGACTCGTTTCACTGGTCTTGCTCCAAATTGAGGGTCAAAGCCTTGTCTTGAAAGATACGCTAAAGCTTCTTTCGTTGCGTCTAAAATGATTCCTTGTTGTAAAAGCATCTTTTTTAAACCTTTTAGTTGAAGACCTACAATTTTTAAAATGTCTTTTTTGTTTAAAGGAGTAAACAGAATAATATCATCTATTCTATTAATAAATTCTGGTCGTACACTTTGCTTTAATAATCCAAGCACTTCCACTTTTGCACTTTCCATTGCGGTGTCCAGATCTTTAACTGTCTCGAATTTTTCCTGAATAATACTTGAACCCATGTTAGAGGTCATTATGATAATGGTATTCTTGAAATCTGCTAGCCTTCCTTTATTATCTGTAAGTCTCCCTTCGTCTAGTACTTGTAGTAAAATATTAAAGGTATCTGGATGTGCTTTTTCAATTTCATCTAGTAAGATTACAGAATAAGGTTTTCTTCGAACTGCTTCCGTTAATTGCCCACCTTCATCGTAACCAACATATCCCGGAGGTGCTCCAACCAATCTACTTACCGCATGACGTTCTTGATATTCACTCATATCTATTCTGGTCATTGCAGCTTCATCATCAAAAAGATATTCTGCTAGTGCTTTTGCTAACTCTGTTTTTCCAACACCAGTAGTACCAAGAAATAAAAAAGTTCCAATAGGTTTTTTTTGATCTTGTAATCCAGCACGACTTCGTCTTACAGCATCACTCACAGCTTGGATTGCTTCTTCTTGCCCAACAACTCGCTTGTGCAATTCATCTTCTAATTTCAGCAATTTTTCGCGCTCACTTTGTAACATTTTAGTCACAGGAACTCCAGTCCATTTTGCAACAACTTCTGCAATATCTTCGTAAGTAACTTCCTCTTTTATCAGTGTTTTACTATCCTGATTGTCTTCCATCTGCTTCTGTAGTTGCTCTAATTGCTCTTGTGCTTCCTTGATTTTCCCATATCGAATCTCTGCAACTTTTCCGTAGTCTCCATCACGTTCGGCTCTTTCGGCTTCCAATTTAAATTGTTCGATATTAGATTTGGCAGCTTGAATATTATCTACTACTTCTTTTTCATTTTTCCATCTAGCATTCAATTCATTGCGCTCTTCCTTAAGGTTCGCTAGATCTGCAGTAAGCATTTTTAATTTAGACTCATCATTCTCACGTTTGATAGCCTCGATTTCAATCTCTAATTGAGTCACTTTTCTATCGAGTACATCCAATTCTTCTGGTTTGGAGTTGATCTCCATCCTAATTTTTGATGCGGCTTCATCCATCAAGTCAATCGCTTTGTCTGGCAAAAATCTATTGGTGATATAACGTTGAGAAAGCTCTACGGCAGCTATAATAGCCTCATCTTTAATTCTCACTTTATGGTGAGTTTCATACTTTTCTTTAATTCCTCTAAGAATAGAAATGGCACTTTCGGTATCTGGTTCATCCACCACCACTTTTTGGAAACGTCGCTCTAAGGCTTTATCTTTTTCAAAATATTTTTGGTATTCGTCTAAAGTGGTTGCACCAATTGCTCTTAGCTCGCCACGAGCCAACGCTGGTTTCAAAATATTGGCAGCATCCATAGCTCCTTGTCCGCCACCTGCCCCTACAAGTGTGTGGATCTCATCTATAAACAGCACAATATCTCCCTCACTTTCTGTAACCTCTTTAATCACTGCTTTTAAACGTTCTTCGAATTCTCCTTTGTATTTAGCTCCGGCGATCAAAGCTCCCATATCTAGGGAAAAGATTTGTTTATTCTTTAAATTTTCTGGAATATCACCATCTATAATTCTATGAGCTAAACCTTCAGCAATGGCAGTTTTACCAACACCAGGTTCCCCAACTAGCATCGGATTATTCTTGGTTCTTCTAGATAGAATTTGAAGCACTCGCCTAATTTCTTCATCTCTTCCAATTACAGGATCCAGTTTCCCTTCTTCAGCTAACTTATTAAGATTTTTGGCATATTTATTTAGAGAATTATAGGTTTCTTCAGCACTTTGAGAAGTTACTCTGTCTCCTTTGCGCAGCTCTTCTATAGCCGCTTTTAAATTTTTTTCTGAAGCGCCCTGATCTTTTAAGATTTGAGCGACTTTACTAGAAGATTTAAAAATGGCCAAAATAAGATGCTCTATAGAAACATACTCATCTTTCATTTTATTGGCAATCGTACTAGCTTCGTTTAAAGTTGAAGACGCTGTACGGGAAAGCATTATTTCTCCTCCAGTTACTTTTGGAAAATTCTCTAAGGTCTTATCCAAAATTTGCGTAAAAAGCCCAATATTTATATTTAACTTTTTAAGAAGAAAGGGAGTCACATTTTCATCGACCAAGGTTATGGCCTTAAAAATATGTTCATTTTCTATTTGTTGATGACCTAATTCCTGAGCAAGTTGTTGCGCTTGCTGAATGGCCTCTTGTGATTTTATAGTGAAATTGTTTAAATTCATAAGTTGAAATTTTTAAATACAAAATTGAAATATCAAAATATACACCAGCACAATAATACCGTCAAAATGACTGCTATTGCTGGGTTTAAGCAGACATTTTGTCTGTTTTAATTAAAAATAAGTTACGTCTTTTGATTTCTTTTTTAGATTTCATTAGGTAAACTTTAATACAGGGATGGATACTTTTATTGCTTGAAATCCTATTTTTGTACACTAAAATTATAATAAATATGGGATTTTTTGATAAAATGTTCAAGTCTGAAAATAATGACAATAAACCAGAAAAAATATCTGTTCCTTGGATCCAGTTAACTCAAATGGAAACATTGGAGGAAATTGCTGAAGATTCATCTAACCAACCAATTGCAATTTTGAAGCATTCTACATCTTGTGGAATAAGCAGAATGGTATTAAGACAGTTCGAGCAAAATTATAATCTAGATCCAAATTCAGTTAAATTATATTTTCTAGATCTATTAAGCTATAGAGATATTTCTAATAAGATAGCAACAAGATTCAATGTTCCTCATGAAAGTCCTCAATTAATTGTGATCAAGGATGGAAAGGCAATTTATGATGCTTCCCACAGTGAAATCAATGTGGAGAAATTGAAGACAGTTTAACCCTAATTCAGGCTTTGTTTTTTAGGGGGATCTATTACAAATTTTTTAATAGAGTTTTCTTGTTTATATTTTGTGAATTACCTCAGGAGTCTCTCGATTTTAACAAGTAGATTTCTTAAAATTTTCTTTTGTAATTTTTTAATAGGGTAGGTTAAAGTTCTTATAAAGATTTATTATGTAAGAATTTACACATGTATCTTCATACT
>Ga0209309_10003397_pt1 | contig 13772 bp, 13 predicted proteins | sample COGITO_mtgs_1204_2_FD_184807 | JGI IMG/M metagenome (GOLD analysis project Ga0209309, IMG submission 184807) | Pelagic marine microbial communities from North Sea - COGITO_mtgs_120412 (SPAdes) (version 2) | ecosystem: Environmental > Aquatic > Marine > Epipelagic ...
TGGTCATAAAAAAGCTAATGCTGCTAATGTCACTCCAACTTCATACGTTAATACCATTTATTCAGTTATGCTTTGTGGACCTGGAAGTAGTTTAACATTATGTGTTGATCCTGTTGTGCTTGGATCAGAGACAGCTGGTAAAAGTTTTGATTTAAGCTCTATTACTGCAGGAGCGAGCGCCGGTGGCATGGGAAGTTTAAGTACAGTTCCGTATGGGACTACATATTCTTTTTTTCAAGTTATTTTAGATAGACAATTTACAGTGACAGCTGGAGGATCTGATGGATCTAATACTTGCGCAACAGAGGCAAATTCCGGAAATGGTACAGCGTCAAGTGGTGCAACACCAGCGATTGCAGTAGCTGGTGGGACAGCTGCCGCTCAAGTGATTAAGATTCCAGATGGCTCTGTTCTTGCAACAAATATGAGCGGAACTGATGTGATTGATGGAAGTGTTAGTGCCAATGATGAGCCTGCTGGAGATGCAGTTGACAGCGATACACCTTATATAAAATTTAGAATTGCTCTTGCAACTCCTTTTACATTAAAACCAGGTAGAATGCCTAATGTGCAAGTTGCATTTAGTTTAACTAATGCTGTAAGTTTTTTTGATTATAATGGCGCAACTGCAGGAGGTGACTGTGGTGTAACGCCAAATGCTCCATCTGTTTCTATAACTTTTGTAGAGTAAGGTGTAATCTGATCAAATTTAAAAAGATATTTATAATTTTATTCTCAATTATTTATCTCCTAATTGCACCTTCTTATTCTGCAAACCAAACAAAGAGCAAGTGCTGCTTAAGAAATCTAATTTAAGCCCTATGAAAAATAGGGCTTAAGTCTTTTAAATTTATATTGTAATTCTGGTAATGTAGAAGTTTGACTAGAATTAAGTGTTGATTACGTGCTAGAATTGTAACTCATCAAAAAAACTATCTCTTAAATGCAAAAATCTTCAATAACCTATATCTTAAAATTATCTATACCTATTTTCTTTGCAAATTTAGCAATTCCTTTAGTGGGAATTATCGATACATCTCTGATGGGGAACTTGGGAAATCTTTCTTATCTTACAGCAACATCAATTGCAGCAAACTTATTTTCAATGATATTTTGGAGCTTTGGATTTCTTAGAATGGGAACAGTAGGTATGGTATCGCAGGCTTTAGGACAAAATAATTATCAAGAAATTTTAAATATAATTTTAAGAAATTTATTATTTGTATTAATGGTTTCAGTTCTAATTTATATATCCCAATTTTTTATTCTTAATTTAAGCTTAAAAATATTTGATTTATCAGAATTAACTAAAGAATTTTATATTCAGTATTTTAAAATTAGAATTTATTCAGCACCAGGTGAGCTAACTTTATATATTATAACAGGCTTATTTGTTGGTTTGCAAAAAACTAAAATTTCTAGCTTGGCTGTAGGATTTTTTTCTATTTTAAATATTGTTATAAGTGTAATTTTGGTTACAAAATTTGATTTAAATATTAAAGGAGTAGCTTATGGCACATTATTTTCTGCTTTAGTTACATCTGTAATATTTTTAACTTATACCTTTTATTATCTTAAAAAATTTACTACTATTGAACTCAATATAACTAAACTTTTAGATTTTAAAAAAATTAAGAAGATTTTTAATATTAATTTTAATATTTTTATTAGAACTATCTTGTTAACTTTCTCCTTTTTGTGGTTTACTTATCTTGGAACTCAAATAGGAGAGAATTATGTTGCAGCTAATGCTATTTTAATTAATTTAGTTTTTTTATCTGCATTTATATTAGATGCTTATGCGTTTTCAACTGAAGGAATGGTTGGATATTCTTTAGGTAAAAAAGATTTAAAACTTTTTAAAACTATTGTTAAGAATTCTTTTATCCTAAGTTCTTTAACAGGTCTTTTTATTTCAATTATTTATTTTTTTATTAATCAATATGTAATTAATTTAATGTCTGATATTGAGGAAATTAGAAAGTTAAGTGCATCTTATGTAATTTGGTTAATATTGATACCTTTTATTGCATCATTCTGTTATCAATTTGATGGTATTTTCATTGGCACTTCTCAAACAAAAGAACTTAGAAATGCTATGATTTTTTCTGTATTTTGTTATCTGCTAATTTCAATAATTTTAACAAACTATTTATCTAATACAGGAGTTTGGATTTCTCTTTGTTTCTTTATGATTTTAAGAGCTCTTTCATTATACTTTTATTTAGATAGAATTTATCAAAGATTTAATTAATATTTAAAATTATATAATATTACTAAAAATGAAAAAACTTTTAGGGATCATAGTTCTTGGTTTGTTGTTGAGTGGGAATGCTTATGCAGGCAAACAAGATATGATTTCTGCACTTAAGGGAATTCCTGGAGTTGCTGATGCTTCTTGGGCACAAGATATATCGCTTTGGGTGGTTATGACAGATCCAAATGCAGGACATAATTTTGATCAAATGGGAGCAATGATTTGTGATGGAGGTGTGAGTAATTTTGCTGTGAGAAAAGGTTATACAATTACTTTTTGGAACCCATACACAAAAAAACCAATTACAAAATTTAGATGTTATTAATGAAAAAAAAACTAATAATTTTTATTCCATCAATAGAGGACGGAGGAGTAGAAAAAAATTTATTTACCGTAGTAAATTATCTAAGTAGAAAAATTAAGAATATCCAAATTATAACCTGTAACAATAACTTTAAAGATAAGTTTAACAAAAGAATAAAATTCATAGGCACCAAAAATAGTATTTGGAATAATTGTAATAAAAAAATAAAATATTTTATCTGTCTATTAATTTTATTTAAGAACTTATTTCTACAAAAAGAAAAGACCCTTGTTTTTGCATTTCAGGCAAATATTTACACAATCATAGTATCAAAAATATTTAATACAAAAGTAATTACAAGATCAAATACTTCACCATCGGGTTGGTCAAAAAATAAAATAAAAATCTTTTGTTATAAACTTTTTTTAAATTTAGCAGATGACATAATGGTAAATTCAAAGATGTTTCAAAAAGAATTTTTTAAAATTTTTAAAATTAAAACGAAATGTATTCTCAATCCATTTGATAAAAATCTTATTAGAAAAAAATTATTAAAATATAAAAAAATTAAATTCTTTGAAAAAAAAACTTTAAATTTGATATCTGTTGGGAGACTCACAGATCAAAAAGATCAATTAACCTTATTGAAATCCTTAAAATATGTTAATTCAAATTTAAAACCTAGATTGATAATAATTGGAAAAGGTAGGAATTTAAATATTCTCAAGGAATATGCTGCTAGAAATAAATTACAAAAAATTATTAAATTTACAGGATATCTAAATAATCCATTTCCATATATAAAACAGTCGGAAATATTAATACTAACATCTAAATTTGAAGGACTACCTAATATTCTTTTAGAAGGTCAATTTTTAAAAAAGTACATAATATCTACCAACTGTCCTACCGGACCCAAAGAAATATTATTAAATGGCCTGGCTGGTGATTTAATTAAAATAGGAGATTCAAAAAAATTAGGATATTTAATTAATAATTATTACTATAATAAAAAAAATATTTTAAAAAAGATCAAATTAGGCTCAAAATTATTAGGTCGATTTGATTATGAAGTTAACTGTAAACAATATTTAAATTTTGTACTTAACAATTTTTAATTAAAGTATTAAAAACCTATATAAAAAATTATGCAAATTCCTTTATGTAAACCAAGTATAGACAATAAAGAATTAAGAATTATTTCAAAATCTCTTAAGACACCATGGTTAACACACGGACCTTATAATTTAAAATTTGAAAAATTATTTAGTGACAAGTTTAAGGTACCTTACTCTTTATCAATGAACTCGTGCACAAGCGCATTGGAATGTGCCATTAAATGTCAGGATCTAAAAGGAGAGATTATAATCCCAAGTTTTACTTGGGTATCAACTGCAAATGCTATTCTCAATGCAGGTTGTAAACCAGTTTTTGCTGATATTGAATTAAACTCGAGAAATATAGATCCAAAAAGTATTATAAAAAATATAACTAAAAAAACAGTAGCCATTATTATAGTTCATTTTGCAGGTCTACCATGTGATATGGAAAATATTTTAAAAATTTGTAAGAAGTATAAATTAAAACTAATTGAAGATAGTGCTGAAACATTAGGTGCGCAATACAAAAAAAGATATACAGGCTCTTTTGGTTTAGGTTGTTTTTCATTTTTCCCTACCAAAAATATTACAACGACTGAAGGGGGAATGTTGACTTTCCAAGACAAAAGATTATTTGATAAGGCAAAAAAAATAATAGCACATGGAATTGATAAAAGCTTAAAAAAAAACTTTTGGCATAGAGAGTCATCACTACCAGGACACAATTATAGACTGCCAAATCATCTTGCAGCACTTGGTTTTTCTCAGTTAAAAAAATTAAATTTTTTTAATAATAAACGCAGAGCAATAGCTAAGATCTATGACAAAGAACTATCTAAATTTAATAATTTTTTTATTTTACAAAAAGTTCCTAAAAATTTTACTCATTCATATCAAATGTACACAATCAGAGTTCCTAAAAAATATCGTTCTAATTTTTTAGATTTTATGAGAAAAAAAAAAATTGAAGTATCAGTTCATTTTGACCCACCACTACATGAACAAAAATACCTTAGACTTTTTTACAAAAAAAAATTGCCACAAACAGATATTTTGTCAAAAGAAATAGTTACATTACCAATATTTCCTGATATGACAAAAAAACAAGTATATTATGTTATTTCAAATATTAAAAAATTTATCTCAACATTGAAATTATGAAAACAGCTTTAATAACTGGTGGTCTTGGTTTTATAGGAACGCATATTGCAATCGACTTGCTAAAATCTAAAAAAGTTAAAAAGTGTATTCTTTTAGATAATTTTGGTGGGTATATGAATCCCACAAAAAAAAATTTTTATGATTTCAGAAAAAAAAGATTAGACCTTATTAATAATAAAGTGATTGAAAGATGTGATACAAATAATTTTAAATCAGTATTTGAGATTATTAAAAAACATCAACCAGAAATTATATTCCACACAGCAGCGTTGCCACTTGCTAAACTTGATAATCTTAACACAGATGAAGCTAAAATTGGATCTGTTGACTCAACTGTAAATATACTTGATGCTATTGCATTACTTACTAAAATTAAGAATAATTATAAGTGTAAAAGATTCGTTTATATATCTTCTAGTATGGTTTATGGAGATTTTAAAACAAGCAAAGTTAATGAAACAAGTACAGTTAAACCTAAAGAAGCTTACGGAACAATGAAACTTGCTGGTGAAATAATTACAAAAGGCATAAGTGTATTAAATAATATTCCGTATACAATAATTAGACCTTCAGCAGTTTATGGACCAACAGATATGAATAGGAGGGTTTCACAAATTTTTGTAGAAAATGCATTTACAGATAAGCTAATTGAAATTGAGGGAAAAAATGAAAAATTAGACTTCACTTACATTGAGGATTTAGCAAAAGGGTGCGTTCTTGCTGGAACTAAAGACAAAGGTATAAATCAAATATTTAACATAACATATGGTAAGGCTCAAACCTTATATTCATTTGTAATTAATCTTAAAAAAATTTTTCCTAACCTAAATTTTAAGATTAAACCAAGAGACAAGACAAAACCAAGCAGAGGAACTTTGTCAATTAATAAAGCAAAAAAACTGTTAAATTTTAATCCGAAATACAATTTAAAAATTGGTGTTAAAAAATACGTAAAGTATTTGATCGATAACAATATTTATAAAAAAAATTGAAAAAAAATAAAAAAAAGCTAATTTTTTTTTGCCCTCAAATATCAGATGGAGGTATTGAAAAAACACTAATTAATTATTTGAATTATTTTTCAATAAATAATGAAGTGGCTCTAGTTACAAATACATTTAATACAAAACAACTAAAATTAATAAATAAAAAAGTCAAAATAATTAATTTTAAGATTAAATATTTAATTAAATTTAGAATTTTGAATAATCTTATATGCTCTTTTTTATTAGTTGGTATAACAAAAAAAAACTCAATAATTTTTTCTCTTCAGGATCATTTTTTTTTATTATTTTTCAAACTTTTAGGTCTTAAAAAAAAATTAATTATTAGAACACCAACTGCAATTTCCAATAACAAAAATAAATATGAGTCAAAATTTTTAAATAAACAACATTTTTTTAAAAAATTTATTATTAGATTTTACAAGTATTCAGATATGGTTATTACTTTTTCAGAAAACAATAAAAATTATCTTAAAAATGATTTGAAAGTTAAAAATGTGAAAGTAATTTATAATTATTTCCCAAAAAAAAATGGCAATAAAAAGATTAAAAGGATTTATAATATATTTTTTATAGGGAGACTTGTTGAAGACAAAGATCCTGTTTTTTTTTTAAAAAATTTGATAGAGATGCAAAATTTTACTAAATTTAAAATTCATATTGTGGGCAAGGGTAGTTGTTTAACAGAAATGAAAAAAATTTCACAGAACTTTTCTAAGAATATTAAATTTCATGGATATTTAAAAGATCCTTTAGTTAAACTTCATAAGATAATTGACATTGTTTGTGTTACTTCAAAATATGATGGAACTCCAAATATTCTTGGTGAGGCTTTAAGTTATAAAATACCTTGTCTTGCTCCATCAAAAGTTGGTTTAAGCAATTTCCTTTTTGAAAATGGTAAATTTGGTTATTTGTATAAACCAGGTAATGATCAAAGTTTTAAAAACCAAATTAAGTACATCTTAAATAATTATAATTATGCCATTAATAAAGCAAAGAATGGTTTTAATTCTTTGGATAGATTTAACAAAAAAAATACCCTGAATAAATTGGATAATATTATACAAAAAATATAAATAACATTTACTAAGATATTTTTTTTGAATAGCTAATGTGATGAAAGACTATTGCTGCACTATTAGATATGTTCAAACTCTCAACATTTTTATTAATATCTATTTTTACAAAATAATCTACATATTTTCCTGTATGCTCTCTCATACCAAATCCTTCAGAACCAAAAAGTAATATATTATTTCCTTCCCATTTAATTTCTGTAAAATTTTTTTCTCCTTTTGCGTCAAATCCATATACCCAAAAATTTTTTTCTCTTAAATTTTTAAGTGTAGAATTGATATTTGATACTTCAAATATATTTAAATGTTCCATGCATCCACTTGCAGATTTATACATCAGTTTACTATCTGAAGGGAATTGTCTTTCTTTAACTATCAAACCATCAATGTTAAATGATGCTGCACTCCTTATTAATGAACCTATATTTCTTGGATCTGTCACTTCGTCTATACATACAAATGTTAAATTATTTTTCCCTTTTATAAATTCCTTCAACTCTGGTTGATCATATTTTTCAACTTCAGCAACATATCCACCGTGCATTATTTGATCTTTTGAAGTATATTTATCTAGCTCTTTTTTTGATTTAAAATATACCTTTACATCCTCTAAGACATTTTTTTTTGGATTCTTTTTATGAATATTTTTTTTACTATCTTCGGTCAAAAAAACTTTTAAAACTTTTCTTCTAGGATTTTTTAAAGCTTCAATCACAGCGTGCTTACCTACAATAAAAAAAGATGATTTATTCATAAAATATCTATGTTTTATACGTATTTTATCATGTTTTTACAGTAAATCTCGTGTTGCAATTGCATAATAAAAATATATAAAACGCTAGTTGTTTGAAGCTTTATTGAACAAGGGGACGCTTCCCCAATTAGGAGGGGTTCCAGAGCGGTCAAATGGGGCGGGCTGTAAACCCGTTGACTTCGGTCTTCGAAAGTTCGAATCTTTCCCCCTCCACCATTCAATAAATTTTTTTATAACATTGGAGTGTATTCTTGATGTTGTGCGGGTGTAGTTCAATGGTAGAACGCTAGCCTTCCAAGCTGGATGTAAGAGTTCGATTCTCTTTACCCGCTCCAAGAAAGAAAAATTATTAATAAAAACAAAAACTGAGGTAAAAAAGAAATGTCAAAAGAAAAATTTGTAAGAAATAAACCGCACTGTAATATCGGTACTATTGGTCATGTCGACCACGGTAAGACAACATTGACAGCTGCTATCACAATTACACTAGCAGATGCAGGTGGTGCAAAAGCAGTTGCGTACGATCAGATTGATAAAGCTCCTGAAGAAAAGGAAAGAGGAATTACAATTTCAACTGCTCACGTAGAATATGAAACTGAAAAAAGACACTATGCACACGTTGACTGTCCAGGTCACGCTGACTATGTAAAAAATATGATTACAGGTGCAGCTCAAATGGACGGCGCGATTTTAGTTGTAAACGCAGCAGATGGTCCAATGCCTCAGACAAGAGAACACATTCTTTTGGGAAGACAAGTTGGAATTCCAGCGATTGTTGTTTACTTAAATAAAGTTGACCAAGTTGATGACAAAGACATGATCGAACTTGTAGAAGAAGAAATTAGAGAACTTTTAACTTCATACAAATACCCAGGTGACAAAACTCCTATCATTAAAGGATCTGCGTTAGCTGCTGTTGAAAAGAGAGATGATGAAATAGGAAAAAATTCAATTATGGAATTAATGAAAGCAGTAGATGAATTTATTCCTCAACCAGCTAGAGATGTTGATAAGCCATTCTTAATGCCTGTTGAAGATGTTTTTTCAATATCAGGAAGAGGAACTGTAGCAACTGGTAGAGTTGAATCTGGAGTTATCAAAACTGGTGAAGAAATTGAAATCGTTGGTATTAGAGATACAAAGAAATCAGTTTGTACTGGTGTTGAAATGTTTAGAAAACTTTTAGACTCTGGTGAAGCTGGTGATAACGTTGGTATCTTATTAAGAGGAGTTGAAAGAACTGACATTGAAAGAGGACAAGTTCTTTGTAAAGTTGGTTCAATTAAACCACACACTAAATTCGAAGCTCAGGCATATGTACTTAAAAAAGATGAAGGTGGAAGACATACTCCTTTCTTTACTAAATACAGACCGCAGTTTTATTTTAGAACAACTGACGTAACAGGTGAAGTTACATTACCAGCAGGAACAGAAATGGTTATGCCAGGTGATGATGCTAAATTTACTGTTACATTAATTACTCCAATTGCAATGGATGAAAAATTAAATTTTGCTATCCGTGAAGGTGGTAGAACAGTTGGTGCTGGAGTAGTAACTAAAATTATAGAGTAAACTCTATAGGAGTGTAGCTCAATTGGTAGAGCGCCGGTCTCCAAAACCGGAGGCTGAGGGTTCGAGTCCCTCCGCTCCTGCCAATAAGCTTAAAGTATTATGAAGAACCCAATAAAATTTATTCAAGAAGTTAAACAAGAAGCTTTTAAAGTTTCTTGGCCCACTGGAAAAGAGACGATGCAGGGCGCATTAATGGTTTTTGCTATGGCTGTTATAATGTCACTTTTTTTTCTTCTTCTTGATCAGGTTTTAAAGTTCTTTTTAGATGCACTATTAAAGGTTAGTATTTAATGAAAAATTGGTACATTGTTCAGTCTCATTCAAACTTTGAAAATAAAGTTGCAGGATTAATCAGAGAAGAAGCAGAAAAAGCTAAGATTTCTGAAAAAATTGAAGAAATAGTAGTCCCAACCCATGATGTAACTGAAGTTAAAAGAGGGAAAAGAATTCAAAGAAAAAAGAAATATTTTCCAGGTTATGTATTAATAAAGAGTGAAATGGATAATGATCTTTACCATTTAATTAAGAATTTAAAGAGAGTTAGTGGTTTTTTAGGTTCAAAAGGCATCCCGGTTCCAGTTTCAGATAAAGAAATAGAAAAAATATTAGGCCAAATAAAAGATGGTGTAGCACAGCCAAAATCTGGTATAGAATACAGCATTGGTGAAAAAGTTCAGGTAGTCGATGGGCCTTTTGCATCGTTTAGTGGAATGGTTGAAGATATTGATGAAGAAAAATCAAGACTAAAAGTTTCTGTATCAATTTTTGGAAGACCAACACCAGTAGATTTAGAGTATAACCAAGTTGAGAAGGTAAGTTAATGGCAAAAGAAATAAGTGGATATATAAAATTACAAATCAATGGGGGTCAAGCAAACCCTGCACCTCCAGTTGGACCAGCTCTTGGACAAAGAGGAATTAATATTATGGAATTTTGTAAAGCATTTAACGATAAGACTAAAGCTTTTGCAGGAAAACCAATCCCTGTTATTATTACAGTTTATAAAGATAAAAAATTTGATTTCGAAATAAAATCACCACCTGCTTCTCACTTTATAAAAGAAGCTGCAAAATTAAAAGGTGGATCTAAAGAACCAGGAAGAAGTGTTGCTGGATCAATTACAAAAAAACAAGCTGAGGAAATAGCTACTCAAAAAATGAAAGATCTTAATGCTCATGATTTAGAACAAGCTGTTAAGATTATTGCTGGATCAGCCAGATCAATGGGTATAGAGGTTAAAGAATAATGTCTTCGAAAAGATTTAATAACCTTCCGAAAAAAACTAAAGACTTACCAGCAGAGGTAATTGAAAAATTACTAACTGAAGTAAAAAAAAACTGTACAACAAAATTCGATGAGTCAATTGACTTAAGCTTCCAAGTTAATAACAAACAAAAAAAAGGCGAAGTAAATATAAGAACTGTTGTTAATTTACCTGGTGGTACAGGAAAAAAAGTTAAAGTTGCAGTAGTATGCGAAGATGCTAAAGCTAACGAAGCAAAAGATGCTGGTGCTGATATTGTTGGCAGTGATGAATTGATTGAAAAAATTAAAGGTGGTGAATTAAATTTTGAAAAATTAATTTGCACACCTGGAATGATGATAAAACTTTCCAAACTTGGAAAAGTTTTAGGACCAAAAGGTTTGATGCCCAATCCTAAACTTGGATCTGTCTCTGAAAATATTAAACAAGCTGTAACAGATGCTAAATCTGGTCAAGCTGAAATAAGAAATGATAAGGATGGTAATATTGGAGTTAGCATTGGAAAAAAATCATTTAGTGATGATAAATTATTAAAAAATTTTAAAGCAATACTTGACACTTTAGAAAAAGAAAAATCGAATAACACATTAAAAGGTGATTTAATTAAAAATACTTTCGTTACTTCAAGTATGGGAGTTTCTTACAAAGTTAAGTTAGGTAAGGTTATATAATTATGATGAACAAGGAACAAAAAAAAAATTATATTAGTGAGATAGAAAGTCAGTTTAAAAACAACGAAGCTGTTATTGTTACTCACTATCAAGGTTTAACGATGACACAACTTGATGATTTAAGATCTAAAATGCGAGAACATGGAATTAAGTTTCAAATAACTAAAAATAGAATTACAAAATTAGCTCTTGAAAAAACTAAATGTAAAGATCTTTCAAATTTGTTCACTGGCCCAACAGCTGTAGCATTCTCAAGTGATGCAATTATTTCTGCTAGAATTCTATCCAAATTTGCTAAAGATAATGAAAACCTAAAACTTTTAGGTGGAATAATGGGTGAAGAAGTCCTAGATCAAGCTGGAGTTCAAAATGTGGCTAATTTACCTACCTTAGATGAGGCTAGAGCAAAAATTGTTGGAATTTTAGCTACACCAGCATCAAAATTTGTAAGTATTTTGCTTGCACGATCTGAAAAAATGAGTAATTTGGCACCAGAAAATTCTGAAAAAACAACCTAAAGAAGTACATTAAAAATATGCCTGACCTAAATAAAATTATTGAAGATTTATCAAGTTTATCTGTTGTTGAAGCAGCTGAACTTTCAAAACAACTTGAGGAAAAATGGGGTGTTACAGCTATGGCTGCAGCCGCTCCAGCAGCAGCAGCAGCGGGTGGAGCTGCAGAAGAAGCAAAGGATGACTTTACAATCATGTTAGTTTCTGCTGGTGATAAAAAAATTAACGTTATTAAAGAAGTAAGAGCCGCAACATCACTAGGTCTTAAAGAAGCAAAAGATTTAGTTGAAGGTGCTCCAAAAGAAGTAAAATCTGGCGTTAATAAAAAAGACGCTGAAGAAATTAAGGCTAAGTTGGAAGCAGCTGGCGCAAAAGTAGAACTTAAATAAATTAATTAGAAAGAACTAAATTGCTGATTAATTTATTAATCGGTAATTGATTTGTAGATGCAATTATCTTTTACTGAAAAAAAAAATGTTAGAAAAAGTTTTGGAAAGTTAACAGAGTCATTATCAATTCCAAATCTAATCGAAGTTCAAAAAAATTCTTATAAAGAATTAACTGATTTCAAAGAAAATGCAGAACTAACCAAAGGTTTTGACAGAGTTTTTAAAAGTATTTTTCCAATTGAAGATTTAAACGATAAAGCAACATTAGAATATGTTTCTTATAGATTAGAAAAACCGAAATTTGATACAGAGGAATGTATACAAAGAGGTTTAACTTATTCTTCAGCTCTTAAATGTACATTAAGATTAGTTGTCTATGAAATAGATCAAGAAAATAACACTAAAGATATACTGTCAGCTAAAGAACAAGAAGTTTACATGGGAGAGGTTCCTATGATGACAAATAGTGGAACTTTTATAACAAATGGTGTTCAAAGGGTTGTAGTAAACCAAATGCATAGAAGCCCAGGTGTATTTTTTGATCATGATAAAGGTAAATCTCATGCTAGTGGAAAATTACTTTTTAATTGTAGAGTAATTCCTAATAGAGGCTCTTGGTTAGATTTTGAATATGATGTTAAAGACCTACTTTATTTTAAAATAGATAGGAAAAAGAAAATATTTGCCTCAACATTACTAATGGCTCTAGGTTATAATAAAAATGAAATAGTTAATGAATTTTATGACAAAGAACAATTTTCTTTCGATGAAAAAACAAATAAATGGAAAACTAAATTCAATCCAGAAAATTACAAAGCTAAAAATTTTTCAGAAGAAGTTATTGATTTTAAAACTGGTAAAGTTGTTATAGCGCTTGGGGATAAAGTTAATTTTTTAACTGCAAAAAAATTATCCAATGATGGCTTAAAAGATATTTTAGTTAGTCAAGAGTCCTTATATGGAAAATTTTTACATAAAGAAATTAAAGTTAGTGACGAAGAAGAAGGAACATTTGGAATTGGAACTGAATTAAACGATACTATTATTAAAAAAATTTTAGAAGCAAATATTTCTACAATAGAGATTTCAGTTACAAACTCTATAAATAAAGGCCCTTACTTACTTACTACTATTTTAAATGATAAAAATAACTCTAAAGAAGAAGCAATTACAGAAATTTACAAAGTCTTAAGACCGGGTGAACCCCCAACAATTGAAATAGCCACACAAATATTTAATAATCTATTTTTTAGTTCAGATAGATATGATTTATCTGATGTTGGTAGAGTTAAGATGAACTCAAGATTAAACCTTACTTGTTCTGATAAAATTACAATTTTAAGAAATGATGATATTTTGGCAATAATCCATAAAATGTTAGATCTTCGTGATGGAAAAGATGAGGTAGATGACATTGATCATTTAGGCAATAGAAGAGTAAGATCTGTAGGTGAGTTGGTTGAAAATCAAGCTCGTATAGGTGTTTATAGAATGGAAAGAGCCATTAAAGAAAAAATGACAACTCTGGATATTGAGTCTGCTATGCCCCAAGATTTGATAAATGCAAAGCCACTGACAGTATCTTTAAAAGATTTTTTTGCTAGTTCACAATTATCACAATTTATGGATCAAACTAATCCTCTATCTGAAATTACTCATAAAAGAAGAGTTTCGGCATTAGGACCGGGTGGTTTGACTAGAG
>Ga0209309_10003404_pt1 | contig 13758 bp, 7 predicted proteins | sample COGITO_mtgs_1204_2_FD_184807 | JGI IMG/M metagenome (GOLD analysis project Ga0209309, IMG submission 184807) | Pelagic marine microbial communities from North Sea - COGITO_mtgs_120412 (SPAdes) (version 2) | ecosystem: Environmental > Aquatic > Marine > Epipelagic ...
GATTTTGCGTTGAATGCCTTTTCGTTGGTCATGGTTGAATACCATTATAATGGTCCCGGCTCGGAGGATCCTGAAGGTTATCTGGCCGCTCAGGAAGGCGTGGCTTTTGATAAAGGCGGCGTGTATTTGTTAGGACGCCATTATCTTGCAGCGGGTGTTCAGGCCCAGGTCAATCCACTGCTCAGCGTTTCGGGACAGGCCTTAATGAACTTGAGTGATGACTCGGCGTTTTTATCGATGGCAACGAGTTATAATGCCAGTGAAAATACGTATATTGATGTTGGTTACTATCATTTTCTCGGTGACGCGGTCGTTACCGCAACCGACTTAGAGATCACGCAGGGGTCCGAGTACGGTATCTTCCCGCGATCGCTTTATGTGAGCCTTCGGTGGTATTTTTAAAACCTTGATCGACCGATAGCGCAACTGGCTGTTGCGCCAACGGATCAATTAAATCATAAAGCAAGGACAATCATTCGGTGAGTCGGCGCGAGGAAGTGTTAACGGAAATCGGCATTGAGCGCTGGCGCCTTCGTGGTGCTGCCACGTCCGCCGGCGTTGAGTTCGAGACCGATCCAGCCCATCCGGCCAATCCACAGCCAACCCCTAACGCGCCCGTTGCGGCAATGGATAGGGCAGCGTCGCGAATCGATTGGCAGGTCTTGGTCCGAAATTATCGAACCGTTGCGACGTTGCAGCTCAGCAAACAAGGACAAGGCAATGATGCGGCGCCACAGCTGAATCAACTCTCAGATGATATTGGATTAGCGGTGAACGGATTGGCCACGAAACCCTTACTGCAGTCGCAACTGCTCTCAACGAGCGGTGAGCAAGTACTTGATGCGACGAAAGCCGCGACGTGGGTCGCTGATTTGCCAACAACCGTTTTAGTGCTGACGGGTCAATGTCCTGAGTTGATCGTTTTGATCGAACAGGTGTTTGCAGAGCGGGGTGAGGGTCGCAATTGGGTCATGCAAGTGCCGGATCTTTTAGCGCCCGCGACCGCTGTTGAACGCAAAGCCAGGCTTTGGCAGCAGTTGAGTTCGCAAGGGTCGTGATGCGGTCTGACAATGCCAAGTTTCGAATGATGAAACACATCGACCTACCGTATGTGTTAAACAACGAGCATGCAGCCTATTCGCACCCATGGACCCAGGGTAACTTTAGAACGAGCCTAAATGGCACCGACTATTGTTGTCTTGTTTTGATGGATCAACGTGCTGTCGGGCATGGCATCTTAAGCACTGGTGCAGGGGAAGCCCATGTGCTCAATCTGTGTGTCCATCCTGAGCAGCAAGGCGCAGGGCTCGGTCGGGAATTGCTGAATCACCTGCTGGCCCAAGCCGCTGTGCGTAAAGTAAGCAGTGTCTTTTTAGAGGTTCGAGCCTCAAATTCGGCCGCCATCGCGCTCTACGACACCACCGGATTCAATGAAATTGGCCGTCGCCGAAATTATTATCCGATCGATGGCGGTCGCGAGGATGCGATTGTCATGGCGAAGGAACTGTTCTAGCGACCTGAAGCGCGAGCCGCGCTATAATGCGCGCCAGATTTAAAGGGGGCCTCATGGCCAAAACCGAAGTCGATCGACGCCGTACCTTCGCCATCATTTCTCATCCAGATGCTGGCAAGACCACAATTACCGAAAAGCTATTGCTCTTGGGCAAAGCCATCGCAATGGCGGGCACGGTCAAGTCTAAAAAGTCAGACCGCTATGCGACCTCCGATTGGATGGCCATGGAAAAAGAGCGTGGGATATCGGTCACCACCTCAGTGATGCAGTTCCCGTATCGGGATTGTGTGGTGAACCTCCTTGATACGCCGGGGCATGAGGATTTTTCGGAGGACACCTATCGCACGTTAACAGCGGTTGACTCTGTCCTGATGGTCATCGACGGCGCAAAGGGGGTTGAGGCGCGAACGGTGAAGCTGATGGAGGTCTGCCGACTTCGGGATACGCCGATTCTGACGTTTATCAATAAACTTGATCGCGAAACCCGCGACCCAATCGATGTGCTGGACGAAGTCGAGTCGGTACTCAATATCGGTTGCGCGCCCATAACTTGGCCAATTGGCATGGGGCAGCGGTTCAAGGGCGTCTACCATCTGTATGAGGATTGCATTTATCCGTATCGGGGAGAGGTCAAAGCCCCGCTTGAATCGCCGGAAAAAATAATGGGTTTGCAAAGCGAGGCGGTACGAGCCTTTTTAGGCGAAGACTGGGCGGCTTTTGAGGCCGAGATCGAATTGGTTCGCGGCGCGTCTCATGAATTTGATCAGGACCTTTATTTGGCAGGGAAACTCTCGCCCGTTTATTTCGGAACCGCGCTGCGTAATTTTGGGGTTATGGAAATGCTTGACGGGTTTGTCTCGATGTCACCGTCGCCACTACCCAGAACGACAACTGGGGCAACGGTTGATCCAAATGATCCTGAGTTTTCCGGTTTTGTGTTTAAAATTCAGGCCAATATGGATCCCAAACATCGAGATCGGATTGCGTTTTTGAGGGTCTGCTCGGGCACCTACGAGCAAGGCATGCGGATGCATCACGTTCGGCTCGGAAAATCGATCAAAGTTACAGACGCGGTTACCTTCTTAGCGGGTGAGCGGGCGGCTATTGGGACCGCTTTTGCGGGAGACATCATTGGGTTACACAATCATGGCACGATTCAAATCGGTGATACTTTCAGTGGGGGGCGAAAAGACCGTTTTATTGGTGTCCCGCACTTTGCCCCGGAGTTATTTCGCCGGGTTCGACTAAAGGATCCCCTGAAAAGTAAACAGTTGCGACAGGGCTTGACCCAACTATCTGAGGAGGGTGCAACGCAGGTTTTTATGCCCCTTGCCAATAATGATCTGATTCTCGGGGCGGTTGGGATTCTTCAATTTGATGTGGTGGCTTACCGGCTCAAAGATGAGTACAAAGTTGAGTGTGGTTACGATTCGGTCGGCGTTAATACGGCGCGGTGGGTCGTTTGCGACGATATTAAAAAGCTAGAAGAGTTTAAACGAAAGGCCGAAGGTAACTTGGCTTTGGATGGCGGTGGCCATCTCACGTATTTGGCACCCTCAAGAGTCAACTTGACCGTGATGGAGGAACGTTGGCCGGAGATCGAATTCAGGGCGACGCGGGAAATTGCTTAGACCATATCCTCGTAGGGATTGTTCAGTGTCAGCGAGATCGGATGGGTTTGACCTGGAATCGAAATCGTTGCAGGGGTCATCGTTAAGGCATCGCCCTCGACAACCGCTTCACCAAACCGATAAATAGGTTGGGTTTCACCCTTGATGCAAGCCGCATCATAGGCCTTTGTTGCCGCGGCAACGGTTTCTTGTCGAGCTTTATAGGTCCGCATCGCCGCCAGGCCATACCGTTTGGTCAGCATGGTCTCGGTCACAAAGGGTGACAGAATCGCAGCGGTTGCGTTGTTACCGCCGAAGCCTTTGGAATTAATAAATGCGGCCTGCATATCACTGGGATTGATCTCGCGGTGATCGAGCAGGAAGTCAAGCTGAGATTGATGCACATCCTCAGCAATTGCACGGGTCGTTTTAATGCCTGGGATGATGCCATCATGCCAAACGCCCAAGGACGCGATAATCTGATCGCCCGAAGCGCAGGCTAAGGAATGCCCAAGGAAGGCTTTGATTGCCGTGACCGGCCATTGACGGATGCCAAAGTTTTTCGCCAAAGCATTGAAGATGTGGGATTCGGTGACTCTGTTTTGCGGCGTGCCCGTACCGTGCGCTTGCATATAGGTGTTATTGGCTAGCGCTTTGTCGCCAAGAATTGCCCGGACAACGCCCATAGCTTTGCCGACGGTGAGGTAATTGCCGATGCCTGGCCCTGGAATCGATTTTTTAAAGCCATCAGCATTCACAAAGACATCGGCCACTGAACCATAGATATTGGCACCCAGTTCTAAAGCCAGTTCATCATCGAACAAGATGACGAACTGAGAGGCTTCAGCGAGGGTGAAGCCGCAATTTTCGGCAAAGGGTCGGCAAGCTCGAGTGTGATCGGGGCGTCCTTCGCGTCGACCGTCCAGTTTCAATAAGGCGTCATCCTCTGCCAGCGCACCCATGGTCCGATAACCTTCTATGACCTCCGGTGTGATCGGTGCTTCGCTCGATCCGATGACGGCCACGCGGCAATTACCGGCTCGAATGTCGGTGATGCCCTGTCGCAGGTTGTACAAAAAGGTGGCACAGGCCCCGACGTTTGCCCCGGTTGCGCCAACACTGCCTAAAATATAGGCGTTGACAAAATCTGCTGTCATCTCGGCCAGACCCAGGGGGCAGTTCTTTGCGCTGACCCGTTTACCCAAGAGCGCAGACTGCAACATGCCGCCCGAGCCGTTAAAGTCCAGTTGACCCATTGCGCTGCTGGCGTAGACTGCGATCTGATCGCCTGGCACCTTGTCTTGAACGGTTTGCCAAGGAATACCGAGTGATTGCACGGCATCTGACGCCCCGAATACGGTCAGCTGTAAACCGCGAGGATGGCTTCTTGATTGATAGAGCGCTTCTGGGTCAAACCCGGTGGGGAGTTGGCCCGCCGAATTCACCTTTGAGGCTCGACCATCTGGAAACAAAACACTGAGCGGTTCAGTCGCTGTAATCTGGACCTGCAAATTGTCCAGTTCTGTGACGGTCCAGCTCGCAGGGAGCTGCTCGGGCAGCTGATTTTTTTTGAGCGTAAAGCTTAAGGGCGCATTCTGTAGCCCCGTCATCATTGCCTGTTTGTTGGCACGGTAATGATCGGGATCAAACAAATTGTCATTAATCTTTCGAACAAGTGTGTTGGCGAGGATCGATTGCTCGTCGGCATCACACTGCATGAGCGCAGCTAAGGCTTTCAAGGTGGACTGCTGTTTACCCGATGCGAGCTGGTCATAAACCAGGCGGCGATAGCCGTGGTGTCCAGAGCTGCGTCCTGCCGGATTGATGCCGCCAAAACCGACGATTACAGGCAGTCTAGTCGTCAATGGTGAGGTCCTTGAAGGGCAGGGACAAATTGTAAACCTTAGCGATCATTATAATCCAGTCACCCCTTGCGTTTAAGTTAATGATCGAGTCTTGATTAGACCAACTCTATGGCAATGGCAGTGGCTTCTCCGCCGCCAATACAGAGCGCTGCAATGCCGCGCGTGAGGCCCTGCCGCTTTAACGCGTGCACCAGGGTCACAATCAGGCGTGAACCAGTGGAGCCAATCGGGTGGCCTTGTGCGCAAGCGCCGCCATAAATATTAACCTTGTCTGGATCAATACCCACCTCTCGTATAGCCAGCATGGTCACCATGGCAAAGGCTTCGTTGATTTCGAAAAGATCAACATCAGCAAGGGACCAGCCCACCTTGGTGAGCAGTTTTTGAATGGCATCGATCGGAGCAAGCGTGAACTCTGAGGGATGCCTGGAGTGGGTCGAGTGCCCTAGAATTTTAGCCAAAGGCTTTAAGCCATTTGACGTCACAGCGTCTGAACTGGCTAAGACCAAGGCCGATGCGCCATCCGAAATTGAGCTTGAATTTGCGGCGGTCACGGTGCCATCGGCCTTAAAGGCTGGTTTTAGCGTTTTAATTTTATCGAGATTGGCTTTGCCGGGTTGCTCGTCGATGCTGATGACCACCTTGCCGGCCCGAGTCGATATTTCAACCGGGACGATTTCGTCGGTCAAGGCATCGTTTTCAATCGCGGCGAGTGCTTTTTGGAGACTCTTAATCGCATAATCGTCCATATCCTCACGGGTAACTTGAAACTGATCGGCAACGTCTTGGGCAAAGGCGCCCATGAGACGGCCTGTTTTGGCATCTTCAAGGCCATCGGTAAACATCGCGTCCTGCAGTTCGCCATGCCCCATGCGCAGGCCAGTACGAGCTTTTGGCAGCAAGTAAGGCGCGCGGCTCATGCTCTCCATACCCCCGGCCACCATGATCTGATTGGTCCCGGCTTTGATTTGATCAAAGGCAAGCATCGCGGCTTTCATGCCAGAGCCACAGAGCTTGTTGATGGTGGTTGCGCCGACGCTGACCGGGATGCCGGCATCGATCGCGGCTTGTCGAGCCGGTCCTTGACGAAGGCCGCTGGGTAACACGCAGCCCATAATGACCTCATCGACCGCGCCGCCTTCAAGGTTTGCTCGGGCAAGCACGGCTCGTATGGCGGCTTCGCCGAGTTCAACGGCCGTTAAACTGGATAGGTCGCCCTGTAACCCGCCCATTGGGGTTCTGGCGCCGGCGGCAATGAATACGTCCTGGCTCATAAAGAATTCCTGATTGGTAAAGCGTCTTGATTAAAGGCCGGTTCACGGTAATCAACGTGTGAACCACCTTGGTGCGCAATGAGGATAAACCAAGCTCGCAATCAAGGCCAGCCTGAGCCTGTCTCGAACGAAGATTGTGGTAGTATTGCGAGCAGTTTTAGTCATTTAAGGAGAGTACGTCATGTCGGATAAAGCTGAAGCCGCACTGGCAATCTTTAAGTCCATTGAAGGGCTTGAAGAGGGCGTTGGGGACTGGTTTGAGGTTGACCAGGCGCGAATCAATTTGTTCGCGGATGCGACAATGGACCATCAGTTTATCCATATTGATCCGGAAAAATCCGCGGAATTATCGCCCTATAAAGTGACCATTGCGCACGGTTTTTTAACGCTGAGTTTGATTGTACATCTTGGAGGCTCGGTACCCATTCCGAAACCTGAGGCGTTAGCGGGGGTCTTCATGGGGGTCAACTATGGGCTTGATAAAGTCCGGTTCCCCGCGCCTGTGCCGGTTAATTCTAAAGTTCGTGCACGTCATCGTTTGATCGCAGCCGAGTTAAAGACACCCAATACCATTCAGTTAAAGCGTGAGGTTACGATCGAGCTTGAGGGCTCGGATAAGCCGGTGTGCGTTGCGGAGTCGCTGACGCGCCTGATGTATGGCTGATGGTGAGTTGAACGGAGAGTAGCAGATGGCGTCAATCACGCTGATTAAAGAAGATGATTTGATTCAGAGCATTCAAGATGCGCTGCAGTACATTTCTTACTACCATCCGGTTGACTTTATTCAAGCCGTGCATGGTGCTTATGAGCGCGAGGAATCAACTGCAGCCAAGGATGCGATGGCTCAGATCCTCATTAATTCAAGGATGTGCGCAGAGGGGCATCGGCCGATTTGCCAAGACACCGGTATCGTTAACGTGTTTGTCACTGTTGGTATGAAGGTTCAGTTTGATACGGAGCAGAGCCTGGACGACTTGATCAACGAAGGCGTCAGGCGCGCTTATGCGTTGCCTGACAATGTGCTGAGGGCTTCTGTTTTGAGCGATCCCGCGGGCGCGCGCCTGAACACGAAAGACAATACGCCCGCAGTGATTCATGTTGATCTGGTGCCGGGTAATGAGGTGAGTATTCATGTCGCGGCGAAAGGCGGCGGCTCGGAGGCGAAATCAAAGCTTGCGATGTTGAATCCTGCCGACAGCATCATCGATTGGGTTTTGAAGACGGTCCCGACGATGGGCGCGGGTTGGTGCCCGCCTGGCATGTTGGGGATCGGTATTGGCGGCACAGCTGAGAAAGCGACCTTGCTCGCGAAACGGTCCTTGATGGATAAAATCGACATTCACGAATTGCAGCAGAGAGGCCCGCGCTCTCGAGTCGAAGAACTTCGGTTGGAAATTTTTGAAAAAGTGAATGGACTTGGGATCGGCGCGCAAGGCTTAGGCGGTTTAACCACGGTGTTAGACGTTAAAATCATGGATTATCCAACCCATGCAGCAAACTTGCCGGTTGCAATGATTCCAAACTGCGCGGCCACGCGTCATGTTCATTTTAAACTAACAGGTGATGGGCCGGCTGAGCTCCGCCCACCAAAGCTAGAAGATTGGCCTCAAATTACTTGGGATGCCGCCAAAGGTGCTCGCCGCGTTAACTTGGATACGGTGACGCGTGCGGAGGTTCAACAATGGCAACCCGGAGAAACGTTGCTGCTATCCGGTAAAATGTTAACCGGCCGAGATGCCGCTCATAAGCGTATTCGAGACTTATTTGAGGCCGGCGAGACATTGCCTGAAGGCGTGGATTTGGCCGGCAAGTTCATTTACTACGTGGGCCCAGTAGACCCTGTTCGCGAGGAAGTGGTTGGACCGGCCGGTCCAACCACCGCCACTCGAATGGATGGCTTTACCGAGATGATGTTGCGAGAAACGGGGCTTTTGGGAATGGTCGGAAAGGCTGAGCGTGGACCGGTTGCAATCGATGCGATTCAGCGATTTGGGGCGGTGTATTTAATGGCTGTCGGCGGCGCTGCGTATTTGGTCTCGAAAGCCATCCGAAAATCTCGGGTTGTGGCGTTTGAGGATTTAGGCATGGAGGCTATCCATGAGTTCGAGGTGGAAGATATGCCGGTAACAGTGGCGGTTGATAGCCACGGGATATCGGTTCATCAAACAGGGCCAAAGATTTGGCAGGAGAAAATTGGCCTGATCCCGACTCAGACCCTGGTTTAGGTCCGAGAGGTCCTTGAAGCCTAGTTTTGGTACGTCGATTCTGTCTGGGTCTTGGGCCCTGATATTGGGGACAGGGCGGTTGAACTAAACGTTCCTGCAGCCGTCTAACCCTGCGAGAATGGGTGTATTGGGGAGACGCTCGATGTTTGACAGGGGGTTGTGCAACCCGCATCGACGATCAGCAGATCGGAAATGGGTTGGGTGAGGAACAATACTAAAAGCGGTAAGCCGCTCAAAGGTTAGAAAGCCGATTGTCAGGGTAAAAAGGGCGGGAAGCCCGTTCAGGGGCCCGGCCGCGAGTCGATGCTTTCTAAGCAGTGCGCAGCGCGCGTGGCGGGCTCTATAATTGTTAGATCAAGTAATCATTGGTAAAAGGAATAGCAGTGACGACAACTCAAAATGGCGGCTCAGTCGATCAGCTTTATCTTAATGCAGAGCAACTGTCCGAAGATTTCTCTCTGTTTCCACGAAAAGAGCCGGCGCACGTCGTAAAGGGCTTGCTGACTGAACGCGAAATTAATGCCCAAGTTGAGCGGCTCAAAGCCATGGAGGTCGACGAATACATCGCAGTGACGGTTGCCCCAACTGAAGAGTCGACCCGTCCCGGTGCAAAAGCCGTTATCTACAGTTTGGATGTGCCGGTGAGCAGCGAGCAATCCGTTGGCCCGTTTTTTAGTTGCGAGCTGACCTTAGAATTTAGCACTGGAATGCGAAAAATTGGTGTCATTGCCCAGGAGCGGAGCCATGGCACCGGCGTTTGGGGCCCAGAGCATCATGAACTCGCGGCGGAAAGAGCGAGTAGTTTTGCAATTCGTAACTTACCGATCCTGACGCTGATGGATACGCCTGGCGCAGATCCTTATGAGGCTGCTAACGCGAACAATCAAGCGCACTCGATTTCACGGTTAATAGCAGAGTTGTGTAACGTGGATGTGCCAACCCTCGGGATTATCATTGGGCAGGGCTATTCCGGTGGCGCAATCCCATTGGCGGCCAGCAATTTGCTGCTGTGTTTAAGGACGGGCGTCTTTAATACCATTCACCCTCGATCGCTTGCGAACCTGGTTCGACGCTACAACCTGTCCTGGCAAGAATGCGCAAAATTCGTCGGTGTTTCGTCGTTTGAGCTTTATCAGCAGGGCAATATCGATGGTATTGTTGATTTTGACCCTGGGGAAACAAGCAATATCCATCACTTTTTGAATGTGATTGTCACCGGGATCGAGTCGATTGAATCTGGCGCGCGGCAGTTCGTGGCAGAACACCCTGAAATCCTCGATCACTACCACCGAAATATTACCCGTTATCTCAATCCATCTGAGTACCTGTCGGCAGTCAACGCGAGTTCAACCCTTAAGCTGCGAACGTCGCCAACCGAGTATCCCAATGTGTTTGGGGTCGCCTACCGTTATTTGCGCTACTTAGGTCTCAGAAAGCGCATTAAAGCGACGACAACAACCCAGTATGGTCGTTTGGCGGAGGTCGATATTCCGGAAGGCGAGTTGGCCCAAAGGGTTCACCGGGAACGCCGCAGTGCGTTTTTATCTTGGTTGCAAGACCCCGATTTGATCCTCTATGAGGATCAATTGAATAAAGCTTGGAAAGATTTTCAGAACAAGCGGCTACGTCAATCTGATGAGCAAGGCGCGATCAAGAATTTTATCTTTGGTGAGCCAAAGAAGAACTTTGAGCGCGCAAAGAAAGACCTTTCTTTAGAACTGGGTTTGCACTTATTCAATCGTTGGAAGGGCAGCGCCGAGGCCAACTTATTGGCTTTGGTTGAGCATCTCGAGCACCATGAGAGTCATGGTTTTTTGTTATCGACGTCTGATATTCGAGATGTCAAAGCGTTATTGCATGCGATGTCGACCTCCGAGGAAGCAATGATTGCCGCACTCAAAGCAAAGTTTAGCTTTGAAGGTCGCAAACTGTTTGACGCGGTGTTTATCGAACAAAAAAATACGGATTATTTAAAATCGTCGCTCGCCGGTGAATTGAATTTAATACTCGAGGGCGAGAGCCTTTACGATCCTGAGCTTTTGAGTCAAACGTCTTTATCATTGCAAACGCAAGCGCTGGCTCAGCAAGCGCCTAATGCAAGTAATGCAATCCCATTAAATCGATGCCTGCTGGAAGATGTACTTTGGTCGCAAATCAAGCGCCGGCAAGAGCGGGACGCTACCCCCTCTGAGCAGGATTTAACCATATTGAATTTGCTACTGGATGCCGATATCGAGCCGGTTTTTGTCAGCGAGTGTAAAAACCTGATTGTATTTTCAGCCACCTACAACGTGTTGCTGAATGATTTAGTTTCGATTGCTCGTGAGGCGCAGGACTCAAGAACGTTAACAGAAGCAACCATCACCCAGCTTTTGTCAAAAGCGGTTGATCAAGTTGCAACCCTACCCCTATTTGAAGGCAACGGCGCGGCGGCGATTCAAGCAGAGTTTGCAGGTTGGACTGAACGCTTGGGCCAATATAGTGAAGCCAGTCAATTTTTGAAGTCTGTCGAAGAATGGATGCGGGGCATTCACAAAGATAAGTCCGATACCCTGTTTGTTGTGATCAGCCATATCTTCGAGCGGATATTGCCGGCGTATCATGAATCAAAACGATCCGGAAAGCCCTTTTCGGGGCGGTTAGAGCCGGTTCGAATTGGTCGGCGCAAAGATTTTTGGAACCGACTGACGATCGCTTATCGGGACTTACTGTTTCATGAGCTGTTAACGCAAGAGAAGCGCGCAAAGAAAACGACCTTTGAGCATCTTGTTACGCGGTTTGTCGATGGCTTTGAAGAAACCAATGGTCACCTAATGTCGGCGAATCCCGTGTCGTTTCCGACCTTTCGACCGTCGATCGAGTCCGCTCTCAAAGCCAACGTGCGTCCCCACGGTCTGGTGACCGGTATTGGATCATTTAAGGGAGAAACGGGGCACCATCGCGCGGGATTTGTGATTTCGAATGTTGCCTTTCAGGCTGGCAGTATTGATAACTCAGATTGTGTTCGCGTGTGTAAGCTGTTGGTCGATTGCGCGACGCAGCGACTCCCGGTTATCTGCTTTATTTCAAGTGGCGGCATGCAGACCAAGGAAGGTGCCGCCGCATTGTTCACAATGGCGGTCATCAATGATCGAATCACACGGTTTGTCCGAGACAATGACCTGCCGATTGTGATGTTTGGTTATGGTGATTGTACCGGTGGTGCGCAAGCGAGCTTTGTCACCCATCCCCTGGTTCAAACCTACTACTTTTCAGGTGCGAGTATGCCCTTCGCAGGGCAGACTGTGGTCGAGCGAAACCTACCGTTTACCTGCTTGTTGAGTAATTATTTATCGTTAACACCGGGCGCGATGCAAGGTTTGGTTAAGCATCCGTTCTCTGATGATTTGGATTCGAACCTGCGCAAAGTTGATCCTGCGCTACCCGTTCCCGTCGAAACCGTCACTCAGGTCGTTGACCGAATTATGGCAGGTAGACTGGGCAGTGAAGCACCCTTGGCGCAGCAGCCGATCGCCGGTGAGTTCGCGCCTCGTCCGGTGCAGAAAGTGTTGATTCACGCCCGGGGGTGCACAGCGGTCAAGTTGGTGAGGAAAGCTTTAGAAGCTGAGCTTGACGTTGTTCTGGTTCAGAGTGATCCCGATATGGATTCGGTGCCTGCGGATATGGTGCGCGCGGCCGGCGCGGCGGGAACGGTTGTGCCGATCGGGGGTAATACCTCCGATGAAAGTTATCTAAATGCGCTGAGCATTTTGAATATTGCAGAAGCGCAACAAGTAGACGCGCTGCATCCCGGAATTGGCTTTTTGTCCGAAACGCCAAATTTTGCGGCGCTGGTGCGACAGAAAGGCATCAACTTTATTGGTCCCAAAGTCATGAGTATGGAGACGATGGGCAATAAATCGAATGCCATCAGTACAACGATGAGTATCAATGTGCCCGTTGTACCAGGCAGTCATGGCATTATCGATTCCTCTGAAAAAGCACTTGAGGTTGCTGAGCGGGTAGGTTACCCGATCTTGTTAAAAGCAGTTCATGGTGGCGGGGGCAAGGGCATTGTAAAGGTCGCGCGACCGGAACAGCTCCATCAACAATTTCATCAAGTGACGGCTGAAGCCAAAAGCGCTTTTGGTAATGGCGATATCTATATCGAGAAATGTGTCACCTCTCTGCGCCATATTGAAGCTCAGATCTTGCGGGACCGGTTTGGTCATACCCGGGTTATCGGTCTGCGGGATTGCAGTGTTCAGCGCAATAATCAGAAATTGCTGGAGGAGTCCGGCTCGACACTGTTGTCAGAGCAGCTTCGTTCTGAGGTGTTTGCTTGTGCCGCTAAAATCGCGGATGCGGTGGACTATGTTGGTGCGGGTACCGTTGAATTCATCTATGACGTGCCCAGCGACGCCATTTATTTTATGGAGATGAACACTCGGCTACAGGTTGAGCATCCGGTTACCGAGGCCGTTACGGGGATTGATATTGTTAAACAGCAATTCTTAATTGCCAGTGGCGAGAGCGTTGAGCACCTCACTGCAAGTGAAACAGGCTACGGCCTTGAAGTGCGCGTTAATGCCGAGCGCTGCGTGATCGATGGTGATGGTGAAGTCACGTTTATGCCAACACCGGGTAAAATCACGAAGTATCATTTGCCGGCCCGAGATGATGTCGACCTCATCTCGATGGTTGACGAGGGTAAAACCGTCTCGCCATTTTACGACAGCCTAATTATTCAAATTATTATCCATGGCGAGAATCGGATTGATGCGATCGATCGAATGCGCAGTTATCTTGAGACGGTGGTGATTGAAGGCGTCAGCACGAATATCAGCCTGGTCAAACGCATTTTGAGCGATGAGGTATTCCGAGAAGGAGACTACGATACAACCTATTTGCCGAAATTCTTGAATCGAATTGACGTACCGGCCTTGATTGATGAAATTGATGAGGCGTCCGGTAGTCGGGGCGATGTTGTGGATTTGGATTCTTTGCGGATTGAAGGCTCTCAAGAATTGCGCGTTCTGTCGCCCTCCACCGGCGTCTTTTACCGGACGCCGTCGCCCTCAGAGCCGGAATACGTGAACGTCGGTAGTGAAGTTGAGGTCGATGAAGTGCTTTGTGTACTTGAGGCCATGAAAATGTTCGCGCCGTTTAGGCTGACCTCCTGCGCCGGTGCGAGTGGGGCGCTGTATCCTGCTGGGCAGCGTTACAGAATTAACCGGATCAATGTGAGCAACGGTCAGCAGGTCAACGAAGGGGATTTATTGTTCGTGATTG
>Ga0209309_10003412_pt1 | contig 13730 bp, 13 predicted proteins | sample COGITO_mtgs_1204_2_FD_184807 | JGI IMG/M metagenome (GOLD analysis project Ga0209309, IMG submission 184807) | Pelagic marine microbial communities from North Sea - COGITO_mtgs_120412 (SPAdes) (version 2) | ecosystem: Environmental > Aquatic > Marine > Epipelagic ...
AGCCTTTTTAAGTTGTCTCTAAACATACTAAAAACCTGGTTGATCGAAAAAATGGGATCAAATCCTTTTTGCTTCAGTTCTCCTAAGCCTGAACTTCTAGCTCTCACACTTCTATAAAGTCTGTGCTCAGCTTCTGGAAAATGCTTCCTAACAAGCTCTGGATACTGCTTGTGCATATCTGTTTTAAACACAGCCTTTTTATCCACGACTAACTTTAATTCCTCAAAAAGACTCTCTCTATTTTTATAACTGGTGTTCTCTCTTTTACCATATTTTTTAAACGCGGGTTTTGCCAGGTGGCCTTTGGCTCCTATGGTTGAAACTCTAAAACCAATAAGCTTTCTGGTTTTATGCTCTAGTGCTATTGAGACTGAAAGAGGCTTGCACTTGGTGTGCTCAAAAGTTTCAAGATCATCAAACTCCACAACTTTAAAGTTTTTGTCTTTAAGCCATTCCTGGTGTTTAAGTCTGGCTTGATCCGCTAGAAACTCAATTTTTCTTTTTACGGTGGTGCGGGAGGTGTTGTGATTGAGCGCTATGCGCCTTAGTGAAGTCGATGAGCACAGATCAAGCTTAATACAATGGTTTAGCCTTCTTTTCTTTTGCATAAAGCAGTCTGAGAATGTGGCATTTGAGAACTCTTTTTTACAGAGCTTGCAGACAAATTTTTGAATTTTCTTGGAGTCGGAACTTCTGTAAAAGAATCCATTTTTTGAGATGTTCGGACGTTCAGCTTGGCATTTGGGGCATTTAACTTTCATGAAGAGGTTAAATGCAAGAATGCGTGCCAAAACTAATTTAGTATTTTTTTACTTCAGTAGGCTTGTGGGCCAGTTTATATCATTTAAGTACGACTAAAGAGAAGTTTTTGTATAAGCCTCTAGCTCACAAACCTCAACACTGAAGTTACCGCTTTTAAGGCTTAGTTTTAATGAATCCAGCAGGGCTTGTGACATTTTTTCTTTAAGTTTTTGATCTCTTCCAGCAAGCAACTTTAAAGTCACATGGGCAAACTGATCTTTTTTAACACCATCACCAACGATCAAGCTAGAAACAAAAACAGATCTGGTTTTAATGGATTCTAATTTTACTGTTTCTTGCTTGGCAAGGCTGCCGTGAAGTTTTTTGCATGCGTACTTCACAAGTTCTTCTTCATCTATGTTGTGCTCAATAATAATATGCGGCATTTAATCCCTCTAGTTTGTTAGTCAGGCTAAAAAATCAGGCGTGTAGAAAAAAATCTCTACACGCCTCCCCCACTAGCGGCCAGCATTGAAGTCCTTAAAGCCTCGCTCAGACTTGAATTCAAACACCACCCTAAGGAGAGAGAACCAAGGTACTGATAAGTAGAAGTCAGTGCTTAGACTCTTTTTGTAGCAGACAAAATGGAACCGCTGCACTTAAGATCCGTGACGTGAAAAGATTCATTATTTTTACAATTTATCCAAAGTTTTGCTTATGGCTCACCAAAACGAGCTGGCGAGTTGCTCAAAATAAAAGCTTGGCGTTCTTAAAACAGAAAAAGCTGCAGTCCCTTGCAGCTTTTTTAATTATTGTGTCTTTGAGGTTTCCTCCAGCCCACCTCATCCATAAGGTGGTTACGCTGGCTTTCAAAAGCTGAGCCTCTTGCTCGGCGTCCTCGGGTACACCAGAAGAAAGTTTCCCCTCTATCTTCCAGCGAACCTCTTTTTAAGACTTTCTCTGATTTCAGCACCTTCAATGCTTAACCTTGTCCACGGAATGGCTCTAAGCCTTTCTGGTTCAATAGGCTCTTCAGTTTCTTCACAAAGACCAAATGAACCAGCATCAATTCTCACTAATGCGTACTCCACTTCCAAGAGCTGTTTGCGAAGACGGTCATGCATTCCCAGCATTTCTGATTCTGCAAGTGCCCGGACGGTCTGATCCCCCTCATCGCCACCTTTTTCAACGGCAGTGTTAAGGTTTTCTTTCGTGCTCTGAACTCTGTTCAAGATGTCTTCTTTCGCATTTAGCAAAAGATCTTTGCACTCTTTGGTTAGGTTTTTATCAACTTCACTCATCTAAGTTCCCCCTAGCGGTATTGTTTCCCTCTTGAAACCCAAGCCTAGCTTGAGCTTCTCAGTGTCTTTGGTGGACCGTCCGTGGTGCCACTTTGGGACCTCACCAAGTTCCCATATGTTGTTGCTAAAAAGCAATAAAAAAGTATGTAATATCTTCAATACTTTTTGATTCGGATTATAAGAAATGCTTATAACGCTGTTTTTTTAACTTCAACACCTAATACACTGGCCTTTGACAGTTTTTTTGAATTAGTATGGCCAGCTATATGATGAACACAACAACTCTCTCAATGCTCGGATTAGGTGGTGGATTTTTACTGATGATTGTCGGCGCTGACCGGCTAATCAAAGGAGCAGTTGACCTCGCTCTAAAATTGAACCTCTCAAAAGTCTTTATTGGCGCAGTCTTCATCGGTTTTGGAACTTCAGCACCAGAACTTGTCACCAGCCTATTCAGTGCGCATGCAGGCGAAGGAGTTTTGGCTGCCGGAAATGTCATTGGCTCCAACATTTTTAACTCCACCCTAGTGATGGGCACGTGCCTGCTCTTTCCGTTTGCACTGTCAAAGTCTGAAAAGTCCTTACAAAATGTAGTGCTGCTTATTCTGCCCAGCGTCTTAATGTTGATATTCGCATCTGATTTAAAATTTACCGTGCTTGAAGGAATCTTGCTTTTGATCCCGCTTCCTATTTTTTTGTACCTTATGATGAAAGAGGGCGCCGGCACTGATGAAGTTGAGGAGCAGCCCACTTCCATCTTACTTGATCTTTTCTGGATCACAGCCGGGGGCTTTGCACTTTTTTTCGGTTCTACATTTGCAATCAAAGCCAGTTTAAATTTAGTAGATCTATTTGGAATCTCAAAGGGATTTGCTGGAGCTGTAATCCTTGCAGCAGGCACAGGGCTACCTGAATTGGTAACTACAATTGTGGCAGGCTTCAAAAAAGAAATCTCTTTGGCCTTTGCAAACATCTTAGGTTCAAATGCCTTAAACACCTTCGGAGTTTTAGGGCTTTCTGCAATTCTTTTTCCCTTTGATATAAACACCGAGATGGCCACAGTGAATGCACCATTTTTAGTTGCCGTTTCTGTTTTTGGACTCATGCCACTTATGATTTTTACAAACCGCATTTTCATCAAAACTTGGTCTGTTGTTTTGTTTGGAGCTTACCTTAGCTTTGCTTATTTTAGTTTTTAAAGAATTTTAACTTCTGATTATTTTAAATAAGCTAGTTAAGTTCGCCCAGATAGGCTTGAGAGAGATCTGAAGCGGGTGATTTAAAAACTCCTAACTTTTTTACAAAAAAAACAGTTCTCCTAACAGATGTGAGTAGTTTTATTTATAAAATAGAACAAAGGGGACAATATGAAAGTCTTGACCGTAACAATATTATGTTTATTCTTTTCAACAAATCTTTTTGCTGCATCCAATGCTGCTGTGGCCACAAACAACGACCGGCTTAATCTAATGACTGAAATCCTGTCTTCTAATAGCGTAGTGGACTTATTAAATGACTATGGGAACAAAAATTTTGTGTTTGATGGAATGAATTGGGTCAATTCATTTTCAGACTTAAAAATTTACAAACTAAAGTTTAAAAAGTTTACCCTGCAAATCGTTGAAGACACGTTCATCATGACAACGACCACCTGTGATCACCTAGTCTTTTTAAAATTTGGAAAGTTTGTAGGTGATAAAGAAAAAGCCTGCAAAGAAAGCCAAACCATAATTCCAAAGTGATACGGCTCGCACTTCCTGAAAAAAATTATTTTTTCTTAGCATTGATACGTTTAAAACTATCAACTTGAATTTCACTTGTGTTTGAACTTAATTTTTCTAACCAACCCTTTTCCAACGCTATTTTAAACAACGATCTGCCAGACGCTATGTATAGATTCTCCAGGTGCTTAGACTTAATGTAATCAACAGATAATAGCTCATCAATTTTAAGTCTTCTAGTTTTTCCAGATGAAGTGCACCTCACTTGTTCAGACAGCGCTCCTAAACGTGGGGTCATGTCCAACATAAAAAGACTATAGTCAGCTAAGCTACCATTTATAACTACAGGCATGAAGTCACCACAGGCTTGGGCAAAGTAGTCTATCTCTATAGATAGATTTACGTATTTTGATTCTGTGCTCACCCTACCTTTTTCTAAAAAAGCATTAACCTTTAAATTTTTTGAGTAAAGCTTGGGAACAAATACATTGCCTTTAATACGATCAATGGTTTGATCATTGGCAGGCAGTCTATTTGATTGCCCCCTGTCTGTTCATGAAGTTTGACAACCACCTAAAATGATTAAACCAGTCATGCATGTTAAAATTCTTTTCATTTCAACCTCCTGATAATTATCTTCTGTTAGTTAAGTAAGTTTTACCAATGGATAGCTAAAGCAATATTACCTAAGTCCAAGCCAGTTCAGAACCTTAAATTCAGTCTGAAAGGCCCTCTCTTATAGCTCAAAGATCCAAATCAAACCTACCAGCTTTAGAGTTTTAATTGTTAATCCAAAGTTTATTCTCAAAGAACAAAATGCCCTTTATTAAAGGCTCGGCCAGATTCTTTCAAAAGCTCAAGTGCTAACTCTTTAATGCGTTTGTTTTCAACCTTAAAAACAGACTGGAATTTAGGATCTTTAGAGAGACGGGCTTTTAGGTTTTTATAAACATGGTAGTTAGCAAACGCATGAGGACTCACCCTTGTGTTTTTGCCCTGGGTCTTAAATTTTTTGATCAGTTCATATAAAGTTTTGTCTGCGTAGACCAGCTCAGTGAGTTTAGCTCTGTACTCAAGCTCTGGCTGCTTAAGTTTAGGAAAGAGTTTGTAATCTGCAAAATGCCTTGCTTCATGCTTAAGGTAGCTAACCTTGTAACTTTCAGATCTGAGTTTGTAGGCAGGCTTTACACAGAACAGCTCTTCTTTCGTGGCCCAACCACCTGTAAAGCTCTTTCCAAATGTTGCGTAGGCCGCCCAACCTAATGATTTAAACTGATCCATCAAAACAACTTTTACTTTTTGAACACCATCGTGAAGTTTTACTTTGTAGGTTTTGTTTTTTTGCTTTTTCCAAACCATAAGTTCGAGGTGTGGCCTGGTCATGCCGTACAGACCAAAATAACCACGCTTTTTCATTTCAGCGTCTATTAGGTCGGCCATTTCTTTTAAGCGTTGATCATCATAAACCTTGATGTCTTTGCCCATAGGTTTGAGAATTTTATTCAAGTTTTTAAACAAAAGATAAAAACCTTCACGCTCGGTCAGCTCTTTAGTCAAAACCTCGGTCCAGTAATCTTGATAGGCGACAATCACACTTGTTACAAAGGGGTCGTCTACTTCAAGCTGAGGTTTGATTTTTTTAACAAACCTGTCTTGGTATTTAACCCTCAACTCCATTTCAGCCAAAGACAGATTCTTTTTTTGCTTAAGCGGAATCACGGCTGTTTTCACATCACCTTGCAAAGCAAGTGAGTAATAGGTTTTAAGTTCAGGGGTTTCAACAGCGTCAATTGTTTTTTTAGAAGATGATCCGCAAGAACACAAAAAAGCAAAGGCCAAGATTGTAAATGAGGGCCTGTTACCCAAAATCAAACTCCACCACTGTTGGACAGTGGTCTGAGCCTTCTTGCTGATCCAAGTGGTACATTTTTTTTACAAATGGAACGAGCCCGTCTGTCACACAGATGTAGTCAATTCTCCAACCACGGTTGTTGGTTCTTGCGCGTTGCCTGTAGGACCACCAAGTGTATTTGTCTTTTTCTTCTGGGCAGAAGTGTCTAAACAAATCTACAAAACCTGTTGGTAAAAAGCTTTCGTTGAACCACTCTTTTTCTTCAGGAAGAAAGCCGCTTGTTTTTTTAAGCCTCACGGGATCGTGAACATCAAACTCTAACCTTGCAACGTTGTAGTCGCCAACCAAAACAATTTCTTCACCCGCCTCAATCTGTTCTTTTAAGTGGGCTGTGAACTTTTTTAAAAAATCTTGTTTAAAGTCATGTCTTGTTTCGTTCATTGCACCATTCGGAAAATAAACATTGTAAAGTGTGAATTCAGGATGCTGGGTCACAACAAAGCGCCCTTCTTGATCAAACTCCTCTATTCCAATGCCGTGCTCAACAGCTAAAGGCTCTTCAGATTTTAAAAAAGTGCAGGTTCCAGAGTAGCCTTTTTTAGTGGTGGCTGATGACCAAAACCTGTGTTCAAAAAGCTCTTCAAATTTTTCAGGACCGAGCTGTTCAGGATGGGCTTTTGTCTCTTGAACACAAAAGACGTCTGGCTTCTCTCTTACGAGAAAATCTTTTAATCCGTGCTTAAAACACGCTCTAATTCCGTTTACATTCCATGATATTAGCTTCATATTGAAAAGAGATAACAAAACACCAGAAGAAAAGAAACTCTAAAAGAGAGTCAAAAACCAAGGAAAAGTTTATGAATCTTATTGGCCACCCCGCCCCCCTCTTTGACAGTCCGGCATTCACACCAGATCAGAAACACAGCAGTGTAAGTCTCGAAAATTTAAGAGGAAAGTGGGTTCTGCTCTTTTTCTACCCACTTGATTTCACTTTTGTTTGCCCTACAGAAATTAGAGAGCTTCAGAATCAAATTGAAAATTTTAAAAAACTCAACTGTGAGGTTCTGACTGTTAGTGTAGACAGCACCTATTCTCATGAAGCCTGGTGCAAAGCCGATCTTGGAAATCTCGGTTTCTCCATGCTCTCAGACATCACCAAACGCATGAGCCGCGACTACGGCGTCTTAGACGAGGACTCCGGCTTAGCCTTGAGAGGCACTCATATCATTGATCCCGAAGGTTTGGTTCAATACTGCCTGTGCAACAATATGAAAGTCGGCCGAAACATTCCAGAAATTTTAAGAACTCTTGCAGCTCTTCAAACTGGTGAAGCCTGCTTCGCCGACTGGAAAAAATAGAGTGCTCCCTAAATCACATAAAAATTTGATGAATGAGCTTTATCCTTCTTTGGAGGACAGTCACATCAAAGCTGTTGAAAATGCCATCTGCCCTTTCAAAGTGGATTTGCCACTCAGTTTAAAAAACACAATTGAGTCTGCATGCAGTGGTTTTTTAGCGCTTAAAAAAGAAAGCCATAATAAATGGGAAGACTCCATTTTAAACAGTCTTGATTTTCATTATTCTGATGAAAAGTTAAAAATAATCGAAGCCAACACCAACGCCTCAGGGTTTTTGATCTCTCATCTTTTTGAGCAGCCTAGAGAAGACATAGAAGATTTCGAAAAAAAGCTTTTCAAATCTTTTCAAAAAAAGTTTGGCGAGGGTTTTAAGAAAATTTTTATTGCAGACAGAAAACCTGATGAAGAAAAAATGTATGCTGAGTTTTTAATGTTTAAAGACTTCTTTGGACGTTTTGATATTGAGGCTGTCATTATTGAAACTTCTAAACTTGAGGAACAGCTTAAGGATACAACTTCTGAAAAAACGTCTGTGTACAACAGAGACACTGATTTTCATTTTGATGGTTACCCGGAGCTCTTAAAAGCTTGGCAAGATGGACGACTCATCCTGACCTCATCTCCACTTTCTTACGACAACATTGCTGCCAAGGCTGTTCATCAAAAAGAGCTGGATCTTTTAGGGTCAGAAAAGTATTCGAACTTAAAAAAACACTTTTTAGAAACACTAGACTTCAACAATGACCTTTGGACTGTTCGCAAAGGCTATTTTTTCAAGCCCGCCTCTTCTTTTGGGAGTAAGGGTGTTTACGCTGGTAAGTCCATCAGCCGTAAAAAGTTTGATAGATTAGGTGTCGACCAAGCTTATCTAGCTCAGGAGTTTCATCCTCCCGGAAAAGTTACAAATGGTGAGACTAAATGGAAGTATGACATCAGAGCCTACTTTTCTGAAGGCTCTGTCCAAAAAATATTAGCTAGAGTTTATCAGGGTCAGCTTACAAACTTTTCACAATCTGGTGGGGGCTTTGCCCTTATCAATTGGATAGGGTAAAAAAGCGCTATGGAAAACATAAAAATTGATGGATATGATGTTGAGTTTGGTTACGATAAGCCCGCTGTTGTTATGGGTGGAATCAACGTTCTTGAAAGTCGTGAGCTGGCGCTAAAGTCTTGCGAGAAATTTAAAACTGTTTGTGAAAAATACGGTCTGCCCTACGTTTTTAAGGCTTCCTTTGACAAAGCCAACCGTTCTTCTATCTCTTCGTACAGAGGACCAGGTCTTGAAGAAGGCTTAAAAATTTTTAAAGAGGTTAAAGATAAATTTAATGTTCCAATCATCACTGATTACCATGAGTCTAACCAAGCAGCGCCGCTGTCTGAAGTTGTCGATATGCTTCAAGTCCCTGCCTTCTTATCAAGGCAAACTGACCTGGTTTCAGCAGGTGCAAAAACTGGTAAAGTTCTTCATGTTAAAAAAGCTCAGTTCTTATCTCCCTGGGAAATGAAGAACATCAAAAAAAAATGTGCTGAAAACGGAAATTCTAAAGTTTTGTTTTGCGAACGTGGCTCTGCTTTTGGTTACAACAATCTGGTTGTAGACATGCTAGGAATGCTTGAGATGAAAAAAGATGATCTCCTGGTCACCTTTGATGTGACTCACGCACTTCAAATTCCTGGTGGACAAGGCCATGCCGCTGGTGGAAGACGTGAGTTTTCAATCCCATTTGCAAGATCTGGTATGGCGCTAGGTCTTACTGCTGTTTTTGTAGAGTCACACCCTAAGCCAGAAAACGCTAAATGTGATGGTCCAAGCGCACTACCTTTTGATCAAATTGATGCTTTTGTAGAGGCCGTTTCTCAGGTCGATCGTCTAGTTAAAGGCTACCAATTCAAGGCTTAAGTCTGTAATTCTTTTAGAAGTCTGCACCTTCTCTCCGATAATATAAACATGGCTTCTCCTAAGAAACGTGACCGCAAGATTGAAGGAAAAAATGAAAGCAGCAGCTCTTCGGCTCCCAATCCTGACCTTTTAGACAGACTAAAAACTCACGAACTTTTTTCTAAAGTTCCCGAAATGTGCATTCCCTACTCTGTTAGAACCAACGAAAAAGGCGAAGTCTTTTTTCTCAACGAAGACCTTTGCAAAGAGATGGGCCTGCTAGAAAAAGAAAGTAGCACCAAAGCTTTAAACAAACTTAAAAAAGATGTTCTTGAGGCCTTCAACCTAAAAATTATAAATGACTACGACCGCTTGAACCACACAAGTGTGAACTCAAAAGACGTAAAACCTTTTTTCTGTTTTGCCACTAGGTACCTGCAGCTTCAACATAAGAACAATCAGGGTAAGACCTCTGGTGACGGAAGAGCCATATGGAATGGAACCCTCTCACACAGAGGGAAAACATGGGACGTGAGCTCTCGCGGAACGGGTGTGACCTCTCTAGCACCAGGTGTAGTTGAGGCAGGAATTCCTCTTCAGACTGGTAACACGGAATACGGTTACTCTTGCGGACTTTCAGATTTAAAAGAAGTTTACACATCAATTGTGATGAGTGAGCGTTTTTACAAGATGGGATTTTCAACCGAGCGGATTTTAGCAGGCATCGACATTGGTGATGGCTTAGGAATTTGCGTGCGCGCTTCTGACAATCTCATCAGACCAGCTCATCTTTTTAGGTATTTAAAATTAAACGATCACCACGGGGCTAAAAACCTTTTAGACCATGTGATTGATAGAGATTTCAAAAATAAAAAAATTGATTTTAATTCTTCAGATAAAGACTGCTACGACAAGTACCTCACTTACTTTTCTGACAACTTTTCTACCCTATGTGCCAAGAGCAAACATTCCGAAGTTTTTGTGTGGCTTGATTGGGATGGTGACAACATTTTGATTGATGGTGGAATCATTGATTACGGCAGCATCAGGCACTTCGGAGCTCATCACAACAAATACAGGCACCAGGATGTTGACCGCTTTTCAACTAACCTTGATGAGCAGATTAAAAAAGCAAAACTCACTGTTCAAATTTTTGCTCAGCTTGCAAACTTTGTTAAGACTGAAAACAAAAAGCCTATGGACGATTTTAAAAAAACCAAGGTGGTTAAAGACTTCGAACAGGATGTTTTAAATAAAGAACTTATTTATTTCTTGCAAGACCTAGGACTTTCTAAAAACAAAATTAAAGAAGCTCTCTCATGGCGCTCTAAAGAGGTCAAAGCTGTTCATGAATCCTTTATGAAACTCAAACTTAAAAAGGCCTCGAAAAGTCTTCCCTGTGAAGATGGTAAAAACGCTTGGCCCGCTCTGAACGCAAATCATATTTTAGCTGACCTTAAAAAAATTGTCTCAGAAGATGATTTAGAAAAGTACAAAACAGAATTCACCTCATTTACACACAACAAAAATTTTGACTCTAAAGAGGTGTTTGAGTTTATCGATATGATTTCAAAACTTGAAAAAGACCTGAACTTTAAATTTAACTACTCTGGAGATGCCAAAAGTAGACTCACAACAGCTGCCATTCTACATATTGTAGATTTGATAGCCGATGAGAAAGAGCCTCGAAAAATTCAGAAAAAAATAGATTCCTGCGTAAATTTTGGCAGAGAGAGCCAAGCTGGCTGGATTGCCGAAATCAAAGACCTCTATAGAGATGAGCTTTAATCTGACTGTTTTTTAGGCTTTTATTGCCCTCTAAGGCTTCTCAAGTTTGCAATGAGGCGCCCATCAAAGTAAGAATATTCATATATGAAAAGCATTCCAAACCACCTCGAGAGATACGTAGTCGAACAAGACTACTCTAAGTATACAAATGAGGATCAAGCTGTTTGGAGATTTATCATGAGACAGCTTTTTGCTTTTTTAAAAATTCATGCTCACCCAAGTTATGCTGAAGGTTTAAAACAAACAGGGATCAGTATTAATAAAATTCCTGAAATTGCTAAGATGGATCAAAAGCTTTCAGATTTTGGATGGAGAGCCGTTCCTGTAAGTGGCTTTATCCCGCCTGCTGCTTTTATGTCTTTTCAGGCTCATAGAATTTTACCAATCGCATCTGAAATGCGCTCTCTTAAAAATATTTTGTACACGCCAGCTCCAGACATCATTCACGAGGCCGCAGGCCATGCCCCTATTCTTATTGACGAGGCCTTTACGAATTACCTTACTGCTTACTCAGAGGTGGCTAAGAATGCCATCATAAGCTCTGAGGATATGGCGCTTTATGAGGCCATTCGTGATTTAAGTGACATCAAAGAAAAGCCTGGGGCTACAAGTGCTGAGATTGAAGCAGCCAGCAAACACTTAGAAAAAGTCTCTTCAAGTTTAACCTATGTTTCTGAAGCACAGCTTTTGGGCCGTATGAACTGGTGGACTGCAGAGTACGGACTTATTGGAAGTCTTGATGATCCTAAAATATTTGGAGCAGGTCTTCTCTCCTCTATTGGAGAAGCAAGAAACTGTCTTAAAGGGCCTAAGCACTTAGAATTCACAATCGACTGCTTAGACTACAATTACGACATCACTGAACAGCAGCCTCAACTCTTTGTTGCTAAAGACTTTAATTCCCTAACAAATGCGCTTGATCAAATGAGCGAACAGATGGCGTTTAGATTAGGTGGCGAAAAAGCTCTAAAAAAAGCTCATCAAGCTGCAACGGTTTGTACGGTTTGCTTAAGTGATGACTCAACATACAGCGGTGTTCTCACTTCATACGAAATTGAAAATGAAAAAATCAAAAACCTGTCTTTTAAATCTCCATGCTTGATCAAGTCTACCGAGCTAAAGCATGAAGACTCTAGTTTTGATTTGGCAGATTCAGACTTAACAGTGACTTCTGTTTACGGTGGCCCATCTTCATTTGAAAACTATCCACAGTTTGAAGACTTTGTTGCAAAACGCATCACTAAAAACCCTATAGACAACATAAAAACAGAAGATCTTTTGGGTAAAATTAGAAATTTTAGAAAAAAGAAGTTGGAAAAAAACACTGCTCAAAACCTAAAAAACCTTAAAAGTGAATACTACGACCACTCAGCTGATCACTGGTTAGCCGGCTTAGAACTTTTAGAGATGGACACCAATGACTCTGAACTTAAAATTCACTTAGAAAAAATCAAAGACTCATCTGAAGACAAAGACGTGCAAACCTGTATTGAACTTGGTCTCTGCCTAGTTCATTAAGTTCAAAGCTATGCCCGAACCCAACCACCAAAACATAAGTGTACACACAGTCCTAGTTAGACCAATATACGCTAGAAACATAGGTCAGGCTGTAAGAGCCACAGCTAATATGGGGTTCGGAAAAGTCTTTCTGATCGATCCACGGTGTGAAATCGATTTGCAGGCTAGAAAAGGAGCTGCTGGTGCTCAACATATACTTGAAGAGCGCCAAACTTTTGCAGACTGGAGTGAATTTAACAAAACCTACCCGGATTCTTTTAGAATCGGGCTGACCAGGAGAATTGGAAAACACCGCAAGCTTTTTCCTTTCGAAACTGGAGTCAGCAATTATTTTGAAGGTCTAGACACAAGAGAAGATCTGCCGAAAACAAAAAAAGAGATCTTTTTAATTTTTGGACCAGAAGACCACGGCCTGGCCAGTGAAGATTTAGACTCGGTGAACATCTGTTGCCACCTCCCGCTCTACGGTGAATTTAAAAGTCTTAACCTAGCTCAAGCAGTCTTGCTCTCGCAGCACATTTGCCACAACACATACTTTAAAAACCATTTGAGTGCTTTCACAGCCAGTTCTGAAAACAAAAGCCGTGGGAATTTTTTAGAAGACGTTGTTAAAACCGAATTTTTTCCTGATGAAGCACTTTTAAGCTGGCTTAAGACCTTAGGCTTTCGAATTGATCCTGACAAACTCAACGCCTTTGAGACCATTAAAAAAATGGTGCTTAGAGGTTTTCCAAGTGCCAAAGAATTAGGGACATTTGAAAAGGCTCTTAGGCAGTCTGTTAAGAAGCTTGATAAGAAAATAATTAAAAATTCTGACGAAAACTAAATCTCGAAATCTGTCTTACAACACCAGTTCTTCCTCTGGAGCTCTGCATTTATGCAACTTATCTGCATCCTTTTAACTAATATGTCTCGATGTGAAACAAGCGGTCAATTAATTATAAAAAATGCCTTCCAGAAGAGTTTTTGAAATCCGATATGTATTTAGTTGAATAGATCAACAGTTTAAGTTTGTTGCCTATTCTTTTGAATTTAAACATGAGCCGCATTTAAAAGGGGAGGTTTCTGAATTTGAAAAAAGTTATCAGTTTAGTTATCTTAAGTTGTGCTCTGGTTGCTTTTCAAAATTGCGCACGGCTTGAAAGTGCAAATTATTCTTCAGAAACAGATGTCGTTGATAATGCTGCGCTTGGAAGAAGTATCTACAAGGCAGAATGCGCCCAATGTCATAACTCATTAGAAAAATCTGCAAAGGCCGGCAAGCCTCCCAAGCAAATTATTTGGGCGCTAAAAAATGTTCCTGAAATGACATACATAAAACTTTCAGAATTAGAAATAAGAGCTGTTTCTGAAGCGTTAAAAGTTGACGATTCAATCTGTGAAATTCAAGATTTACCGGGTCACACTCCAGCAAGTAGAATCTCGCACACAGAATACGAAAGATCTGTTAATTATCTTTTTGGAACCAACACTAAGTGGACATCAGGCTTTAGTTCTGACAATTCTGCCGGACTTTTTGACAACGAGATATTCTCAAAAAACACGAACCCGCAACTCATTAAATCATATTTC
>Ga0209309_10003416_pt1 | contig 13726 bp, 12 predicted proteins | sample COGITO_mtgs_1204_2_FD_184807 | JGI IMG/M metagenome (GOLD analysis project Ga0209309, IMG submission 184807) | Pelagic marine microbial communities from North Sea - COGITO_mtgs_120412 (SPAdes) (version 2) | ecosystem: Environmental > Aquatic > Marine > Epipelagic ...
TCCATTCCTCTTCCCGAATTGGCGGACCGTATTCGGGAGATTGACCCTAAAATACCAGTAGTGGTTCATTGCGCTAGTGGCTATCGGTCTGCCATAGCCGCAAGTTTGATAAAAAACCTGCTTCCGAATATTAAAGTCTATGATCTTGGGGCGGAGGTAAAAGATTTTAAGACAAGCTGATTTAAACGAAAACAAATTTGCTGTAATTAATAATAGTAGAAATTAGATAATTAAATATTAACGATTAATAATTAAAACAAAATGAAAAATTTAATAAAAAACACCATCGCAGTACTTGTTTTGGCGGTAATAATGTCAACAAGCCTGTATGCACAGGACAATAAAGAAATGTCCAAAATGATGAAGGACAATCAGAAGAAAGAACAAGTCTACACAGCGATAATGGAGAATCCTGAATTAAAAAAGGAGTTGATGCAACGAATGATGAAGGATGCCAAAAAAGATTCAACATCTTGTAAAATGATGGGCGATATGATGATGAAGGATGGCCATATGAAGGATATGATGATGGGTAAAATGGTGGATGGCGCAGCCGAAGATGATGGCATGTGCAAGATGATGTGCATGAAGATGATGGACAATGATAAGATGATGAATATGATGGATAAAATGAAGGAAGAAAAGTCGATGTCTCCCAAGAACAAAAATGATAAATCCATCAAGAAAGGGCATAATATGGAAATGCATAAAGACGATAACTAATGAAAATGAACCAAATGATGAAATGGATGATTATAGGTTGCATATTGGTGCTTGTCCTTTCCTTTATTTGGCCATTTTTAGGTATTCAGGGCTATGGGAGCTGGCTATTCTTTGGATTAATATTCCTAGTTTGCTTGCTACTTATGCTTTTTATGAGTCGGAGAAACAAAAATAATGACAATCATGAGGGAAGTTAAAGCATTTATACGCGAAAAAAGAGCCAACGAGGTTTTGCGAGCTTTACGTACTGAAGGTTTTAAGAGCTTAACGGTGTCCGAAGCGGAAGGAACGGGAAAATACACAAGAAAAGAGGATTCACCTTCACTTCGGTTTCCGTTGACCCACAGTAAAATGTCCAAATTGGAAATTGTATGTAAGAAAGAGGATGTTGAAAGAATAGTTCATGTCATTCACGAACATAGCGAGAAAAATAAAAAGGGCGAAGGTCTTATATATGTTTCTGAAGTGCTGGAAATATACAAGGTAAGAACTGGCAAGTTGAGTAAAGAAGATATAGAACAATAAATATATGGAAGAACCAGCTATAAAAACCAAGAAAGATATTATTGTAGTAAGCGGTAGCAGTGGATTAATAGGAACCACGCTCATAAATGAATTGTCAAAGAATTATTTGGTGATAGGACTAGATAACATAGGTTATCCCTTTCCTCCCATTACTGCCGAATGTGTTTGTATCGATATCACTTCAGATAAAAGTATGGAAAACGCCTTTGAGCGTATCCGGTTCGCTTATGGAAATAGAATTGCTTCCGTAGTACACCTTGCGGCGTATTATGATTTTTCCGGGGAACCAAGTCCACTCTATCAAAAAATCACGGTGGAAGGCACAGAACGCCTCTTAAGAGTTTTACAGGGGTTTGAAGTTGAGCAATTTGTATTTTCCAGTAGCCTACTGGTGTATGATTCTACTAAACCCGGCATAGATATTACAGAAGAATCCCCGGTGAACCCAAAATGGGATTACCCTCAATCTAAAGTTGATACCGAGAAAATACTCCGTTCCAAAAGAGGTAAAATTTCGGTCATGAATTTGAGGATAGCCGGAGTTTACAGCAACGAGGGTGATTCGATCCCTATTACCAACCAAATTCAGCGTATATACGAAAACCAGTTGACCAGTCATTTTTACCCCGGTAAATTTGACCGTGGAAACCCCTATGTTCACCTTGATGATCTTATTGCAGGTTTAATTAAAGCTATAGAAAAAAGGAAAGAATTGTCAGGGATGACCACCATTAACCTGGGCGAACCCGAAACAATGAGCTTTATTGAGCTACAGAATGAAATTGCACGTTTGCTTTTTAATAAAGAATGGAAAACTTATAAGATTCCAAAATTCGTAGCAAAAACTGGTGCATGGGTTCAGGGCCTCTTTGGTGATTCCTTTATCAAACCCTGGATGGTCGATTTGACGGATGACCACATGGAACTCGACATTTCGCGTGCAAATAAAATGCTTGATTGGGAGCCAAAACATCGTTTGAGCACTACGCTTCCGAAGATAATAGATAACTTAAAGTCAGATCCTCAAAAATGGTACAAGGAAAATGACCTTAAACCTCCTTCCGATTTAAAAGAAAAGCAGTCCGAAAAATGATATAAAATTAACCCACCAAAAAAAACCATTATGGCAACTGAAAAACAGAACCCAAGTAATCAGAATCCCCAAAAGACAGAAAAGAAACACGGGAAAATGGGAAAACGAGGAGTCACTCGGCCAATGTCTGATATGAAAATGGATGGAGGGAATGAAATGATGATGGATTCTGGGCAACGGAAAGAGATGTTGATCGCACACCATAAACAGACTCTTTGGGTGTATTGGGTGGTTATACTTTTAGGGGTATGGATGATTTTTTCTCCGCTTACTTTTGACTACGGAAATAATGTGGTATCTCCTAGTGGCGGAAGGGATGTCTGGCTTTCCCTTGCAGACCGTATTGCGGCAATGCGCTGGAGCGATATCATAAGTGGTTTTTTACTTATATTTTTTGGCTGGCGCTCCCTAAAACCGAATAGACCTTATAGCGTCTGGATTGCCTGTTTTGTAGGAATATGGATAAGCATGGCGCCATTGATTTTTTGGGCCCCTACGGCTATAGCCTATTATAATGGAACCATGATTGGTGCTTTGGTAATCGCCCTAACCATTCTTATCCCTGGAATGCCCAATATGATTATGTTTATGAAAATGGGAGGTGATTTGCCCACAGGTTGGTCTTATAATCCTTCGAGTTGGCCACAACGATGGATTATGATCGTTCTTGCATTTATGGGTTGGATAGCCGCCCGTTATTTGGCGGCATTTCAGTTAGGCTACGTGGATTACGCCTGGGACCCATTCTTCGGTGATGGCACTTTAAATGTTCTAAATTCAGATATGTCACATTCCTGGCCGGTATCGGATGCCGCTTTGGGATCTTTTGCATACACCTTGGAATTTTTAATGGGCTTTATGGGAGCCACTTCTCGATGGCGTACAATGCCGTGGATGGTCACTTTTTTCGGTATTTTGGTTATTCCACTAGGATTTGTCAGTATTTTTTTAGTGGTATCCCAGCCCTTAACGGTGGGAGCTTGGTGCGCACTTTGCCTATTTACCGCAGCGGTAATGCTGCCCATGATTCCATTGCAGATCGATGAAGTGATCGCCATGTGGCAGCATATGGTACAAAGAAAACGCAAGGGAGATTCTTTATGGAAGGTCTTCTGGAAAGGAGGGGATGCAATAACAACAAAAATGGATGAACGTTCTCCCGGACTTGTTGAACTCCACGAAAGCCCCTGGAAGGTATTTAAATCCTCTATTTGGGGAATGACTGCTCCTTGGCAATTGACCGTCGCCACACTCCTGGGACTATGGTTGATGTTTTCCCCGACTGTGTTTGGTGTGGGAATAGAAACCCACGCGGCAGACCTAAATCATTTAGGTGGTGCCTTGGTTGTGGTAATGGCAGTAGTTGCTATGGCAGAGGTCTTGAGAACCTTCCGCTATCTGAATGTGCTGTTGGGCTTAGCACTGATTTTATTGCCTTGGTTTATTGATGACGGAAACATGTCACTCAACGTAAGTAGCAGTATAAGTGGTCTTATTATTATGTTGCTTTCTTTTTCCAAAGGCACTATTAGGGAAAAATATGGCTTATGGGATAAGTATATTAAGTAGAAAAATTAAAACAATATGGATATTGAAGAGCTTGATCGTAGAAAATTTATAAAATTGGGCAGTACGGGAGCCGCTGTTCTCCTCTCGTGGCCCTTTCTAAATGCTTGCGAAGGACTTTCATCTAAAAAAAATGAAAGTTCAGATCCTAATTTCGAACCAGATCTGGATATTGATCTTACCGCCAAGGAAAGTCAAGTACCCTTTTTTCAAGGAAGTTCCACAAATGTTTGGATGTTTGAGGCCAAATTGAATACCGGCGACCCCAATGCGGTTCAACACCTAGACGGTAGTTATCTAGGCCCAATACTGCGTGTGCAGAAAGGCCAAAAGTTAAGGATCCGTTTTAAAAACCAGTTGCCTGAAAAAAGTATTGTGCATTGGCACGGTATGCACGTACCGGAAAAATATGACGGCCATCCCAAAGATGTTATAGAAAATGGGGAAACCTATATTTATGAATTTGAGATTATGAACCGTGCGGGCACGTATTGGTTTCACCCACATCCACACGGGCGCACAGGTCCACAGGTCTACAATGGACTGGCAGGAATGCTTATAGTTAGTGACGATGAGGAAGAGAAACTGAACCTGCCCAAAGGTAAATTTGATATTCCCATTGTCATTCAGGACAGGGCATTTGATGAGGATAATCAGCTCCTATATCTGAACAGGGGGCGAATGGATAAAATGATGGGCTTTTTAGGAAACCAAATTTTTATTAATGGAAGGCCAGATAAAACATTATCCTTAAAATCCGGTTCTATATATCGGTTAAGACTACTTAATGCATCAAATTCACGTTTTTATAAACTCGGTTGGTCTGATGGAACACCGCTTACCGTGATCGGGATTGACGGCAGTCTTTTGGAAAAGCCACGATCGATGCCCTATATGATGTTGGGAGTGGCTGAACGTGTGGATATATGGCTGGATTTAAAAGATAAACCTAAAGGAACCGAACTGACTTTGAAAAGCCTGTCCTTTTCGGCAGGGATGATGAGCATGGGCATGATGGGTCAAATGAGAAGTAACCTTCCGCTGGGCAGTGAATATGATGTATTAACGATTTCTTTGGATGAATCGGGAAACAACAGTTTTATACTTCCTGAAAAACTCATTGTTTTTAATAAAATAGATCCTTCCGAAGCCATAAATGCGAAAAATCCAAGAACCTTCAAATTTTTTATGCAACGCATGCAATGGACCATCAATGGTAGGACCTGGGAGGAAACAGAGGTGGCAGGTGAAGAAATCGTAAAATTAAATACCACCGAAATATGGCAGTTGGTAAATAGTGGTGGTGGCATGATGGGTAATGGTGGTATGATGGGCGGAAAAGGAATGATGGGAAACGGCGGCATGATGAATGGCGGTATGATGCAAATGCCCCATCCCATTCATATACATCAGGTTCAATTCAATATTCTGGAAAGGGATACATCGGATATGGATCCCGAGGTGTGGAATTCCGTAAGGGAGGGATTTATAGATGACGGCTGGCAGGATACGGTATTGCTAATGCCCGGAATGAAAATAAAGATCATCATGCGTTTTGAGGACTTTAAGGGCTTGTTCCTTTATCACTGCCATAATTTGGAGCACGAGGATATGGGCATGATGCGGAACTATAAAATAGAATAGTAACTTAAATTAAAAATTATGGATATGGAAATGGATGGCTTCTGCTGGATGTGTGCTGCCATGTGGACAGGTGGAATACTATTAGTGGCCTTGGTCATATATTTAATCTATCGTCTAGCGAAAAAAAACAAGAACCATTAATATGGAGGAATTCAATTTGGCCGTCCTTATTTTACCCGGATTTTCTATAATCGGAGTTCTTTTGATGTATTGGTATTTTAGAAAAAAAATTAAAGATAAATGGGTATATAACTATTATGTGGTTTCCATTGCTCTTATTGCACTCGTTTTCAATACTATCTGGGAATTGTTGCATGGCCCATTATATAAAGGTTACCAATACGACTGGGAGCATATATCGATTTGCCTAATGGCGGCTTTTACAGATATGTTGACTACTCTGATTATGTTGTATGGGTTTGGCCTTTTTTATGAAAATATTTTTTGGATTCGAAAATTAAAATTGAGCAAGATAATTCTCGTAATAATTACGGGCGGAACCGGTACCATTTTATTGGAACGTTGGCATATAGCTGAGGGACATTGGACGTATGCCGAAAATATGCCAATAGTTCCTTGGATCGAGGTTGGACTCACTCCCCTATTACAGTTCACTATTCTCCCCATTGTTATTTTTCTTGTTGGAAGAATAATTTCAAACAGACAATTTAAATAATTTAAAACTTTATAAAGTGTATCAAAAAAGAGCATATAGAAATAAAAATGTAAAAAAGGAGATATCTCAAAAAAATAAAATTACCAAAAGGGATACAATAATTGCACTAATCTCTTTTCTTGGAATTTTTTTAGCAGCCGCTTTTTTTGCCTACAGAATGATGTTTATTAACCCTTCTGAAGTTCATCAAGCAGATAAAAACTTGGCTTATCAAATTGTGCCCAATAATGAAGTGTGTATGTTAAACAACACGTATAGAACAGAAGCAATTCCATTTGTTTTAATAGGAAAGCACGCCTATTTTGGGTGCTGTAATAGCTGCACAGATCGGTTATTAAAAAATCCAGAAGAGCGATATGCAATAGATCCTATAACAAAAGTAGAGGTAGATAAATCTATGGCAATAATCCTACGAAAAGTAGATGATGACTCTTCAATATATTATTTCAATACAACTCACAATGCAAAAACTTTTATGATCAGGGAAAAGAAGAACCAAAAAACAGAACAAATATAGAATTGTCAATACTTATATGGAGATAAAAATATGACTGTGAAATTTCAACTTATTCTTTTAATAATAATGGGTTTGCTTACCTCTTGTGAAGATCAAAATAGACATTTGCCTATTCTTGGAAATAAGGAAGTAGCCAACAATGAGGAAGATACAATTTATCACTCTATCCCCTATTTTAGCTTTATAGATCAGGATAGTCTTACAATTACGTCCAACACATTTACAGATAAAATTTATGTAGCAGATTTCTTCTTTACATCCTGCCCCACCATCTGCCCAATAATGAAAAACCAAATGCAACGGGTATATGAGAAATTTAAGGGAAATAAAAATGTAGCTTTCCTATCTCACAGTATTGACCCATCTCACGATAGCGTACCAGTATTAAAAACATATGCAGAAGATCTTGATATTAATAATGGTCAGTGGCACTTTGTTACTGGTAATAGAGAAGAAATCTTTGCTATAGCCGAAAACCACTATATGGTAAGTGCCCAAGAAGATCCTTCTGCCCCTGGCGGAGCAATTCATAGTGGTGCGTTTATATTAATTGACAAACAAAAAAGGATTCGCGGGTATTATGATGGGACCAACACAGAAGAAGTCGATAAGCTGATTGAGGATATTCCGATACTGCTTAACAATTATTAATTTTAAATGCACTGATCTGGTGAGGAAATACTTTATTTCATTGTGACCTTTGTTGAAATTAACATCCTTGCTTAAAAAGTAATTTTTATTAGGAAAAGCCTGTCTTAGGATGATGACTGAAAAAGTCTGGAATTTAATCCCAGCTTAAACAGGAAAAAGCAAATGCTTTACAGGGGGAGTTGTTTTGATTTAATTAGTTATTTAAGCTACAATTCTTCCCTTGTAAAGCTAATTTAAGAAGAGGATTGAAAGAATTTCTTATGTGAGACCAACATGTAATTTTAAAGAAAATGGCTAGGTTCATATTCATTCTAGGGAATAACACTAAGCATAATCAAAGATGAAAAGCGACGTATAAAAATAATGTTATGACAAAGATTAAAATGGGGAAATGAAAATTTAATTTGATGGAAAATGGATTCTTTAAGTAAGGCAATTTTTGAAAATAAGCAACTGGATATAGATTCACTACCCAGATATGGAGAAGTGAAGTTTTCTTCACTTAATCCGAAATATCTCGTTAAACTAAATATAATCACAACTGCTGGTGCCTTGATATTTTTGGTAGGGCTTGGTGCAGGATATGTGCTTGTGGAAAACTATAGAGGCTTATTGCCATTTTTGGCGATCCTGTTTTTGCTAATTTTCTTTGGCTCTTACTATCGTAACTTTCAATTGCAGAAAAGAAACGGCTATGCAATCCGGGAAAGGGATATAATCTTCAAACGGGGCTTTATTTACAAAAAAACTACAGTAGTACCTTTTAACCGAGTGCAACATGTTTCTACGGGCAGGGATATATTGGACAAATTTTTAGGAATTTCAACTTTACGGGTTTTTACGGCCGGGGGTTCTGGAAGCGATATCGGAATTCCTGGTTTGCTACCCAAAATTACGAGTGGCTTAAAGGAAGAAATTTCGAAAAGAACATCTTCTCATGATTAGCAGCAACTTTTATGAGCCGAACCGACAATCAAAAACAGGGGTTATACTTGTTTTTGGCAGCAGCCTTTATCATCTTGTTAGAAATTTATGGTTTCTGGGGGTTTACTTTTTCATGGAAGAACTGGATGTTCAAATGATCATGATTTCTATTGTTGTAGCTGCAATCTTTCTTGTTCTTGCTCTAGGCTATAGTATCCTTTACTATTTAAAATTTATTTTTTTCATTGACCGGGAAAGAGAAGAATTTGTACTCCAAAAAGGGGTTTTTAGCTCAGAAACTATAAGTGTCCCTTTTGATAAAATACAGCAAGTTAATTTCAAGAGAAACCTGCTTCAGCGAATAATTGGTGTTTATAGCATTTTGATTGAAACTGCTGGGAGTAAAGAAAAAGAGGTCGAGATTAAAGCTCTTTCTAAGGTAAAAGCGGAGCAACTCTCCGAACTTCTGATGAGCCATATCAAAACAAAAATAGATCGAACAATTCCTGAAGATGAACAAGTGGAAACTACTACAGATTGGCAATATTCTTTAAACGTTCTCCAGCTTTTAAAACTCGGGTTAAGCAGCAACTACCTCCGTGGACTGCTATTATTGCTCACTTTTTATCTCACTCTGAAAGATCAGATTTTTTTGAGACAAGTCTTTCCAGATGAAATAAGTGTGGTGGGTAATAACGGTTTTGCCTTTACCCCTTGGACGATTCTACTGATGTTATTAGCGGTATTGATTGTTACTGTAGCTGATACTTTTATAAAATATTTTAATCTTCATTTAAAAAAAACAGATCTGGGGCTGCAGGTGGAAATGGGACTTCGAAAGAATAAAAAGGTGAGCCTGAAAGCGAAAAGAGTACAGTCAATAGAAATTTCCAGCAATCCTATTCAACAACGGCTTGACCTCCATAAGTTAAAAATCTCTCTGGCAACCAGTGCGGATGATTCGGAAAAAAGTGTAATTACAATTCCCGGTATATCACAAAAATTTATTTTAAGGATTAAGGATTACATCCATAACACTCAAATCAAGCAAATTTCTCAAATCGTTCCGAATAGTATGTTGATATTTAGAAAAATTATTCGTGGTCTCTTTCCTTTGTTGCTGCTTCCTTTACTCATAGGATATTATGAACTTAATTTCAGATTAGAATGGATAATTCTTGGGATAGCGGGTTATACTATTCTTTTGGCGGGGTATCAATTTCTCTTTTTTCGTTCTTTAAAGCTGTCTATTTCTAAAGGATTTATCGTAAAGTATTCTGGCGTGTGGAGAAGAAAGCAGCAGCATCTGGAAATGTGGAAACTACAATCTGTTTCAATAATACAGCCACTCTGGTATAAAAAACAAGGTCTGGCAGATTTGGTTTTCCATTCAGCGGCAGGAGATATTTACTTTGAAGTAATAGATGAAAATCAAGCAAAACCACTCATGGATTATTTACTGTACAAAATAGAAAGTACATCAGGGGAATGGATGTAGTGGTTGCAAGGGCAAATTACAATGTTTACAGGCAATACCATGTTAATTAAAGATGTAGGCCGATTTTAAAACTAAAAAAATGATTTTAATATAATTTAGAAAAAAAATGAAACATACCTATCACATACACGGAATGACCTGCGACGGTTGCCGAACGCACGTCGAAAAAACACTTTCTAATGTAGAAGGTGTAATCAGTACATCGGTCAATTTGGAAAAGGAAGAGGCCTCCATAGAAATGGAATCACATATCCCCATTGAAAAATTTCAAGATGCCCTTAAGAATGATGGCGGTACATATTCCATCCACAAACCGGGCGAGCACAAACATACTTCAGAAAAAAAATCTGAAAAATCAAAAGGTCAAGGCACAGGTACGTTTTATTGCCCAATGCACTGCGAGGGAGATAAGACTTATGATAAACCAGGCGATTGTCCAGTGTGCGGAATGGATTTGATTGAAGAAAAAAAACTCTCTGCAACACCGAGTGGACAATGGACCTGTCCTATGCATCCAGAGATAGTAAAGGATGCGCCGGGAGACTGCCCTATTTGTGGGATGGATCTTGTGCCGATGGAACCTGACCTTTCCGCAGAAGAGAAGAGCTACAAAAAACTTATTAAAAAGTTTTGGATTGCCGTAGGATTTACATTGCCCATTTTGATTATTGCAATGTCAGATTTGCTCAATAACAATCCCTTAGTTTCCATTTTAAAAGTTGAATATTGGAATTGGATTCAATTAGCACTATCTCTGCCGGTTGTATTTTATGCCACCTGGATGTTCTTTGAACGTGCGTATCGTAGTATTATAACGTGGAATTTAAATATGTTCACGCTCATTGGTATAGGTACAGGGGTTGCTTGGTTATTTAGCGTGTTTGGGATGTTTTTTCCAGATTTTTTTCCAGCCCAGTTTAAGACGGATGCTGGAACCGTTTTTGTTTATTATGAGGCCACGACGGTTATTCTGACATTAGTTATGTTGGGGCAGGTTTTAGAAGCACGTGCACATAGTAAAACCAATTCTGCAGTAAAGGAACTCTTGAAACTGGCGCCAAATAAAGCCATTAAAGTCATCGATGGGGAAGAACAAGAGGTTGCTATTGATGATATTGAAATTGGTGATATACTTCGGGTAAAACCGGGCGATAAAATTCCAGTGGACGGAGTTTTATCAGAAGGGCAAACTTCTATTGATGAATCGATGATTACCGGCGAACCGATTCCGGTAAGCAAGGCCGAAGGAGATAAAGTTAGTAGTGGAACAATAAATGGTAACCAGTCTTTTTTGATGAAGGCCGAAAAAGTGGGAGCAGATACCCTACTCTCCCAAATCATTCAAATGGTTAATGATGCGAGTCGCAGTCGTGCGCCAATTCAAAAACTAGCAGATACATTTTCCAGTTATTTTGTGCCAATTGTGGTTCTTATTTCCGTGATTACATTTGCCGTTTGGGCAATATGGGGTCCAGAACCAGCTTATGTATATGCTTTGGTTAATGCTATTGCTGTTTTGATTATAGCATGCCCCTGTGCATTGGGTCTTGCCACGCCAATGTCTATAATGGTAGGTGTAGGTAAGGGCGCTCAGAATGGGGTGCTTATAAAAAATGCCGAAGCTCTTGAAAAAATGGACAAGGTAGATACACTTATCGTGGATAAAACAGGTACTATTACTGAAGGGAAACCAGCGGTTGAAAAAATAGGAGTTTTTGGAGATGGCTTTCGCGAAAACGAAATACTACATTTTATCGCATCGCTTAATAGTTCAAGTGAACATCCACTTGCTGAAGCTACTTTGAAATATGGAAAAGAACAGAATACCGAAATCTCAAAAACTGAGAACTTTAGTGCAGTCACAGGTAAAGGAGTTGAAGGAACAGTTGATGGTAAAAAACTCGATTTAGGAAATGCTAAAATGATGGAGCACGCCAATGCAACTATTTCATCTGAAATGGAAACCGAAGCACAATCCTATCAAAAACGAGGTAAAACAGTTTCCTATTTGTCCGTTGACGGCAAAGTCTCGGGCTTTGTAGTAATCGGCGATAAGATAAAAGAGACCAGTGCCAAAGCAATCAAAGAGCTCCAAGCCAAAGGTATTGCAGTGATTATGATGACGGGCGATAACCACGATACCGCTCAGGCTGTTGCGGGTGATCTTGATCTTGCCGACTTCAAAGCAGGAATGCTACCACAAAATAAGTTAGAAGAAGTCAAAAAATTACAGGAAAAAGGAAAGGTGGTAGCAATGGCAGGTGACGGCATAAACGATGCTCCAGCATTGGCAAAAAGCGATGTAGGTATAGCAATGGGAACTGGAACGGACGTTGCAATTGAAAGTGCCGCTATAACCTTGGTCAAAGGGGATTTACACGGTATAGTTAAAGCAAGGAATCTGAGTGAAGCCGTAATGAAAAACATCAAACAGAACCTGTTTTTTGCATTTATATATAACACGGTGGGAATTCCTATAGCTGCAGGAGTATTGTATCCCTTTTTCGGGCTATTGCTTTCCCCAATGATTGCAGCCTTGGCAATGAGTCTTAGTTCGGTCTCTGTAATTATAAATGCATTGCGGTTACGAACAAAGAAAATTAATTAAATCACTATGAACTAAAATACAATAGATTTTTAAATCTGACTAAAGTCAGCAGTTTGTGATTACTCAATATAAAAGGATCCAAATCATTTCCTGATTTTGACAACACTAAATTTAAATTTCAGAGAATTATGTATTACGAAATTTTTCAAGGTAAATAACCGAATATCAATTTATAAAATTTGGTGTTTAGAAAGTTCGACAAATTTAGTTCATCCCTAAAAAGTGATATTAGGGAAGGCATCTTGTCGGCTTAATTGTTTTTTACTCGGTCTCTAAAAAAGTAGTTTTAATTCTTTTGTGAGCTATTTGCGCTTAACCGACTTTGTTGGGCAATGGCTTTTTTATTTTTAGCTTTAGCAAAGATATACTCTTTTACATTTTTGGCGTAGCGTTGGCTGGTGCGAATTGCAAATGTGTATGGCTTTAAGCGTTGGCTTTTCCGTAATATTTTTTTCGCAACCAAAAGGAAACTCGAACTAATAAAATCAATGCAGGAACTTCAACTAAAGGACCAATTACTCCTGCAAATGCCTGTCCTGAATTTAGTCCGAAAACTGCAATTGCAACTGCAATCGCTAACTCAAAATTATTTCCTGCTGCTGTAAAAGCTACCGCTGTCGTTTTATCGTATTCCGCTCCTGATGCTTTGGTAACGAAAAATCCAATGATAAACATTAGCGTAAAGTAAATAAGCAAAGGAACTGCAATAATCACAACGTCCATTGGAATTTCTACTATCAATTCTCCTTTAAGAGAGAACATAACCACAATTGTAAATAACAGCGCAATTAATGTTATTGGCGAAATTGTAGGAATGTATGTCTTTGTGTACCATTCCTCTCCTTTAAATTTCACTAATATTAATCTGCTTAAAATTCCCATTACAAATGGAATCCCTAAATAGATTGCAACACTTTCTGCAATCGTTCCTATTGAGATATCCACAATAGCACCTTCAAATCCAAAATATGGAGGAAGTACTGTTATAAAAATCCACGCATAAAAGCTATATGCAAATACTTGAAAAATACTGTTCAAAGCAACTAAACCTGCTCCATATTCACTACTTCCTTCTGCGAGATCGTTCCAGACCAAAACCATTGCGATACAGCGTGCCAGACCAATTAAAATTAGTCCGACCATATATTCCGGATAATCTCTTAAAAAAGTGATTGCCAATACAAACATCAGAATGGGTCCAATTATCCAATTGAGAATAAGTGAAATAGAAAGGATTTTAGTGTTTCTAAAAACTTTTGGTAAAAGTGAATAATTGACTTTTGCCAAGGGTGGATACATCA
>Ga0209309_10003417_pt1 | contig 13720 bp, 10 predicted proteins | sample COGITO_mtgs_1204_2_FD_184807 | JGI IMG/M metagenome (GOLD analysis project Ga0209309, IMG submission 184807) | Pelagic marine microbial communities from North Sea - COGITO_mtgs_120412 (SPAdes) (version 2) | ecosystem: Environmental > Aquatic > Marine > Epipelagic ...
AGACAGTTGGATCTCGCCACGAATAGGATCGAGAAAGATCGGTTTTTATCATCATCGAAGTAATATATATATATATATAATACTACCGTTCTTGCGTGTATACAACAAAGCCGTTTTCGAGAAAAGAACAACACTCTCTTAAAATTGGAAAAAGCGTCGTCTTTTTTCCATCTCATCCCTCTTCTTTGTTGCTCCTCCTGATGTTGTTGTTGTGACGATGATTCTTTAAAAAAGTTTTTTTTCTTTCTTCTCGTTACATTTTTTCGTGGTTCAGAATCCATCTCAAACATCAAAAAAAGAGAAAATATCCACTTTGGCAAAAAAATTCATCTCCTTTCGTCGTCACTTGTTTTGTCTCGTCTCGCGCGCTTTTATTGAGATCTTTACTTTTATCGCACACGGCACGTAATACATAATGGCTACTACTACCAACGCGATGATGGCGACGACGAAAACGACTTCGTCAAAGTTCGCACAACAACAACAAAAACAACAAAAGATGAGATCTTTGGCATCATCGGGAGCATTAATCTCCCCAATCTCGAAAAGAAAACAACACGTCATCTTTATGAACGCGTCCGAGGTGGCGGAATCCGCGGTCGCGACGGAAGAGTTTTACGAGGTGACGCTGCCGAAACCAATCGACGTGAAATTTGCTCGCGGGAACGACGGCGGCGCGTACGTCGCGTTCGTCCCGCCGAACGATCCAAAGTACGAGGTGTTTGAAATCGGAGACAAAATAGAAGGCGTGTCGGCGTCGTTCGGCGACGAGGTGTGGCCGGCGGAATCTTTCGGTCAAGTCATGTACGCGATGAAAAACAGAAACGGAGACATTTATTTGAAGATGAAGAAGATGTTTGGCGATTTCAGCGCCATGGAGGTGGAGAAGAACTCACAGTTCAAATCCGAAAGAGCGGGAGGGAACTACGGCGCCGGGACGAAGGAACAACAGATGAATAACTACTCCAAGAAGAGAGAGTTGGAGAACGAACGATTAGACATGTTCGACGAAGCGATTGCTTTGTACAACCAAAAGAATTTCGACGACGCGTTGATTCAGTTCGAAGAAGTCGCCGCGTTAGAGCCGAAGAACTACATGAGCGATAACTTTGAAACGACCACGGAAATTTACCGAGTGTGCCAATACAACATCGCCTGCTGCTTTTCCAACATCGGTAAACTTGACGAGTCGTTGTTAGCCTTGAGAAGGTGCATGGCGAGTGGGTGGACGGATTACAGAAAGATTCGCACCGACCCGAGCTTGAAAAACGTCCGAGCGAGTCCTGAGTTTACCCCGTTGATGAACAAGTTCGACGAACCGATTTTCAACGAAAACGCCGCGAAATTTTTAGGCAACTTGTTCGGTAAGAAATAATAACTACAGTACTAACAATAACGAGAGAGAAGGAACGAGAGAGAGTGTGTGTGTTTGTGCCAGAGAGATTCTCTCGTCGAAGTAAGCAAGCGCTTTCCCGCTTTCGCGTGTGTAAATAAAAAATACTTTAGTACTAAAATCTTTCATCAAAACAGTCGTTTTGGACTGATTTTTATCCACCAAAAAAAGCTTTTAATTTACCACACATCCGAGCGCGCTTTAAAACGCGATACATATACACACACATATACTAATAATACTAATAATAAAAGGAGTAGTGTTTCGATGATGACAACATCGGCTTCTTCTCTGTTGTTTCCGTTACATTCTTCCTCCTCTTCTTCTTTCTCATCAAAGTCGCCGAGGAGTAATCATCGAAATCATCATCAAAATCAAAGACGTCACGCGATGATGAAATCGTCTTCTTCGTTTACGACGACTATTCAGACGACTGGACAAAGAAGAACGAGACACAGAAGAAGAAACAAAGCGATTTTAGCGCAAAACGATGAACAGACGACGATAATTCAAACGATTCAGACAAATAATAATAGAAGACCAACAACAAATGTATTATCCAAAGAAGAACTTTTGTGCAAACCGAACGAATCCGTCTCGCAGTTGGCTGCCGCTCAAGCCGCTAAGAAAAACGTTGTTTCAACTCCCGCAAATTCTAGTTCAGTGATAAAAAACGCGCTCATCAACGCGAACGCGTTGAGTGCGCAGGCATTTTACCTTCCGTACGTCGCGTTGGCGGCGGTGACGATTAAGAAGATTTTGGATACGCCGTCGCGAGCGTACGTGGACGGAGCGAATACGGTAGGCTCGGAATACGACGCGTGGACCGAGGAAGGCATTTTAGAGTACTATTGGGGGGAACACATCCATCTCGGGTGGTACGAAGACGAAGATTTAGCGAACGGGGCTGGAACGTTGTTAGGAAACGACGTGACGGATTTCAAAGAAGCTAAGTTTGCGTTCGTGGATAAAATGTGCGATTGGTCCATTCAAGATTTGTTCGGGAAGCAACCTGCGAATATTTTAGACGTGGGATGCGGGATTGGAGGCGCGAGCAGACACTTGGCGAAACGGTACGGGAACGGAACTACAGTCACTGGGATCACCTTATCGCCGAACCAAAGAGACCGCGCGACTGAATTAGCCAAGGAACAAAACGTTCCAAACGCTGAATTCAAAGTCATGAACGCGTTAGAGATGACGTTCCCGGACGACACGTTCGATGCCGTCTGGGCGTGCGAAAGCGGCGAACACATGCCAGATAAGAAGAAATACGTGGAAGAGATGATTCGAGTGTTGAAACCGGGAGGAGTTCTCGTCGTCGCCACTTGGTGCCAACGCGACGCCGACGAAACAAAAAACCCATTCACCGAAGACGAAAAGAAAAACTTACAATTTTTATACGAAGAGTGGGCGCACCCGTACTTTGTCTCCTACGAAGAATACGAACGATTAATGCGAAACACTCACGTCATGGAAAAAGTTCAAGGCGAAAACTGGGTCAAAAACACCATCGCCTCGTGGCGACACTCCATTTGGGTCGGCGTCTGGGACCCGTGGCCGGTCGTTTTCGCCGGTCCCAGGATTTGGTACAAAACCATCCGCGAGATTGTGACGCTCGAGCGCATGCATCGAGCCTTCGATCGAGGGCTCATGACTTACGGATTGATTAAAGGTCGGAAAAAAGAAGAAATCGTACGAGATAAGGACGACGCGTTCTATAGCTGGTAATTTGTTTGACACAGAGAGAGAGGAAGAGAGGAAGAGAGAGATGTTGACTCTGTGCTCGTTGTATTAATGTTTTTATTTCTAGAGCTCTTTCTTTCCCTCATTTTTGTGCACTCGTCACTTCTCTCTCTCTTAACATTCAATTCGGACGTCGAGCTCTTTTTACTCTCCCAAGTCTCCTTGCGGCGATATATGCTCTTTTGGTGGTGGTTCTCGTCCTCGTCTCCCTCGGTCGTTGTCGTTTCAAAGAAGACGAACGCGAAGAAAAAAGAAGGAGAAGTGTCGTCGCTTTCCGATTCGATTTCCAATAACGAACAACAACGACGACAAGAAGAAGAAGAAGAAGAAGAACAAACGACAAAGACGAAAAGAGAAGGCTTCCGGTTCATCCAATCCTTCATAGAAGCAGATAAGGACGACGACAAAAAAAAGTATTACCAGGTGTCGTATCCAAACCTCGCCATCTCTGCCGCACTCGTGACTGTTTTCTCCTCCGTGTTTACCGCGTCTGTCGTGCACTGGAAAAACAGAAAACACAAGTTAGAACGAGATTTACCAATAGGAGTACACGCGAAAGCATCGATTCAAGGGTTAAAAGCGTTAGCAGTGGCGACGGGATTTAGTTTAAGTTTAGTGTCGGTTTTATTCGCATCGACGAATTATATAGGCCTTTGGGAAAAGGAACACGTTGGGAGGCGGATCGAAAGCGCGTTGCGAAGCGTTCCGGGCGGGGAGGTGTTTAAAGGACCATCGGGGAGGACGAAGAGCTGAATTGATTGTATATTGATTGAGAGAAAAAGAAAGAATGACTTTTACGGTGGATAATAATAATGATAACAATAACATCACAAACAGCGCGGAAGAATTTGAGATTGATGTGGACGCAATATACACCATGGCGTCTTTAGCGAGAGAATGGTTCGTCGCCCACGAGAGCGGAACGGAAGCGTTGACGATTTTGAAAGAGGCGAAAGAGGAGTTATCGTCCATGTTAAAGAAGAAGAAGGAAAAGAAGGACAAGAAGAAGAACGAAAACGAGGACTTTTCTTCTTCACCGTACCACGTAAAAGTCCAGGAGAAGATTAAATCGATACTCCCGAGCGACGATATGTTGAACTGTTTGATGAAACGAGGCAAGTACGCGAATTTTTCCTCCGCCGCGGACGCGGAACGCGTGGACGAAGCGTGCGAAAAGTTGCGAAGAATCGTGGAAGAATTGGAAAGTATTTCGAAACGAATGGAGGAAACGTTCGAGAGTTTTACGAGTGCGTTTGAAAACGGCGGAAAAGAAGTTCAAGAAGTTAAAGAAGAAGAAGAAAAGAATCCGCCGGAACACCTAGCGCGAAGAGACGAAGAAAAAGAAGAAGGGCACGGCCGACAAGGAAGGGACAGAGAACCTCGGGGGAGACGGAGGAGCAGAAGCAGAAGCAGCAGGGGAAGGGACAGACGGCGAGGAAAGGAAGCAGAGCAGAAAGAAGACGAGGCGGAAGAAGCCGTCGTCCTCGCGAAGCGTTTATCGTTTCTAGAAACGACGAAAAAAGAACAGACCGACGACGAAGCGCCGTCGCCAAAAGTGCACTGGATGCACAACGTCCCCAACGCGGCACTTTCCACTCGCTTTTCTCTCTCCAACACTACCGTTGAGATGAACAACAACAACAACAAACGGTCTTTCGAACAGTGGCTCTTCCTTTGCGCGAGCGCTTTAGAAGGCACGCGCAAAGAACTCCGCGTAAAGCAAGTCGTCGCCGAGAAGGCGTTGGACAGTTTGCGGGGGTCTTTCTCCTCCTCGAATACGAATACTAGCAATAGCACAAGGAGCCACACAGAAGAAGGAGAAGAAAAAGAAGACAATAATGGAGTGTTGTTGTTCGACAGTCTCTTGGACGCTTGGGACGTCCAAGCGTTCGTGGACGACGACGCCTTTCGCGCCTTATCGTCAGAAAGCGCAGAGTAGAAAACCGTTAAAAATTGGACGAATACCTCACACCTCACACACTTCAAAGCGCGAACAACAAAAGCAAATAATAATAATGAGAGCGTTGATTCAGCGCGTGCACTCGGGATCGGTCTCTGTTCGACACTCCGAGTTGCACAATCACGCGTTACCTCCCTCCCATCCTTCGCAACCTGAACCGCAATCGATAAAGACAATTGGAAAAGGGGCGGTCGTTTTCCTCGGCATCAGTTCGGAAGATACGCTCGCGGATTGCGATTACGTTTTACGAAAAACGATGAGTGTGCGCCTTTGGCCGGACAATAATAACGACGACGCAGAGAGAAGGAACAAACAGTGGACAAAGTCGCTCGATTTAAATTTAGACGTCTTGTTCGTGAGTCAGTTCACGTTACTCGCCGAGTGCACGAAAGGGAAAAAACCGTCCTTCAGTCGAGCGATGACACCGAAAGAGGCGAAGGAAATGTACGACGAGTTCCTTAAAAAAGCGAGAGAGGAATACAAAGAGAATGGAATAAAAGAAGGTCAATTTGGGGCGATGATGGACGTGCACATAGAGAACGACGGCCCGGTGACCGTTCTCATCGATAGTCAAAATAAAGGAGGATGATTTAGTAGTAGTAGAGTAGTATCATTGTTTGTATTTGTTGTATCTCTCTCGTCGCGAAAACACGCTACGTGTATGCGCGTGTTGTTGTTGTTCTTCTATTATTGATATTCTGGTACACTAATAATGTTATTTCTTGGAGCGACCCCAGGCAGTTCCGGTAGTCCTTTGCGTGCCACCGGGCGCCCCGGATCGTTGCGTGCTTCTCTGGGTGCCTCCTGTTGTGGGAAGAGTACTGGGCGCGCCGCGCGTTCTTCTCGTCGGTCTCGCGCGTTCTTCCGAGTCAGAGTCGTCCGCGTTGTTACCAGCACCTCGCTTCGACGAGGCGGCACCTCTGCCGCGCTTATTCCCAACTGCCGATTTTGTTGTTGGATTGTTCAAAACTTTGGCACCGCGCGCGCGGCCTCTGCCTCTCGAAGCGGCAGCAGATGTTCTTCCAGCTCCAGCCGCGACAGAAGGTGTGGCCTTTTCGTCGGAATCCGAGGAGTCGTCGATGACGATACTTTCTGGAACTTTTCTGCTCTTCGTTTGCGTCGACGGCGTCGCGCCACGACCACGTCTTGTCGCTCTCGTTGCGGCGGCTGCGGCTGCTGCAGCTCCACCTCTCTTCTTCGGTGCGGGTTTCGCATCTGCGAAATCCTCGTCTTCTTCTTCTTCTTCCGAATCAGGCACTTCCTCGTCTTGAGAAGATTCCGAATCCGATTGTTGTCGCTGTTTCCTTTTTGCCGCCGCCGCTGCGGCGGCTGCACTTTTCGCTCCAACAGCTAGCCCACGCCTTGCAGCAGCTACTGGCTGCGCAGATGCTGGGATGACGTCGTCGTCTTCCTCCTCTGAATCCGAAACGACGTAATCGTCGTCGTCTCCTTTTTTCTTCGTCTCCGGAACCGGCGGCGGAGGTTGTTTTGCGCCTCCTCTGCGAGACGCCGGAACTGGTCTTTGCGCGCGACCGTCCTGGGCAGCTTCTTTTTGCTGTGCTAATAATACACGCTCTAGCGCTTCTTCTTCGTCTAACTGTCTCGTCGCTTCGGATTTCTTCGCTGGTGCCGCGTCTTGAAACTCTCGCACTTGTTGCGCGCGCTGCGTTTGTTGCGTCGCCGCTTGCTGACCTTTCTTCGCTTTGGCACGAGCACCTCCATCTTGTTGTTGTTGTTGTTGTTGTTGCTGTTGCGTGTGCTTCTTCGTCAACTCTTGCACTCTCCTCTGCACTTCGCTCGCTTCAATTAACTCCGACGGTTGCGCGGTCGACGCCAACTCTCTTTGAAAGTGTTTCATCGTCGACTCGCACAAAGTTTTCACCGCTTTGTTGTCGTCTCTGTTCACCATATCGTCCAAAGAGTTCATTAAGTTTGGAATGTCTAAAATTTGTAATCCTTTATCCATTCGTTCTTTGATCAACCGTTCGATCCGTTTTTGGTCCTGTCTCGGCCCTGCTCTCGCGTCGTCTAAATCCTCGTCCTCATCTTCTACGTTTATATTTTCTTTCATCATCCCTTCGTTGAACTCGTCTTCCTCGTCTTTGTTCCCTCCCTTTTTTTTCTTCGATTTGTGAAACAACAACATATCCGAAGGATTCGCGACTTTACCCACAAACTTTTGCCCAAACTTTTGGACGTTGACGCTCTGGAAACCACCGGTCAAATCCACTCGCAATCGAATCAACGGCAGTTGGTTCAACTGCGCCAACTTTTTCACGCCGCTCGCCGCGTTTTGCATCGCCTCTTTAATCATGCCATTCACCGTAATCATCAAGAAGTTCTCGATGGCTTCCTGATCCTGACCTCCCCCATCTTCCTCCTCGTTCAACAAATCTTCCTGTTCTGCTAACGAGACGTTCTTAAATGCGTAAGGTCTCGTCGTTTGTAACGGAACTGGCAACAACCGCCAATGCGGCGGATCTTTCTTCTCCTTCCCCGGTTTCAACTCTAAAATACAAATCTTCTTCGTCCCACTCTCGGCTTCCACCAACGACGTCGTCACCGAGCTCCCCGGTTGCGAAACGCTCACGCCGTCGAACAACTGCGGCTCAATCAAACACTCGTGTTCGTGTCCCCAAACGACTAAATCCATCCAATTCGGCAAGTGCCTCTCGGAAATTGAATTCTTCGGCGCGTGCGACACTCTGTTTTGATGAATCAACATGAGATTAAACCAGTTCGCCAACGGCGTCTTCTCGTCCGAACTCCCCGGTCGAATCCACTTCACGTTCCCTTTACTCGCCATCATCTGGTGTAATCTCTGATCTCGTATCCATCCTAACCCGTACAAGGCCAACTTCGTCTCGCCTTTTCTCAACAACACCGGTTTCAATTCAATCGCACCCGTGTTCGACCCACTCAGAGCGTGCTTACCGAAATAATTAATCAACGAGCAACTGGACAAAATATCCAGCGCTGATAAATTCTCCTGCCCGGACGGGTCGTCGTGATTCCCGTGAATCGCGAATATCGGCAGCGCGACGTTCACGTTTTCATCCTCAAAGTTCACGATGCCTCGATTCGGAAAATTTATGCTCTGATCGGACACAACTTCAAACTCGATCGCATCGTCCCCGAACACGTACTCTCTCAAAACATCCATCGTTTGTACCAAGGTTTCTCGGCTCGGTTTGTTCTGGTCGAACAAATCGCCTCCCAGAAACAGCGCGTCCACTTTTTCCTTCTTCGCGGTCTCCAAGATTTCTCGAAACGCGATGAACGAATCGTTTTTCCGAATCGGGTCTCGTTCGTGCGCGCCCAAGTGGTTGTCCGTGGCGATTAAGATTCGGAATAAGTTTGGGTCGTTCTTGTTCTTATTATTCTTTCCTCCTCGTTGTTGTTCTCGTTTTTGTCCTCTTCCTCTGATGTCATCATCGTCGTTGTCTTCTTCTTCTTCTTCTTCTTCTCGCTCGGGCATTTTTAAAACTCTTCGTGAGAAGGTTTGTTGTGATGATTTTTGTGGGAAAGAACCAAAAAGAAGATTTTTTGAATTTAGGCACCCACCCTCTTTTTTGGTTGGTGTTCATATTTTTTCACTCGGTCTAAAATACTCTTCAGTATTTATATAGTAGGGGTTTGTTTTTTGTTCGAACACACACACACACGCACACACGCACGCACCATAGCAACAACAAGCGAAGAAGAAATGACGACGACGACGAGTGAGAAGAAGAAGAAGAGTCCAGAGTGGGTGAACGAGTTGTATATAGCGGTGAGAAATGCACCTTCGCCTCCTTCTCCTTCGCCTCCTTTTTTTGCTGCGACCGAAGATGATGAAGAAAAAAAGTCAACTTCTTTTATCTCTTCTTCAGAACGCGATGACGACGACGATGGAGAAGAAAAAGGAGGAGGAGAAGGAGGCGGTGGCGCCTCTTCCTCCTCCTCCTCGAAGCTTTCGTTTCTCTCGAAGAACAACCCCGCCGCCGACTTTGAGAACGCGATGGACGGATGGTTGGGAAAAGCCACCAGCAGCAGCAGCGGTGGTGAGGGTGGTTGTATCTGGAGGACGAAAGAGAACGTCGTGGAGACGTTGCTCCCTTTTCTGAGCGCGGAATACGAAAGCGCGAAAAGAGAGGCGCTGTTTCTTCCTCGCTTCTCTCATCATCCTGATACTCATCATCCAAAGGACGAGAACGAGGACGATGACGAGGATGACGACGACGACGAAGTTTTATTAGGTGTTCAGAATGCGTCGTTTTTGAAAGAGATTTCCGACGCGAAGTTGAGAGCGATGTACGACGAGTTTTTCGACGCGCGGGCGGATTTGTTACGACTGAACGATGTTCAAAGCGATCTAGAAACGTTCTTGGAGTGGTTAAAGGAGAGCAGAGATTGTTCTGGTGATAAACAGCAACGACGAGTAGGGCGAGAGAAAATACCAGGTTTACGCATCAACGCGCTCAAACACACGGAAGAAGGGGTTTCAAGGGGAGAAAATGCCCCGGGGGTCGAAAGCTATCTGAGAAGACGAAACGAAAATTTGCGAGAATTGAGAGCGAAGCAATCGAGAGCGTTGTTGTTGTGCGGCGAAAGCGTGCGGTCAAAATTCCTCGGGATTATTCTCGAGGGGTTTCGACACGACGCGAATGAAAATTTGCTTCACGAGACTTTCTTTCCGAGAGACCCACCACCTTTAAAAACATCATCGCGTAATAACGATGATGATGCACCAAAATGCTTCAATAACAAAATTTATCTCACACTGAGAGCGTTTTGCTCGGAACCGACGAACGCGGCCATCGTCGAACGGTGCTACAAAAAGGCTCACGTAAAGTCGCCCTGCGCGAGGCGAATTTTACGCTTGTGCGCGGAAGGGTGCTTCGAGAGCGAGAAGTACGAGCACGTGGCGAACGCGCGCGAATGCGACGATTATTCGTTCCGCACGACGGGTGATGCGGTGACTAAGTGCAAAATGACTCGCGGTAAAGACAAATTTGTGTGCGTGAGATGGATGTGCCGCTCGAAATTTGAAGTCAACGATGTCGCGAGGAAAGCGTTTCAAGACGTGTACGCCGAAGTTACCGCGCTCGAGATTTTACGTGATTTCGAGAATGGTGAGAAGAAGGTGAAGAAGAAGAAGAAGAGTTCTGTGATAAGAAGAGGAAATCGCGATGATGTAATGTCGATTTCATACTCGTTTGGAACACTCCGAGATTACGGCGCATGCGAAGATTTCTTATGCGTGGCGACCGATTGGGTCGACGGAGTCGGATTGAACGCGTGGCGTTCAAATCTAGGTGAATATTTAAAGAAAGACGCAAATGAAGCGAACAACGACAGAACGCTATTGCTTGCAATCGCGAAAACGATGCTGCAGATGGTAGTCGATATGCACGAAAAGAATGTCGTCCACTTTGACTTGAAACTCGAACATTTCATTCTCTCCACGCGGCGCCAAGAGGAGGAGGAGGAGGAGGAGGGGAGTAAAGGAACAAAATACGCGATAACTTTAATCGATTTCGGAGAGTGCGCGGTTTACGACATCTCGGACAAAGTAAAAGGAACCTCGCGCGCAAGAGGTACAGAGATATACCACGCTCCAGAAATGCTACTCATTGACGAAATTAAGACTCATAGCGCTTCGTTCCCTTCGGGCGATAGTAGTAGAACAACCGCTGCTGCGTGTTTCGTCGACGGCAAAAAATGTGACTGCTACGCGCTCGGCGTGGCGTTGTGCGAATTGTTTTTCAGTAACTCTCCGAACAGGCACGCGTACGAACAGAATGGATTCCTTGGTTTGCTTAATGTTGTCGCTGGTGGTGATGATAACGCTGAAAATTACTCGAAAATACTACGCGACGATATCCTCCTAAGCGACGTAATCCGCCGCCCACCTTCCGACGGTGATATTGCAAACTGGTTGCTCAAAACTCTGCTCGTTCGCGATCCGCACGAGAGAACCTCAGCTCGACGCGCTTTAACGATGTATTCCGACATGATAAATTAATACATATTATGTGTATACTGGTATGTTAAAACAAAACAAAATTTATATGGCACATTCACATTGTTCGTGCCGTTGTTGTTGTTTGCGGTTACGCCAACGCTCTCTCTCTATTTGTACAAGTTCATAATAACGCGATGATGATGATTACTGTTTCTTCACCGCATTCTTCACCGCCCCACTCACCAACCTCTCGTTTATCACGGCATTCGTTTCCAACGCGTCCATTTCCGCGTATAATCTCGTGCTCGACTCGTCCGTCGGCGTAAACACCGATTTCTTGTATTCGTCGTCCGTTTTCGGTATGTTGGCGCTTTTCATGTTTTGCCTTTGCACTTCAAACGTCTTCGTCCACTCCGAGTGAGAATCACACGGCGTTTTCGGCGTGTTCGGTTCACTATTATTTGAGGTATCTTTATTCTCTCCGTCTTCGTCCACGAGCAAAGCGTCCTCGTGGTCGTGAGGAACGGTTTGGAAACAGTGTCGGCACCGAGCGGTCGCGCAATTGATCCCGAGGAAATTCAACACTTTTTGCCCCCCGTGATCGACGGATTCCACCACCGGAGTGGCCACAAACGTCGTGTGATCGTTCAAGTTGTCCTGCTGCTTTTCTTGCACCTCGATTGCGCTCATTTTTTTAACGTCGTCGTTGTTGTTGTTGTTATCGTTATTGTGTGCGTGTGTGTGTTGTTACGCGTGCTGTCGTTATGAGTAATTGTGGTGTTTGACCTTTTTGAGATACTTTTGTGAAGCAAAGGGTCCAACCACGCAGATATTTTTAGCGGGCGCTTCTTTTACCGGCCGTACAAAAGGAGTGTTGTTGTTGTTGTTGACAATTCAACGCGATAACGATAGCGATGATGATGATGATTTTACGTTTAATGACAAATTTTTTATTATCTATGGAATCCCTCTACGTTCGGGTCTATTTCGATGGAATATCTCTTGTGTCGTTTCCTACCGTGGAGACGCAAAGCGAACTCAACTCCCGCCGGAGTGTCCAACCAATCCTCGAAATCGTCTTTGCCTTCCTCGACCATGGCAGTCAAGTGTTCGTCGTCGGCTGGGATGAACGTGTTCACCCTCGGTAACGCCTGGGATGGGCACAAAACCGCGTTCCAGTGTTTGATATCGTCTTCGTCTAATCCTACTCGCAAGGCGTTTTCGTGTAAGCTGGGTAAGTTGTTCGTCACGCCGCCGTCGACGCAGATGTTGCCGTCCCACACGCAAAACCCAGGCCAGGTCCAGCCAGGTATGTATCCGCACGCCAAAACGCAATTGATCAAATCCTCTCGCGAGTGCCACTCGGAGATGATGACGTTGTGCGGCGTCGGGAACAACTTGGTGACGGATAAGAACACTCTCCCGTTGCACTTTTTATGCGCGTCTTCCGGTAACAACGCGTTCAATAAATACCTGCAATACTGTCCAATATTGGTTAAATTATGAATGAACCCCATTGGTTCTCTAAACTCGTGCGCGATTGGAGGGATTTGTTTCCAAATTTCCTCAGGTTTCACGTTTGCGCCCGCCAACGCGGCGACCAACGCGCCGATGGAGGCGCCCGCGAAGACGATATCGTCCACTCCAGTCTCGCCAAAGTTATCTCTCAACCCAAAATACACGCCTAAATGGTACCAGGTTCGAAACCCTCCCCCGCATAAACTCACGTGCGCGTGATCGTCCCCGTTTTCAGTCTTATCTCTTCGTTTCTTTTCGTTCACGTACGTCGTGTTCTTTTTAAACCTGTGCGGAAACGTCGGCTTCCACAGCGGCTTCCCACACAGTTGCCAGAATATAATCCAAAAGAGCACCCACGCGGCTTGTAAAGTCGCCAACGGGAACGCGAAGATGAAGTACACTAACGTTTCCAAAAAGTATCTTCGCTGAGGAAACGCGGTTGGATTTCTCATTGCTCTCGTCGTCGAAAATACGTACATTTGTAGGAGGTACGTGCACGCGAACACCAGCGCGGCGTTTCGAATACTAGTTTTCGAGTCTTCTTTGTTGTTCGTTGTTTCTTCGATGTACTTTTTTACATCCTCGAGACCGTCTCGAATCATCATCCGTATCATCATCATCACATTCCCACTAGAACTACTACTGCTACGACTACCACTACTACTCGCACTACTGCTACCCCCCATTTTGATGTGAATCTTTCTCTCTCTCTCTTCGATAACCTTTCTTAAAAGTCTGTTCGTCTTCTCCTTTTTATTATTCTCTTTTTTACTCTCGTCTCTGCGTTTTCCCGGGAAAAGACGAATATAGAAACAGAGAGAAGATTTTTGACCTCTTCTTCTCTCTCTTTAATACGCGAAGCCTCTCTCTCGTCGCGCTCTCTCAGAATCCGCTCTCGATGGTGAGATTACGAGTGCGCTCCTCTTTTGCCGATTTTTAAAAGAAGAAGAGAAAGAAGAGAAAGAAGAATAAAGAGAAGCGCTTTAAGAAGAGAGCGGGGCTCTTTTTTGTCGGTGTGTCTGGTCTCTTTTGTTTTTATTTGACCGACCCCGGCTCGAATGGTGGGAATACTACTCTCGCAACAAGCTTATTTATTAATTGTTGTTCTAATGTGATTGACTGGTTTTTTTGTGGACGGAAATATCTCCTTTTGTGT
>Ga0209309_10003418_pt1 | contig 13717 bp, 10 predicted proteins | sample COGITO_mtgs_1204_2_FD_184807 | JGI IMG/M metagenome (GOLD analysis project Ga0209309, IMG submission 184807) | Pelagic marine microbial communities from North Sea - COGITO_mtgs_120412 (SPAdes) (version 2) | ecosystem: Environmental > Aquatic > Marine > Epipelagic ...
AAACAATATGGAGGTTTTCAAAAGGTTCTTCTTGAATTTGCTGAAGCACCAACTGCAAACCTTCTTTATTATGTGCGGTATCGCAAATAACTTTAGGACTTTCTTGCAGTGTTTGATAACGGCCTTGCAAGCCTGTATTTTTAACTGTGTTTAAGATTCCGTTACAAATGTTTTCTTCGGAAATATCCCAGCCATTCTCCTGAAGCACGTGTAAAGCACAAACAGCCGTCTTTTTATTTTTCTGCTGATACACACCTTTTAAATCACTTTTATATTCTGAAACTTCTTCTAATTCGGCAAACGTGATTCCTGCATTTTTTTCGGAAGCTATTTGTTTAAACACATTTTTGGTCTCTGAAACGGTTTCTCCAATTACAACCGGAACGTTCGGCTTTATGATGCCAGCCTTTTCCGTAGCTATTTCAGCATAGGTGTTTCCTAAAAAAGCAGTGTGATCAAAACCTATATTGGTGATAACTGAAACTTCCGGCATAATAATATTAGTGCTGTCTAATCTGCCGCCCATTCCTACTTCAATAACGGCAATATCTACTTTTTGATTGCTGAAATAGTCAAACGCCAAGCCAACGGTCATTTCAAAAAAAGACAGTTTATTTTCTTCTAAGAAGGGTTTGTTTTCAGTTACGAAAGCGATTACCTCCTCTTCAGAAATCATCTGTCCGTTAATCTTAATACGCTCCCTAAAATCTTTTAAATGCGGCGAGGTGTATAATCCAACTTTGTAACCGGCTTCTTGCAATACGGAAGCTAACATATGACTCACCGAACCTTTTCCGTTGGTACCAGCTACGTGTATGCTTTTAAAATGTTGTTCAGGATTATTAAGCTGCTTTGACAACTTTAATGTGTTTGACAAATCTTTTTTAAAAGCTGTCTTTCCCACACGTTGATACATGGGGAGTTGAGCATATAACCATTTTAATACTTCAGAATATTCGATAACGATACTAGTTAAATTATAGTCAGTTTTAGTTTTTGCTTGTTTTAAATACAACAATAATCTTTTTCATCCCTAAATGAGCCATTCTTCTTTTGTAAGTATATCTTTTTTATGAATCAAGAAATGAATAAAAGAGAATTGAGCCATAATTTCACTCAAATTTATAACTCCTAAAAGTGCTGGAGATTTAAATTTAAGTTCATAAAGAAGTGCTCCGCTAGTCACTATAACATAACAAGCTCCAGCTACAAATAAATATATTTTTTTTGGATGCTTATTAAAGCCTGAAATGTAGAAACACGAAGCGATAAACGCAGTAAAGGAAAGTGTACCAACACTTAAAAAAGTAAAGTCGGCAAGTTCGTTGTTTGATACTACAAAAATAGACACTATAATAAAAGAAAGGATAGAAATAGCTGCAAGAGCTGATAAGACATCCTGTCCTCCGAAATCTTTAAACCCTGTTTTTTTTAAAACGGAAAATTGCAACACGACGCCCAATAGAAAAAAGATTGTAAAAAAAGTTGTTATTACTCTAAAATTACCTTCAAAATTGACGGCTGTAAAAAATTCAGCTATCATCGCACTAATTAAAAAAAGCAGTACTAAAAAATTAAATTTTTTAATGGTCAACCAATAAAACCCGAACAAGAATAAGTGAAAAAAAGGTTTTATAAAACGGGTGTCTTCATTTCCATATATAATAGAAACTAGCACGGAAACTAGTCCAACAGCAATAGCCGCATATTTTAATATTTTGGGGATCATATAAAAAAAACAAAAGATAACATTATTCCTAAGTGGAACAAATTATAAAATAAAACTACCCCTTATTCCGAGAGACTAAAGTTATAGATAATCTTTCCAATTTGCTTGGCAGGCGCCTTATCGTCTGAATTAAATCGGGTGGCGAGGGCTGCTCGTTTTGCTGGTTCTAATAAACATCTAGAGTTGTTTGTTGTTCCACGTACTCCCGGGGTAGCGTTAATGACTTTTCCATTTCGATCTACTTCGATGCTTACTACCACTTTACCAGCTTCGTTGCAGTCCTGCTCGAACTTTTTCTTATTTAAAGCTTTACGACCTCCTAACAAGTAATTACCATCACCATCTAATCCTTTTCCGGTGCCGTAATAACTTTTAGCGTTTGGATCGCCGTCTGGGTTTCCTTTATCGCCAGCGGTATCATCATTCCCTTCACTGCCCTTTGCCGTTCCATCGCTTTTTGGAGCATTGATTAAATTAGACAACGCATCGGTGGTGGTTTTATCAGGTTTGGGGTCTGGTTTTTTAGGCGTTTCTTTGGGTTGTTCTTTAACCGGTGTTTCCTTTTGTACTTCTTTCTTTTTTTCTTTTTTAATTACTGGTGCATCTTCAACATCTTGGGTAACCACTTCTTCCTTAATTTCAGTTTTAGGTTGCGAAACAGGCGGTGGTGTGGTTTCTTTGGGTGCTGCTTTTATAGGTTCGGTTGGTTGTATGCTACCGTTCCCAGTTTCAGTAGTTCCGAAGTTTACGGCAATTCCATTTTCTGGCGGTGGATCTAAATAGGTTAATCCTACATAAAACAATAAAATAAGGATGATCACGTGTAGAATTACCGTGATAGTCATACTCTTTTTTTTATGTTTTGTATTTAGAAAACTCATAGTCCCTCTCTGCCTCTGGCATCTCTCCCAAAAAGAGAGAATTTATTTCTATTGAATTAAAATTTTGCTTATTAAATTAATTAGGGCGTACTGCTAATACAATCTTGTAGTTATTTTTATTTGCTAAGTCCATTACAAAAACTGCATCTTCAATTGGTACGCCTTCTTCAGCTCTTAATATTATGGTAGGTTCTTTTTGACCAGAAAGAATACTTTTCAGTTGTTTTTCCATGGTGTATTCACTCACTCGCTCTTTATTAACGTAGTAAGCACCGTCACTTGTTATGCTTACAGACGCCTTTTGTACACTGGTTGTTTTACCATTTGCTTTTGGCAAAATTAAATCTAGCGCATCTGGGGTAATGGCAGGCGATGTCAATAGGAAAAATACCAGCAACAGAAATACAATATCTGTCATGGAGCTCATACTAAACTCGGGACTTATTTTATTTCTTCCTCGTAAATTCATTACGCTGGTTCGTTTAGTAGGTCTAAAAAGTCAACCGCGGTAGCTTCCATTTGGTGTACTACTTTATCAGTTCGCACTACTAAATGATTATAGCCCATATAAGCGATAATACCCACAATTAAACCTGCAACGGTCGTGGTCATTGCGGTATAAATACCTTCTGCCAACGCACCCATTTCAGCTTGACCGCTACTGGTTGCTAATTGATGAAATGCCAAAACCATACCAATTACGGTACCTAAGAACCCAATCATAGGCGCGGCACCGGCAATAGTAGCCAAAATACTGACGTTTTTTTCAAGTTTATACACTTCTAACCTTCCGGCATTTTCAATAGCAGTGTTTATGTCTTCCAACGGACTTCCAATTCGGGAAATCCCTTTTTCGGTAAGTCTCGAAACCGGGCTGTCTTGTTGTGCACAAAGTACTTTTGCCCCTTGAATGTTTCCGCTAGCTACGTGCTCCCGAATTTGATTCATAAAATTACTATTGATTTTTGAAGCCGCTTTGACTGCAAAAAGCCTTTCAAAGTATATATAGACTGCTACAAACAGTAAAATAAACAATACCCCGATGATAATCTGGGCAGCTAGGCCCCCGTTCATTACGAGTTCAAGTACGGAAAGTGTTTTTTCGGTTGTTTCAGGATCTGCGACTTGTGCCGCTTCTTCTGCACCTTCCTGAATTAAGAAGTTTAGCATAAATTGTTTACAGTTTTATAGGATAACGCCAAATGGCATTAGAAATTGTTAGGAATGGTGAAATAGCACTCTTTCAAATAATAAAAACACGCCAGCACCAGCAATAAAGCCAATAAATGCTAACCACGTAATTTTTTTAAGATACCAGATAAAGTCGATTCTTTCCATTCCCATGGCAGCTACACCGGCCGCTGAGCCGATAATAAGCATACTTCCACCGGTTCCGGCTGAATAGGCAATAAAATGCCATAATACAGAGTCGGTAGGAGCGTCGTACATACCCATAGAGGCGGCTACTAATGGAACATTATCAATTATTGCCGAGAATATCCCTAAAAGAATTACTACAACATCTTGATTCGGGATTGCCATATCTAATTGCTCTGCAGCAAACCTAAGCGTACCTACTTCTTCTCCACCTACAACACCATATACCAAGGCCTCTAGACCTGCTACGGCCATTAATATTCCTAAGAAGAATAAAATACTCGATATTTCAATCCTTGATAATGCTTTATGTGCGGAGTACAAGTGACGCCGTTCACTGCTGAAATCTTCTTCCGGGTGAATATATTCTGAAACAAGCCATACAACACCCAAAGCGAACATCATTCCCATATAAGGAGGTAGATGCGTTATTGTTTTAAAAATAGGTACCGAAACAATCATTCCCAGTCCTAAAAACAGCATAGTCTTACTACTTAATAAGCGTTCTGCGGTTCTATCTTCTGTTGAATCTACTTGAATATATCCTCTAAAAGGCTTTAAATAACTAGCAATAAAAAATGGAATAACGAAGCAAACAATAGATGGCAGTACTACAAACTCAATCAAGCCAGCAGCAGTTACCCTATCGTCAATCCAAAGCATGGTTGTGGTAACATCTCCAATTGGAGACCAAGCACCTCCAGCATTTGCAGCAATAATTACCAAAGCAGCATACCACAAACGATCTTCTTTTTTATGAATTAATTTACGTAACAACGTAACCAATACGATGGTGGCTGTAAGGTTATCTATAATTGCTGAAAGAACAAAAGCCAGTATTCCTATAATCCACAAAAGCTTACGTTTACTTTTGGTTTTTACAGCTCCTTTTAAAATTTCGAAACCACGGTGCAGATCAATTATCTCTACAATGGTCATCGCTCCAATAAGGAAAATCAATATTTCGGCTGTTTTCCCTAAGTGATGCAGTAACGTGTTTTTAAAACCCTCTTCGGCTACCTCGCCTCCCGAAAGAAAGCTGAAGGCATTTTCATGCGAATCGACTACATCAAACCAACCACTATGAAAGCCTACGGCAAGTACGGCCCAAATTAAAGCCGCCATAATTAAGGCGGGAACAGTTTTATCTAATTTTAAAGGATGTTCTAATGTAATAGCCAAATAGCCAATTACAAAAATTAAAATAATGATTGATTCCATATTATATGAGGTTCTTGGGTGTTATACTAATTGCTTGAGAGCAATCTCAAAGGCTGTTTTACTAATATTTGTTTTTGAACTATTATTATCAAAAGTGTTTTGAATAGCGTTTTTAATGGTCATAGAAGTATCATTAAAAATAGCTTCATCGGTCATTTGTACTTTGCGCTCCATAAAATAAGCAAATACACGTGCCATACCACAATTGCTAATAAAATCGGGGATTAAACTTACACGCTCATCGGTATATTCCATAATAGGACCAAAGAAAATTTCTTTATCGGCAAAGGGAACATTGGCACCACAGCTAATGACTTCTAGTCCTGATTCTATCATTTGCGAAATTTGCTCTTTCGTTATTAAACGGGAAGCAGCACAAGGAGCAAATATTTCAGCATCCATTGTCCAAATCTTTTTGTTGATTTCTTCAAAAGACAGCATGTTTTCTGCTACAAGGGTGTTGCCTTTTTTGTTCAAGAACAACTCTTTAATTTCATCAAACGAGTATCCGTCTTCATTGATAATTCCACCTGCTCTATCGATAATACCAACTACTTTGGCTCCCATTTGGGCTAAATAGTAAGCAGCGGCGGCTCCTACGTTTCCAAACCCTTGAACGATGGCTTTTTTATCTTTTATATTTCCGCCATAAATATCGTAATAATGACGAACCGCTTCAGCTACACCATAACCAGTAACCATATCGGCTACGGTATATTTTCGCATCACATCTGGTGAATAGGTGTTATTTTCTAAAACCTTAATTACACCCTGTCGCAATTGGCCAATTCTATTAATTTTATCAGCTTCAGAAGGGTTAAAGTGACCTGTAAAAACACCTTCTTGCGGATGCCAAACACCACTTTCTTCGGTAATTGGGATTACTTCGTGTATTTCATCCACATTCATATCGCCTCCAGTACCATAATAAGCTTTCAGTAACGGCGAAACTGCTTTATACCAACGTTCTAAAACACCTTTTTTACGAGGATCTGCTGGATTAAAATTAATTCCTGATTTGGCACCTCCAATAGGCGGTCCAGAAACCGTAAATTTTACTTCCATGGTTTTTGCCAATGACAACACCTCGTTTTTATCTAATCCCTCACGCATACGCGTTCCACCACCGGCAGCACCTCCTCTTAAAGAGTTAATTACAGTCCAGCCTTCGGCTTCGGTTTCGGGGTCATTCCAGTGAAAAACAATTTCGGGAGTCTTATCTTCGTACTTTTTAAGTAATTGTTTCATTAAATGGTAAGTTAAGCAGCAAATATAAAAAACTTAGAAACGGTTGCTCTTCTTTTTAGGGAATTTTTAGATGTTAAATACTACCCCAGACGAATGATTTTGTTTTGCTCCAGTTACACTAGCTAGGCAGTTTACTTCATTTCGAAGTTTTAAAACACCTAATAATCCAAAAATAAGGGCTTCTTTGTTTTCAATTAATTCGACTGAAGGAAGTACTATTTCTAGGTTTTTTATTTTTTGCAATCGTTTTATTAAAAAAGAATTATAGACGCCACCGCCCGTAATTAACACCTTTTTTCCTTCGGAAAATTGACGCGCCAACTGTATGGCAATATGCTCTGTAAACGTTCGTAACATGTTTCTAGAAGAATCTTCGGAAGCCTCTAAAATCGGAAATATATACGCTTGAACCCATTCTAACCCTAGCGATTTAGGCGGATTCTCATTATAAAAATTTAAATGGTTTAACTGGTTTAACAAGTCTTTATTCAATTCACCAGAAGCAGCTATTTTCCCACCTTTATCATAGGGTTGTCCTAATTTTTCGGCATATAAATTTAATACAATATTGACTGGGCAAATATCGTAAGCAATCCGTTTTCCGTTTTCTTCAAAAGAACAATTTGCAAAACCTCCTAGGTTTAAACAATAATCATATTTTGGAAACAGTAATTGATCCCCAATAGGAACCAACGGTGCTCCTTGCCCACCCAATTTTACATCTTGTACCCGAAAATCGCAGACTACTTTTTCGTTAACTAAGCTCGCTAACTTTGGTAAATTTCCTATTTGCAAGGTGATTTCTTTTTCAGGCTCGTGCAAAATAGTATGCCCGTGACTACAAACGGCATCGATAGCTGTAATTTCGTGTTTTGAAATAAAAGCTGAAATTATTTGAGAAAGATAATCCGTATAATTTTCATTTAATTCAATGAGTTTTTCTTCAGAATAGTGCACCGCTTCTTGCAATGTTTTCTTCCAAACAGTAGGGTATTCCATTGTTTCAGAAACACCTATTGTAAAGCTCCATTGTTGTTGTTCTGAAATTTCAAAAAAACATTCCGCGACATCAATTCCATCGAGGGAAGTGCCACTCATAACACCGAGAACATGGTAGCGATTTTTTTTCATACTCTTTTCCATAAAAAATTGAAAGATACTCAACTGATGACTAAAAAACCAAACAAGAAACACTCAAATTTAAAAGAAAAACACTTTTTCTGAGATTTGAAATTTGAGATTTGAGTTTTACTTTAATTACGGTATCTTTGCAGCACTTTTAATAACACATTATTTAAAATAAACTTATGGATTTCAGTCTTTCCGAAGAACATATTTTGATTCGCGATGCAGCCCGCGATTTTGCAAACAATGAATTAAAGCCCGGGGTTATCGAGCGGGACAATAAACAAGAATTTCCTGCCGAACAGGTGAAAAAAATGGCCGAGCTTGGCTTTTTAGGGATGATGGTAGATCCAAAATACGGCGGTGGCGGTATGGATACGATAAGCTACGTTTTAGCAATGGAAGAATTGAGTAAAATCGATGCTTCATGTTCGGTAATCGTATCGGTAAACAACTCATTGGTTTGCTGGGGACTTGAAACCTACGGAAATGAAGAGCAAAAACAGAAGTATTTAACCAAATTGGCTGCCGGTGAATCTATCGGAGCATTTTGTTTAAGTGAACCAGAAGCTGGTAGTGATGCAACCTCGCAACGTACTACTGCAATCGACAAAGGAGACCATTACATTTTAAATGGAACTAAAAACTGGATTACCAATGGTGGCACAGCCGATTATTACTTGGTAATTGCCCAAACCGACAGAGAAAAAGGCCACAAAGGCATTAACGCTTTTATAGTTGAAAGAAGCTGGGATGGTTTTGAAGTTGGCCCTAAAGAAGATAAGTTAGGAATTCGTGGAAGTGATACGCATACTTTAAACTTTAACGATGTAAAAGTGCCTAAAGAAAACCGTATTGGTGAAGATGGATTCGGCTTTACATTCGCTATGAAAACCTTAAGCGGTGGTCGTATTGGTATTGCCGCACAAGCTTTAGGAATTGCAGCCGGTGCTTACGAGATGGCACGTGATTATTCAAAAATTAGAAAAGCATTTGGTACTGAAATTTCTAACCACCAAGCTATCGCCTTTAAATTGGCCGATATGCATACCGAAATCACGGCAGCCCGTCATTTAGTAATGAAAGCTGCTTGGGATAAAGATCAAGGCAACAACTACGATATGAGTGGTGCCATGGCAAAATTATACGCCAGTAAAGTTGCAATGGACACTACTGTGGAAGCAGTACAAGTTCACGGCGGAAATGGTTTTGTAAAAGAATACCACGTAGAACGATTGATGCGTGATGCAAAAATCACACAGATTTACGAAGGAACTAGCGAAATACAAAAGATTGTTATTTCGAGAGGGCTGTTGCGGGATTAATTCCGGCAAGCCGATGACTTCGATACGATTTCATTTTCCCTTAACTATTAAATGAAATCACTCAGTCATCTTTGCTTTTGCATTAAAAAAATAAAACCCGGCTTTTAGTCGGGTTTTTATATAAAGGTGGCTGAGTGATTTTTACTTTTTGCGGAAAGCAAAAAGTAAAAATTGTACCGAAGCCCCGGAATCATAAAAAGAAATTCCACACCAAACCAAACCGAATAACAGCATCACGGTATGGATATCCTGGTGCTGAAAACTGATCATTGGTACTTTTAAAAAGCTGATTAAAATGCTCCCACTTAAAGTAAATACGCGTCTGCCTTATTTTAGCACTTAAGAAAATATCCATTAGTGGAAAACCTCCCAGTTCTTGATCGTTTTGTACATAAAATTCTGCTAAAACCGGATCGTATCCATTCATATTATAGGTTGAAAAATACTTAAAAGTAATTCCTGTTTGTAAAAACAAGGCTTTTTTGAATAACTCATCTTGAAAATACAACGTATTTCTTGTCACAATCTGCGGAACATTGAATACCTCTTCCCCACTTACCGCTTGCTGAAACAACACCGTATTATCGAGTGCAAACTTTCCATAGCGGAATTCTTTTTGAGCTTTTACTTTTAAATAATCTACTCGATCGCCAAATTGCTGCGGCGTGGGTGTAGAATCATTTGGCTGGATGGCATAATAGGTATAGTCATCAATCCCAGTATAACTCACCGACGCATTGAGTAGTTTTTTAGACTGTAATTCAAACTTTAGTTCTTGCGTTTTTACATTTTCAAAACTGTTTTGCCAATTGTAATTCACATAATCACTTTGGTAGAGTTGATACCCAAAATTAGGTGCTGCTGAATGCACTTTTACCGAAGCCTCCACTTTATTGTCTTTATTAAAAGAGAATGAAGCGGCTCCCGTTAAATAATTAGCATCGTAATCGCCCGAAATATTAACGCCTCCTTTTCCTGAAAGCTCAAAACCGCGGTATTGTTTTTTATATCCAGCTCCAAACTGAACCAAATTTCCTTGTAAGCGATTCGGAATTCTCCCTTCATCTAAAATTAAAACGGAGTTGTATCCATAATTGTAATCATTGTACCCTACAAAAGCACTAATAGTTCCTAAAAGGCTATTTTCCAGTCGTGCGTATCCCTGTATATTAAGATCTTCTAATGTTGTTTTGGTTCGTAGATTGGTATTTTCATACGACTCACCGTAGCCTTCAAACGGCGTATCTTGTGTGTACAGAAACGACTTTTCTTCATAACTGAAACGATTCCCAATCGCCAATACATTATAACTAGTACTATCGCGCTGACTGATTAATTCATATTCATGATCGGCATAAAAGCGCAGTCCTTTTAACAGGTTTTCAGCATCTTCAAAATTCACATCGATACGACCTCGATCGTTAAACTCCGGATCATCATTCACAAATAAATTAATCGAATTAGGTGGCAACCCACCGTTTTCTTCATTTAAAATATCTTGGGCAGCAATATGAGCCCGAATTTTATAGCGTTTACTTTTTGTAGTATAATTGGTAGTAAAACGAAAATTCCCGGAACTGGTTAAAATATTTTGATACGTCCCCAACGACCGAACTCCTTTATACGCCACAGAAAAATTAAACTGCTTATTGGTATTTACCGTAAAAAAAGCATCCAACTGTTGACCCTGCTCAAAAGCGGTTTTAAAGTACAATTCGGACAAAGGTGTCGGGACATTATAATACTTCATATCGCCAGCATCCATATAATTAAAATGGTGTGATTGTGCTACAAACAGGGGTTTTAAGTTCAGCTTATCAAAATTATACGCAAGCGAATTATACGGTTGCCCTACATTTGAAAAGGGCAACAACTCAAAGTTATCTCTTCGTAAATAATTAAATTTATACAGTTTCTGAATACTCAAACTAGTATCTACATGGGTGGTATCGCGGTCTGCGGAAATGATTTTATATAAATCTATCGGTGGCTTTTCAGGTTTCTCGGTTTTTTCGGAAGGATCCTGAGCAAACAGGCTGTTTCCAAAAGGAAGAAAAAGAAGTAGTAAAAGCAGGTTTTTCATTGATTTTTTACTTTCAGAGCAAAGGTAACTAATTTTAAAACTCAAATTACAAAATACCAAATCACAATATCAAGGTGTCTGAGTGTTTTTCGTTTGTAAAGAATTTAAATTAAGAGTTCATTTTCTCAACAAAACTAAAAACGCGCCGCAATGAGTTTAATGAAGAGACCGAACCGTGTTGTAACAACCAAAACTAAAATTTTTGGAATTTGGTATTTGTATATTGTAATTTTACCCAATATGCTGAAGCTTAAAATAAACAAAAAATTAATAGAGTGCGGTACCGACGAAGCCGGAAGAGGCTGTTTGGCGGGTCCTGTTACGGCTGCAGCGGTTATTTTACCAAATGATTTTAGTCATCCATTTTTAAACGACAGTAAGCAACTTTCAGAAAAAAAGCGGCTCGAACTGAAACAAATAATTGAAAAAGAAGCTATTTGTTATGCCCATACTCACGTAATGATGGACGAAATAGACGAGATTAACATTTTAAACGCTTCTATTTTGGCCATGCACCGTTCCATTGAAAAACTAACACAGCAACCCGAATTTATCGCCATTGACGGCAATCGTTTTAAACCGTATGGAGAAACGCCTTTTGAATGCGTGATTAAAGGCGACGGAAAATACCTGCATATTGCTGCGGCTTCTATTTTAGCAAAAACCGAGCGAGATGCTTTTATGGCACGTATTCACGAAGAACACCCTGAATATAATTGGAAACAAAACAAAGGCTACCCCACCAAACAACACCGCGCTGCTATTAGAAGTTTAGGCGCAACACCGTATCATCGTAAAAGTTTTAAACTGTTGCCTGAGCAGTTAAAATTGAATTTAAAAACAAAATGACAGCATTTTTCCTCCCCTAGTTTGGGGGAGGTACCGCAGGCGGAGGGGAACTGTTAACAACCCGTCAATAAATCGTTACCATGTTAACTTAATCTAGGCAAATTACTTGTTATTTTTGTAGGGATGGGGTACACTAAAATTTTAGCACTAGTATTGGTTGTTTTGCTTTGGGGCTGTGATCAATCTGCTTCCAAAAAAGGGGATTTGATTAATTTTGTTCCGCAAAACAGCGAATTGGTTTTAAAGATTTCAAATTTTGAAACGTTACAGAGCGATATAAAAAATAGCGCGCTTATTTCTGAATTCAGTAAAACAAACGCTACCACCTACTTTACTGAAACCCACAATCTCTTTACATACCTCAACCCAAAGAGCGAAAGTTTTCTTTGCCTAAGTACTCGAAACGATAGCATCACCGACTATACATTTATTGCCCAACAAGATTCTACTCTGTTTAACACCGATTCCATACAAAATCGCTCGGTTGAAACCCTAAAATTTGATGATATTTCCTTGCAGCGAATTATTATTGACAACAAAACATCGTATTCTGCTACAAAAGACAGTGTTTTTATAGCCAGTAGTTCACAAGAGATAGTGACAGCTATTTTAAAAGGAGAAAACAAACAGACACCTGATTTTAAAAAAGCTATTTCGGTAAAAGAGAATAGTGACCTCAAGGCGATAATTAACAATCCAAAAGTATATTTAAACGATTCAACCAATGTAAACTTTGCTACAAATATAGCGTTGGACATTTCGGTATTACCCAATGCATTAACAGCGACTGGAGTTGCGTTGGCAAGAGATACCGTTCCACAATTGCTTCGTGTTTTTGAAGGACAAGTACCACAACAAAACGATTTGGAACAACTTATACCCAAAGATGCTTTATCGGCTACTTCGTATACGTTTAACGATGCGGCAGAACTGATTAAACATCTACAGCCGTTTCAAACAGTAAAGCCTTCTGAAAATGCAGGTAGTATTTTGGGTTCGTTAAATGAAATAGGTGAAATTTTTCTGAAAGAAGGCAACGCAATTGTATTGAAAAGTATTGACATCGATATGACCAACGAGGCGTTAGCTAAATATATTTCAGAAAAGAACACGTTTCGAGAAACGACCATTTACGATTTTAACCAACCAAATTTACTCCACCAAACACTTACGCCATTAATTAGCTCTACTGAAGTATCTCAGGCTTTTCAATTAGATGATTTTTTTGTGATTTCAGAAAACGAAGCGACTACACAAGCCATTATCACTGCCTACAAAAACAACGATGTCTTGGGCAAAAGTTACTATTTTGAAGATGCTGCTACACAGTTAAGCAACGCTTCTTCCATTTTATTATACAAATTGGGAGATCGTATTACAGATGCAATTGCACCTTATTTTTCTTCGGAAATACGTTCAGAAATCGCAAGTGTTTCCCTTTCAAACTATCCGCTGGCATTGCTTCAATTTACGTACGATCGTGATTTTGCACATGTGAATTTGGTTTGCAAAGAAGCCTCAGAAACCAAACAAGAAACGGGAATAGTTTCTGAACAATTCAGTATTGAACTAGAAAATACAATTTTAGGCGAGCCACAATTATTCACCAATCACCGAACCAACGGTAAAGATATTGTTGTTCAAGACATCGGTAATAAGCTGTATTTTATTTCCGAAAAAGGAAAAACGCTTTGGACCAAAAAACTGGACAATCCTATTCTTGGTAAAATTCATGAAGTAGATATTTTGCGCAACGGCAAAAAACAATTGGCATTTGTGACCAAAAACGACTTGTATATTTTAGATAGAAATGGAAAAAATGTATCGCCCTTTCCCCTTCAGTTTAAAGACAAAATAACCCAACCACTCTCGGTGTTTG
>Ga0209309_10003420_pt1 | contig 13706 bp, 10 predicted proteins | sample COGITO_mtgs_1204_2_FD_184807 | JGI IMG/M metagenome (GOLD analysis project Ga0209309, IMG submission 184807) | Pelagic marine microbial communities from North Sea - COGITO_mtgs_120412 (SPAdes) (version 2) | ecosystem: Environmental > Aquatic > Marine > Epipelagic ...
TATCATCCAAAGGATCCATCAAAACTCCATTTTTTTCAAAACAGAAATATAATTCGGTTTGATAGGTTTCAGAAAAAGCAATAGCGATCTCCGCAGCTACCGAGTCGGCATTCGTATTAAAAAGTTCCCCTTCATTACTATATGAAATAGCTGAAAATACCGGGGTAATATCATTTTCTAAGATTGAAGAAATAAACGTGGTATTAATTTCTTCTACATCCCCAACAAATCCAAAATCGATCTCCTTAACCACACGTTTTTTGGAAATAATACTTTTTCCATCGGCGCCACATAGCCCAACGGCATTACTTTTCAAACCCTGTAATTTAGCTACGATTTTTTTATTAATAAGGCCTGCATATACCATGGTTATTACATCCATTGCATCGGCATCTGTTATCCTTCTTCCATCTACCATATTAGTTTTAAAACCTAATCTATCGGACAATTCGGTTGCCATCTTACCACCACCATGAACTAATATTTTAGGACCTTCCAACTGAGAAAAGTCGTGAAGAAAAGCACTGAGACTCGCCTCATTTTCGATGAGCTTCCCTCCTATTTTAACGATTTTTAAAATTTGCTTTTTCATTCTGATAATTATTAGCCCTTCAATAATTTTTTCAATACCGCTTGGGCAGCAAAAGTTCTGTTATTAGCCTGATGGATCACCACAGAGTTTTCACTATCCAGCACTTCATCAGCAATAACTACATTTCTTCTTACTGGTAAGCAGTGCATTACTTTAGTATTGTTTGTAACTTGTAATTTGTCTTGATTGAAAGTCCAATCTTCATCCGATTTAAGAATTTCTCCATAATTCTCATAACTACTCCAGTTCTTCACATATACAAAATCTGCATTTTTTAATGCTTCCTCTTGATCATGATAAACCCTTGTATCTTTTATAATTTTAGGATTCAAATTATAGCCTTCAGGATTTGCAATACATAGCTCAACATCTATTTTTTGCATCATCTGTACAAATGAATTAGGAACTGCATGAGGCAATGCTCTGGGGTGTGGCGCCCATGTTAAAACTACCTTAGGGCGTTTCACCTTCTTAAGTTCCATTATGGTGATGGCATCTGTAAGTGCCTGTAACGGATGTCCCGTAGCACTTTCCAAATTTAAAATAGGCACAGAAGCATACTTTTTAAAACCATTCATCACCATCTCTACATTATCTCTTTCTTTATCTTTTAATTCTGGAAATGCACGCACGGCAATGATATCGCAATATTGAGAAAGTACGGCGGCACCTTCTTTAATATGCTCCGCCTTGTTAGAATCCATTACCTGTCCGTCTTCAAATTCCAAAGCCCAGCCATCGCTATTAATGTTCATAACCATAACTTCCATTCCCAATAATTTAGCAGCTTTTTCTGTGCTAAGTCGGGTTCGTAAGCTAGGGTTGAAAAATAGCATTCCCAAGGTCTTTCCTTTTCCCAGTTCAGGATCTGAATTAAAATTTTTAAGTTTTAATGCGTCTTCCAGCAAAGCTGGTAAATCGTCTATATCGGATAAATCGATGTAATTCTTCATTCTCTTATAATTTCTTAATACTGTAATCCTAAATGCCAATTAGTTAGGATAATCTTAAATGTGTATCTCTGCTTTTCCTCCACCATCGTCACCCTGAACTCGTTTCAGGGTCTACTTGGATTCACTTAGATGCTGAAACAAGTTCAGCATGACGGAAAACCTAGATCTAGCTCGTTAAAGTAATTACCAAGGTAAAACCAAACAACCAGCTTCAAATTAATAGTTTTTCAATTCAATTTTTAGTGCTTCAAATAACATTTCAAAATGTTTTTGCTCAATATTTAATGGTGGTAAAATTCGAAGCAACTTTTTATTAGATGCAGCTCCCGTAAATATTTGGTGGTTAAAAAGCAGTGATTTTCTAAGAGCAGCGATCTCAAAATCGAACTCTAAGCCTAGCATTAACCCTCTTCCTTTCAGCTTTTTTATCTGCGGGATTTTTGCCGCTTCTTTCTTAATAAATTCAAACAACTTTTTTGAGTTATCCATAAGGTGTTCTTCTTCAATCACCTCTAATACTGCAATTCCTGCAGCACAGGCTAAATGATTTCCACCGAAAGTGGTTCCTAACATTCCGTGTTTTGCCGGAATAGAGCTATCTATTAAGATTCCACCAATTGGAAAGCCATTTCCCATACCTTTTGCTATAGAAATGATACCCGGACGAAGCTTATGTTTTTGGTAAGCGAAAAAATCACCTGTCCTACCATATCCGGCTTGCACCTCATCTGCAATTAGTACTGCATTATAGTGTTCACATAATGCAGCTGCTTTCTGGTAAAACTCGGTGCTTGCTTCATCCAATCCTCCAACTCCTTGAATAAATTCAATAATCACTGCAGCAGTTTCTCCTTTTTTCAACTCCTCTTCCAACCCTGAAATATCTTCGAAGGCTAGTTTACAGACGCTCTGTGCTTTATTTAGTGGTGCTTTGATCCCTTCATTATCTGTAACTGCAACCGCAGCCGAGGTTCTTCCGTGAAAAGCATTTTCAAAATAGATGACATTGCTCTTTCCTGTATGAAAGGATGCCAGTTTTAAGGCATTTTCGTTCGCTTCTGCACCTGAATTACACAAAAACAGACTATAATCTGTAATTTTTGCCGTTTTTTCTAACTTTTCAGCTAATTCTAGTTGTAAAGGATTTTTTATAGAATTCGAATAAAACCCTAGTTGTTTCAGTTGAGCTCCCAATTTTTCAACATAATGTGGATGAGAATGACCAATTGAGATCACAGCATGTCCTCCATAAAGATCTAAATATTTGGTACCATTTTCATCATAGACAAAGCAACCTTCCCCTTTTACCGGAGTAATATCATATAAGGGGTAAACATCAAATAACTCCATATTTATGTTTTTGAAATTGAATTAATTTTTTTAAATGAGGCCTGAATACCTTTAATAAGTGAAGAACTTAAGCCTCCATGCTCCATTTCGTTCAAACCTTCAATAGTGCAACCACGAGGGGTTGTCACCTTATCGATTTCTTCTTCTGGATGATTTCCAGATTCTATCAAGAGACTGGCTGCACCTAAACAAGTTTGCATAGAAAGTTCTTGTGCCTCTTTAGCATCAAAACCCAGTTGTACAGCGCCTTGCGTGGTTGCTCTAATCAAACGCATCCAAAATGCAATTCCACTGGCGCAAATCACTGTTGCCGCTTGCATTTTTGATTCCGGAATAATTACACTCGTTCCCAATCTATTAAAAATAGCTTCGGCAATCGCAATTCGTTTCTCCCCTTTTGCATTACTACAAAGGCAGGTCATGGATTTACCTACAGCGATTGCAGTATTAGGCATGGCCCGAATTATGAATTGCTCTTCTCCTACAATTTCTTCGATCCTAGGGATTTTAAAACCCGTAACGGTAGATATCAGGATGTGCTTATCAGTCAGCGAGTCTTTTACTTCCTGCAAAATGGCTTCCAGTTGTAGCGGCTGTACTGCAAAGATGATTACATCTGAATTTTGTATTGCTTCCTTATTATCTGATGTCAGTTTAACTCCAGAATATTCTTCAAAATCCTTAATGCTCTCAAGCTTTCTTTTGGAAAGATACAAGGTGGTAATCGCATTTTTTACAATGAGTCCTTTTGCTATGGATTTCCCCAAATTTCCAGTTCCTATAATTGCTACTTTCATATTTAATTTGTTTTGTCACAACACCTAGTGTGTAAGTTTAAATTCTAGAAATAACTGGCTTTTAACCGAAGCCCTTGGTCTTCGGGAAATCCAAACATTAAATTCATGTTTTGCACTGCTTGTCCAGAAGCACCTTTTAATAAATTATCTATAACACTTGTTATCAATAATTTACTTTTATATTTCTGAAGATTTATCAAGCACTTATTAGTGTTTACCACTTGTTTCAAATGAACTTCTTCCTCTGTCACAAATGTGAATGCTGCGTCCCTATAAAAATTATCATAGATAGCTTTGGCATCTTCTAAGCTTCCTTCAAAATTGGTGTACGTGGTAGCAAATATTCCTCTAGAAAAATTTCCTCTATTCGGAATAAAATTTATCTCAGAGTCATAGTCTGACTGAAACATTTTAAGACTCTGACCTATTTCATTTAAATGTTGATGCTCAAATTCTTTATATGCTGAAAAGTTATTGTCTCGCCAAGTAAAATGTGAGGTGGCGGAAAGCGATGTTCCTGCTCCAGTTGCCCCGGTAACAGCATTTATATGTAATTCATCCTTAAGCAATTTTTCCTTAGCTAATGGTAGGATTGCCAAATTGATGGCAGTGGCAAAACAGCCCGGATTTGCTATAAATTGTGCCTTCTTAATTTCTTCTTTTTTAAACTCAGGTAAACCATAAACAAAAGAATGATCCTTAGAATACATTCTATAATCTGTACTAAGATCTATGACCTTTGTGTTTTTAGCAAATGAGTTGTTTTTTAAAAATTCAATCGAATTTCCATGCCCTAAACATAAGAATACTACGTCTACATCAGGATAAATATTATCACTGAACCTAAGCGCTGTTTCTCCTAATAAATCTTGATGTATAGATGAAATATGTGAACCCGCCTGAGAGGTACTAAACACGAAATTTAGGCTAACTTCTGGATGCCTTAGTAAAATCCTGAGTAACTCTCCGGCCGTATATCCTGCACCTCCAATTATTCCTGCTTTAATCATGATTGATTTTTTACGTATTGATGGATTTTACCTGAATTTGACAGGATCTTAATAAAGCCTTTAGCATCGGTTGCAGTCCAGGCAGTATTCTCTTCCCCGTATTTCCCAAAGCCGTTGTTCATCAAATCAAACTTAGATTCAATTCCGTTAAGAGTAAATCTATAAGGATGTAAACTTATAGATACCGTCCCTGTAACTTGCTCCTGAGAACTTTGTAAAAAAGCTTCAAAATCTCTCATCACAGGATCTAAGTATTGGCCTTCGTGCAAATGTGTTCCGTACCAATTGGCTATATAATCTTTATGTTGCAATTGCCATTTACTTAAGGTGTGCTTTTCTAATAAATGATGTGCTTTTAAAATGATTGTTGCCGATGCTGCTTCGAAACCTACTCTCCCTTTAATTCCAATAATGGTATCGCCCACGTGAATGTCTCGTCCAATTGCATATTTAGAAGCAAGTTTCTCTAAAGTCTCTATGATATTTTCCGGAGTATCTTTTTTGCCGTTCATAGCGTTTAATTCCCCTTTCTTAAAACTAAGACTAATTTGTTTAACCTCAGTTTCTGTAAGTTGAGATGGAAAAGCAGACTCTGGTAAAGATGTGTTTGAAGTAAGCGTTTCAGCGCCTCCAACACTTGTTCCCCAAAGTCCTTTGTTTACCGAATATTTTGCTTTTTCCCAGTTCATAGCTACCCCATGGGATTTAAGATATTCTATTTCCTCTTGTCTTGTTAATTGCTTGTCTCTAATAGGGGTTATAATTTCTATATCTGGAGCTAATATTTGAAAAATCATATCAAATCTTACTTGGTCATTCCCCGCACCTGTGCTTCCATGTGCAATGGCATCTGCTCCTATTTCCTTCGCGTAATTCACGATCTCTATGGCTTGAATAATACGTTCAGCACTTACAGATAGTGGATAGGTATTATTTTTAAGAACATTTCCGAAAATAAGATACTTTACTACTTTATTGTAGAATGTTGAAATCGCATTGATATTCTTATAGGATTTTGCTCCCATCTTTACTGCCTTCTCACCTATCTCTTTTATTTCTATTTCAGAAAACCCTCCGGTGTTTACACTTACCGCATGAATCTCAGTATTTTCTTCCTGAGACAAATACTTTGCACAATAGGAAGTATCTAACCCACCGCTATATGCTATTACTATTTTTTTCATTTTTTAATTTTTAATATTCTTTGTCAACCCATTCCGATTGCTTTCAGAATTATTCTAGTTTGTTATAACCAAGATCCTTCGACAAGCTCAGGATGACAATTAAAACTTTGTCACTCCGAGCGTCCCGATAATTATCGGGAGAGAAGTCCTTAAATTAACAAATTGCTTCTTCGAGATTCTTTACTTCGCTGCTCTTCGTTCAGAATGACATTGTATTATAATTTTATTCCTTTTTAGCTTTATCCTTTTTATAAAAAAGCGTTTGCTTAATATTCTTCAATCTTCTATAAGTTTTTTCATTGAAAGTTTCATGTCTTGGTTTTTCACTTTTCTTCTTATTGGGATCGTACATCATGCCAGTACATAAGCACATTTTACGCTCTGTACGGGTAAGAATATCGTAGTTTTTACATGTTTGACAGCCTTTCCAAAAACTTTCATCATCGGTAAGTTCAGAAAATGTAACGGGTTGATATCCCAGTTCATAATTGATTTTCATTACCGCTAGACCTGTAGTAATTCCAAAGATCTTAGCTCCTGGGAATTTATTTTTAGAATGTTCGAAAATGACTTTTTTAATATCTTTTGCCAATCCCTGATTTCTATAATCTGGACTTACAATAAGACCAGAGTTGGCGACAAATTTATCGTGTCCCCATACCTCTATATAACAGAATCCCGCAAATTTATCTCCATCTAATGCAATAATAGCGTTGCCATTCTCCATTTTGGTGATTACATATTCTGGAGTTCTTCGGGCGATACCCGTACCTCTTACCTTAGCAGATTCTGCTATAGTTTCGCAAATGATCTCTGCATATTTTGCATGAGATTTATTAGCAATGAGTATTTTCATCTGCTAAAAGATTAAAGTTTGAATTAAAAAATTTTTGATATTTCTGAAGGAAAAACCGGACTCACCTAAGTTCCATAAAATTATACACGCACAAGGCGGCGCGGAAAACTGCGTACAGGAGAATTTTCAGAAGTATTTCTGAAATTATTTAGAGTATATAGAGAAAATGTGTAATTCAAGATTGTAAAAATAAAATAATATTAAAAAAAGAGAATGCGCAGCTTACCGACTGAAGCGGGGCCTAAAGCGCAAATTAAATATTATTTCTTTAGTTGAAATCACGTGATAAAAGTAAACAAATTTTTAAAAGCACCTACTTAATTATATTAAAAATTGAAATAAATCTGGATTATCGTTCAAATATTGTCCATAAAATTTATGCTCTTTCATTCTCTGTATCAATGGATTAAAGTCTTTTGGATCTTTAAGTTCTATTCCCACAACCGCTGGGCCATTTTCTCTATGGTGTTTTTTAGAATATTCAAAATGAGTAATATCGTCGTCCGGGCCAAGAACTTTTGCAACAAACTGCTTTAATGCTCCCGCGCGTTGTGGAAAAGGCACAATAAAATAATGTTTAAGGCCGGCATATAGCAAGGCTTTTTCTTTTATTTCGGCAGTTCGGGTAATGTCGTTATTACTACCACTAACAACACAAACCACATTTTTTCCTTTAATCTCTTCACCAAAAGTATCTAATGCGGTAATAGACATCGCTCCTGCAGGTTCCACTACGATTGCATCCTGATTATACAAATCTAGGATGGTCTGGCATATTTTACCTTCCGGAACAGTGATCATATCGTCCAGAAAATTCTTACATAATTCGAAATTTCTAACTCCTACTTTTTGCACAGCGGCTCCATCTACAAACCTGTCTATCTCCTTAAGTTCTATAAGTTTCCCCATTTTTAGGGAGGTACTCATAGAGGGAGCTCCTTCCGGTTCAACCCCAATAATCTTGGTATTGGGAGATAGTTGCTTAAAGACCGAAGATAATCCCGCAAGTAAACCTCCACCTCCAAGAGGTGCGAAAATATAATCTATTGGCCCGTAAGCTTGATTCAATATTTCCAAACCAATTGTAGCTTGGCCTTCTATTACTTTTTCATCATCAAAAGGATGAATAAACACCATCTCGTTCTTATCCCCATATTTAATGGCGTTTTTATAAGAATCATCAAAAGTGTCCCCTTTCAAGACCACCTCAACCCATTCTCCACCAAACATTCTTGTTTGCTCTACCTTTTGTTTTGGAGTGGTTATAGGCATAAAAATAACCCCTTTTACTTCGAGCTTATTACATGCAAAAGCCACTCCCTGGGCATGATTCCCTGCACTTGCACAAATTATACCTTTGCTTAACTGCTCCTTAGATAAACTCGAGATCTTATTATATGCCCCACGTATTTTATAGGACCTAACCTGCTGTAAATCTTCCCTTTTAAACATAACATTGGCTTCATACCTTTTACTGTAGGTAAAAGATGGCGCTAACGGAGTTTTGATAGCAACATTTGAGATGCGTACAGCAGCTTGCTTCACAGCCTCAATTTGAGGAATATATATCTCTTTTTTAACCAAGGAATTGCTCATTATACGTGTATCTTTTTCATTTCGGTCATGGCCTCTCTCAGCTGTTCCCCAATAATTTCCACTGGATGCTTTCTAATTGAGGCATTCACTTTAATCAATTTTTTATTATCTACCCCAGAATCCTTTGTGCCATAGGCTTTACCTATTAACCCAGATTCTAGATTATTTATATAATCTTTGATTAATGGTTTACAGGAATGATCAAAAAGATAACAACCATATTCTGCAGTATCAGAAATAATTCTATTCATCTCATAAAGTTTTTTACGAGCTATGGTATTCGCGATTAGCGGAGTTTCATGTAAAGATTCATAATATGCAGATTCTGCAATGATTCCAGCCTCTACCATAGTTTCAAAAGCCAACTCTACCCCAGACTTCACAAATGCCACTAATAATAGCCCTTTGTCAAAATATTCCTGTTCAGAAATTTCTTCCTTGGTAGCCTCTGTTTTTTCAAAAGAAGTATTTTCTGTAGCTGCTCGCCATTCTAATAACTCCTTATCGTCTTTGTCCCAATCTTCCATCATTCTAGTACTAAAAGCTCCTGATATAATATCGTCCATATGTTTTTGAAAAAGAGGACGCATGATTGCTTTTAATTCTTCTGATATTTCCACCGCTTTGATTTTCGCCGGATTGGAAAGTCTATCCATCATGTTGGTGATCCCTCCATGTTTCAAGGCTTCAGTAATTGTTTCCCAACCATATTGAATTAATTTTGCCGCATAAGCAGGTTCCACTCCTTCGGCAACCATTTTATCAAAACTTAAGATAGATCCGGTTTGAAGCACACCACATAAAATAGTTTGTTCCCCCATCAGGTCCGATTTCACTTCGGCTACAAAAGAGGAATCCAATACACCGGCCCTATGGCCTCCTGTTGCAAATGCATATGCTTTCGCCCAATTGTATCCTTTACCTTCTGGATCGTTCTCTGGATGGACAGCTATAAGGGTAGGAACACCAAAGCCTCTCTTATATTCTTCTCTCACTTCAGATCCCGGACATTTAGGAGCCACCATTATTACCGTAATATCTTCACGGATCTTCATTCCCTCTTCTACAATATTAAAACCATGAGAATAAGATAAAGCAGCACCCTTTTTAATAAGGGGCACTATTTTCTTGATAACGGAAGTATGTTGTTTATCTGGAGTTAAATTTATTACTAGATCTGCAGATGGAATAAACTCTTCGTAGATACCAACCTTAAAATTGTTGGAAGAAGCATTCTTAAAAGATTGTCTTTGATCTTTTATAGCATCTTCTCTTAACGCATAGGTGATATCAAGTCCGCTGTCGCGCATATTCAAACCTTGGTTTAAACCTTGAGCCCCGCAACCTACAATTACAATTTTTTTATCTTTTAATGCATTAATTCCTTCGCTAAACTCTTCACTTTGCATAAATCTACAAGTACCCAATTGGGCTAATTGATCTCTTAAGGAAAGGCTATTAAAATAATTTGTCATGAATTTATATTTATGGTATTAAAATCTTCAAGAATACTTGAGATTGGCATTTCATTTTTGGATACTGCTATTTTTCCGGAGCGAACAAATTGCATTAACCCATAGGGTTTTAATTTATCGTATAAATCATCTATTTCGTAACGTTTGCCCGTTTTCTCTATCACGAAGAATTTAGGTGTCACTGTAACTATTCGTGCATTGGTCTCTTTAATAAAATCCTGAATAGTGAGGTCTTCAACAAATTCGGCTGAATTCACTTTATAAAGCGCTGTTTCTTGAAAAATTAGCTCTTCATCGGTATGATAGTATGCGCGTATTACTTCAATTTGTTTCTCTATCTGACCAATAATTTTCTTTACTTGATCTTCGGTAATTTCCACCACAATTATAAACCGCATTACCTCATTCACCTCGCTTTTGGAAGCTGTGATACTTTCTATATTGAAGTGTCGCTTCAAAAAGATCGCCGCAATTCTGCTCAATAATCCTATGTTGTTTTCCGTATATATGGAAATTGTATAATTTTTCTTTTCCATTATTCTAATCTTATCTCTGAAACTGAAGCCCCCGTTGGGATCATAGGGAATACATTTTCTTCCTGTTCAACTTTTACCTCTAAGAAATATGCTTCCGGAGAATCCATCATTTCTTTAATTGCATTTTTTAACTCGCTACGTTCAGTAACTTTTTTAGCTTTTATAAAATATCCTTTAGCGATTGCCACAAAATCAGGATTTATCAACTCTGTGCTGGCATAGCGATTATCAAAGAACATTTGTTGCCATTGTCTAACCATTCCTAGAAAACCATTATTGAGCACTACAATTTTTACAGGAACTTTTGTTTGAAAAATGGTTCCTAATTCCTGAATAGTCATTTGATATCCACCATCACCAATAATTGCTACAACTTGTCTCTGGGGCATTCCCATTTTCGCACCAATAGCAGCCGGCAAGGCAAAACCCATAGTACCTAAGCCTCCAGAAGTAACATTACTTCTGGGCTTATTGAACTTAGCATATCTACAAGCTACCATTTGGTGTTGACCTACATCTGACACTATAATGGCGTCGCCATTTGAAGAAGTGTTTATTTCATCTATAACCTCTGTCATTCCCAGTTTCCCTTCTTTCCCGTTCAGTTCATTATTAATGATCTTATCATATTCAATTTTGTATAGATCTTTGAATTTTTGATGCCAAGCATCATGATTATTTGGCTTTAAAAATCCTAACAATAATTGCAAGGTCTCTTTTACATCTCCCAGTACGGCGACTTCGGCTTTTACATTTTTATTGATCTCTGCGGGATCAATTTCAAAATGGATCACTTTTGCCTGTTTTGCATAGTGATCTAGATTACCAGTAACCCTATCGTCAAAACGCATCCCAATAGCTATTAGGACGTCACAGTCATTGGTAAGGACATTTGGCCCATAATTCCCATGCATTCCCACCATTCCAACATTTAAAGGATGATCTGTAGCCATCGCTGAAAGTCCAAGAATGGTCCAAGCCGCAGGAACCCCTGCTTTTTCCACTACTTGTTGTAATAAGGTTTCTGCCCCTCCTAAAATAACTCCTTGACCAAAAACGATCATCGGTTTTTTAGCAGAATTAATTAAGTCTGCCGCTCGTTCTATTTCCGAAAGATTAACCGTGGGAAAAGGCTTGTAGCTTCTAATCCCTGTGCATTTTTTATAAGTGAAATCCAAAGTTGCAAATTGTGCATCTTTGGTAATATCTATCAATACAGGTCCCGGTCGTCCAGACCTAGCTATGTAAAATGCTTTTGCCAATACTTCTGGAATCTCTTCTGCTTTTGTTACCTGATAATTCCATTTGGTCACCGGGGTAGAAATTCCTACGATATCAGTCTCTTGAAAAGCATCACTTCCCAATAAATGTGAACCTACCTGCCCCGTAATACATACCATAGGTGTAGAATCTATTTGGGCATCGGCTATTCCGGTCACTAAATTAGTAGCTCCGGGACCAGAAGTGGCAATACATACACCTACCTTTCCGGTTACTCTTGCATATCCCTGAGCTGCATGCGTTGCACCTTGCTCATGCCTTGTTAGGACATGATGAATTTTATCCTGATACTTATACAATTCATCATAAACAGGCATGATGGCACCACCGGGATAACCATATATGGTATCTATCCCCTCTTCCAACAAACATTTTATCACAGCTTCTGCTCCAGAAACTGTGGTTGGAGCTTGTTTGATTTTCTTCTCCTTACTGGCTGTTTTAACCTCCATAATTCAACTAATTAAAATTCATCTGTAACACATCCCTGCGAAGCAGAGGAAACTGTTTTTGCATATTTGTAAAGCACTCCTTTATTAAACTTTAATGGCGGTGCCTCCCAATTTTTTCTCCTGCTCTCTATTTCTGTATCACTCAGGGCAACACTTATAGTATTATTTTCGGCATTTATAGTGATCTCATCTCCATCCTTAAGGAACGCGATTAATCCGCCTTCCTGAGCTTCAGGTGTAATATGGCCTACCACAAATCCATGAGTTCCTCCAGAAAATCTCCCATCGGTAATTAGGGCTACGTCTTTTCCTAATTTAGCTCCCATAATTGCTGCTGTAGGTTTCAGCATTTCCGGCATTCCTGGCCCACCTTTTGGGCCTTCAAATCGGATCACTATTACATCGCCTTTACTCACTTTTCCTTCTGAAATTCCATCATTCGCCTCATATTCAGAATTATACACCTTTGCTTTTCCCTTAAATTTTAAACCTTCTTTTCCTGTTATTTTTGCCACAGAACCTTCTGTTGCTAAATTCCCGTATAGGATGCGGATGTGTCCAGTTTTCTTAATAGGATTATTTAGTGGGTGGATTACATGTTGTCCCTCCTCTAAATCTGGAACATTCTCCAGATTTTCTGCCAATGTCTTTCCGGTTACCGTTATGCAATCTCCGTGAAGCATTCCTTCTTTCAGCATATACTTAAGAACGGCAGGGATTCCACCAATCCTGTGTACATCTTCCATAAGATATTTTCCACTAGGTTTTAGATCGGCTAAAAAAGGAGTGGAATCACATATTTTTTCAAAATCGTCCATTCCAAATTCTACTTCTGCTGCTTTCGCTATTGCTAAATAGTGGAGTACTGCATTGGTTGAACCTCCAAGGACGGTAAGTAATCTTATGGCATTTTCCATAGATTTTCTTGTAACTATATCCTTGGGTTTTATATCTCTTTCTATTAATATTCGTATTGCTTTTCCGGCTTCTATACTTTCACTTTTCTTTTCATTGCCAATAGCAGGATTAGATGAGTTATAAGGTAGCGCCATTCCTAAAGCTTCAATAGTAGAAGCCATCGTATTTGCAGTATACATACCACCACAAGCTCCAGCCCCAGGGCATGCTTTCTCGATTACACTATCATAATCCTCGTCACTAATATCCCCTGCAACCTTTGCTCCCCATGCTTCGAATGCTGAAACTACATCTAGTTTTTCCCCTTTGTGACATCCGGAAGCTATAGTACCCCCATATACCAAAATTGCCGGACGGTTTATTCGCAACATCGCCATTAAGGCTCCGGGCATATTCTTATCGCAGCCTACCACCGTGATCATAGCATCATAAGACATTGCTTGAACTAAGGTTTCCATAGAGTCTGCAATAAGGTCTCGGGAAGGCAAAGAATATCTCATTCCCGGTGTACCCATGGAAATCCCATCACTAACTCCAATGGTATTGAAGATGAGACCCACCATTTTATTGGAATTACAACCCTCTTTAACCAATTTGGCCAGGTCGTTAAGATGCATATTACAAGGATTTCCTTCATAGCCTGTACTGGCAATCCCTACAAAAGGCTTTTGAAAATCTTCCTTTGTTAACCCGATGGCATGTAACA
>Ga0209309_10003423_pt1 | contig 13703 bp, 14 predicted proteins | sample COGITO_mtgs_1204_2_FD_184807 | JGI IMG/M metagenome (GOLD analysis project Ga0209309, IMG submission 184807) | Pelagic marine microbial communities from North Sea - COGITO_mtgs_120412 (SPAdes) (version 2) | ecosystem: Environmental > Aquatic > Marine > Epipelagic ...
TTCACCTTCATGTTGTAAATCATCGTACCAACAACATCGGCAGGAAGTAAATCTGGTGTAAATTGTATTCTACTAAAACTTCCGTGAACTGCTTGAGAAAGGGTGTTAATAGCCAATGTTTTTGCTAAACCGGGAACACCTTCAAGTAGTATATGTCCTTGGCCCAAAAGACCAATAAGCAATCGCTCGACCATATGTTTTTGGCCTACAATTACTTTGTTCATTTCCATGAAAAGGATGTTTACAAATGCACTTTCCTTTTCAATTTTTTCATTTAACGCGCCAATATCCAAGGCAGTATCTGTTTGATCCATACTTTAAAATTTCAAATAGTAAACATTTCTATTACAGTCTCGCAAATTGTATATTTATTGCTAAAAACCCTGTTAATAAAGGGTTAAAAATTTTCACCCTAAAGACGAAATAAAAAAAGCACTGTTTCTTAAAGTAAAGTTACAGTGCTGTTAAATTTTTATGCTACAAAACAATTAGTTGGAAGCTACTGTGACAGTACCTAAGGCGGTTACTTCACCAATTCGTACTTCAACATTTTCAAAGGTTTGTTCTACAGTTTCGTTTTCCTCTGTTTTAATTTTTACCGTATACTTACCTGCTGGAAAACCAGTAATAAAAAATTCACCTACATCATTTGTAGTTCCTGTAATTTTTTCTTCAGAATTTGTTGCTACAATCGCTACTTCAGAGTTGGGAGCAATTACGCTTCCCATAATAGCACCATCTGTTTTTTGGGTTTCGCTTTCAGGTTTCGCTTGTTCTGTAGTATTGGCAGTGGCCTTTTTCTTTCCGTTGAGTACATTATTGTTACTACTGCAGCCAACAAAAAAGGTTATAATTGCTAATATCGTTATTGTTTTTATGTAAGATTTCATCGTTAATTGGTTTTTGGTTACCACTAATGTAGCTAGTAGACACGGCTCTTTTGGAAGAATTAACATTGATTAACTTGGCAATTAACCCTATCTTAACTTTAAAAACAGCGATAGAAGTTCTATTTTTAATGAAAACTTTAGAATGAAAAATAAGACTGCTTTAATTACCGGTGCCACTTCAGGAATTGGTCGCGCCATTGCTAAAAATTTTGCTAAAAACGGATTACACGTTATTCTCTGCGGAAGAAGGCAAGAACGACTTGATAAGCTTCAAGAAGAGCTTTCAGAAATCACGAAAGTACACACCTTGAATTTTGACGTTCGAGATAAAAAAACCGTTTTTGAACAGCTTCAAAACCTACCAGAAGCATTTTCAAAAATCGATATTCTAATAAATAACGCCGGAAATGCGCACGGAAAAGATCCGATTGATGAAGGTAGCACAGACGATTGGGATGCGATGATCGATATTAATGTGAAGGGGTTGTTGTATGTTACAAAAGCTATCCTTCCGCAGATGATCGATAGAAAATCGGGACATATTATTAACATTGGTTCTACCGCTGGGAAAGAAGTGTATCCCACCGGAAATGTGTATTGCGCGAGCAAACATGCGGTAGATGCCATAAACGAAGGCATGCGGTTAGACCTAAACGGAAAAGGCATAAAAATTGGTGCTATCAATCCAGGATTGGTTGAAACCGAATTCAGCGAAGTGCGTTACAAAGGCGACACCAAGAAAGCAGATAAAGTGTATCAAGGCTTCACCCCTTTACAACCAGAAGACATTGCAGAAATTATTTGGTTTGCCGTAACCCGACCGCCACACGTAAATATTGCCGATTTAACGGTGATGTGTTTAGATCAAGCGTCGAGTATGATTGTGAATAAGGCTTCGGTATAATTTAATATCAAAATGTTCCATTTTGGTATTAAATCACTCAGCCACCTTAATTTATTAAATTTAGAACAATATTAGGTCCCTGAGTGATTTTTATTGATGCGGAACGCAATATAAAAATTGTACCGAAGGGCCGCTTAATAACTCAATAACATAGTAATCAATAACTTTTCACCCCGTGATCAACAAACGACTTCTTATCAAAAACTTGCTCGCCCATAACGACGAGAGCAGTTTCTATGATAAAAAGCGAAAGATCGATTTGGGTAGTAAAGAGGGAAAAGCGAAGTTTTTAAAACACATTTGTGCACTTAGCAACAGCAACCCAAAAAATAATTCGTTTATCGTGGTTGGTGTGGAAGATGAGGCGAACGAAATACGAGGCGTCGATTTTTTTGACGACAGCAAACTTCAAAATTTGGTGAATGCTTACTTGACCAATGCTCCATTAATTAGTTATGAAAACGTGATGTTTCCCCATTTACCACCAGATAAAGTGGTGGGGTTAGTAACTATTAGGCCAACAGGAGAGATTACTTCGCTTAGGAAAAACATTTGGAAATATTGGGGCGGTAGTATTTTTATGCGTGATGGCAGTATTTCCATGCCCAAGGATTTTGATATTGAAATAAAGGATGTCAATTCTGAAATTGTAAAATCCATTGAAAACCGGGCGAAAAACAACATTGAGCATACCCTCGATGGCGTAATCGATTTTATGAACAACCGCCACGACGAACTCGAATCGCACTACAAAGTATTTAAAGAACAATTTGTCGTCTGTTGGGCCGGAAACACCAAACAGGCAAAAAATGAAACCTATTATTCTCGGGTTGATATTGAATTAATCAATGAACAAGTACGATTGTTTTATTCCGCTTTAGATGAAGTGACCATTGAGGTGACCGAACATTATTTTAAGACTATTGAATATGTTAGCTTGGGATTAAACAACCGACAAGAGCATTTTCCGTTGGAAGAAGTGGTGATTACGTTTCAGGAAAACGGATCGTATCACATCGATTCCAAAATGATTTTTAAGCCACCACACTTCAACAAAAAAACGTTACACCATATTTACAATGCTAATAACGCCCTTATTAAAAAGTTGAAAAAGAACGTGGCGTTGAACGCTTCCGAAGAAAAAGATTTGCAAAACCTTCCGGAAACCTATCTAATTTGCTATTTGAACGATTTTTCAGATGCAAAGGAAAAACTGCTGGAAGCCAAACCGTATTTAAAGGAAACCAACGGAAAGGTTTATGAAGCCTATAAAGAATCAGTTCGGATATTGAGAAAGGTGCGATATAATTAATACTCTATTCAACTTAATTCTATACCTTTAATTTTCAACTTAAAACAAAAAATGGGGATATTCGACAAAATCAAGGAAAAACTGAGCCACGAATTTATAGACATCATCGAATGGCTGGATTATACAGACGATACCATCTGTCACCGTTTTGAACGCTACCAAAACGAAATTAAAAATAACGCCAAGCTTATCGTACGAGAGGGGCAGACTGCGGTTTTTATAAACGAAGGCAAACTGGCTGATGTGTTTGAAGCTGGCACCTACACCCTAAACACTAAAAACCTTCCTATTTTAACTACGCTAAAAGGTTGGAAATATGGTTTTGACAGTCCGTTTAAAGCGGAAGTATATTTTGTAAACACCCACTTGTTTACCGATGAAAAATGGGGCACCAAGAATCCGATTACCTTAAATGATGACCGGTTTGGTTTGGTTGAAATTAGAGCATTTGGAACCTATGCTTTCCGAGTTAACGATCCAGGTAAGTTTATTGTCGATATTGTAGGGACGGACAATAATTTCACCAATTTTGAAATAAACGAACACCTAAAAAGTTTGATCGCCACCCGTTTTACCGATACCGTAGGCGAAGCAAATCTTCCAATTGAATTGTACGCTGCTAACACTACAGAACTTTCTGAAACGTGTAAAGAAGTAATGCAGACAGAATTTAATAGTGTGGGAATCGGCCTAGAAAAATTCTTTATTGAAAACGTTTCCATGCCGGAAGACCTGAAAAAAGAAATCTTTGAGTACAGCCGTATCGATAAGCTGGATCTGGACAAGTTGACCAAATTCAAAACCGCCAAGGCCATTGAAGTAGCGGCTGCTAACGAAGGTGGAACGGCCGGTGCCGGAATGGGCATGGGAATGGGCTTTGTACTTGCCCAGCAAATGGGTAATACCATGTCACCACAAATGGGCGGACAGCAACAAATTCAGCAACTGCAACAACAAGGAGGGAGTATGCCACCACCGATGCCGCAAGCCGTGCAATATTTCTACGCCAGCAACGGAAAGCAAAACGGGCCGGCAACTTTTGAGCAATTACGTGCCTTATTCGCCAACCGCACCGTTAATAGAGATACCCTCGTCTGGAAACAAGGCATGCAAAACTGGACTGCATTACAAGAAGTGGAAGAGTTAAAAGCCTTTTTAGGCGGAAATACACCACCGCCTATTCCGGAATAATTAGTTTCGGTGGCTTCGGCTCCGCTCAGCCCCCTTGAGCCAAGCCTAATTATAGATGGCTGAGCGGAGCCGAAGCCATACCCAGCCTTTCACATTACAAAATGCAACAACCCAAACAACAAAAGTCTGAACTTAAAAAATCCTGCGTCAACTGTGGGGCAGAGCTTCGGTATGCGCCAGGCACCACGAGCTTAAAATGTGATTATTGCGGCTACACCCAAGAAATAGACCCTGCTGAGAGCACCTTTGAAGAACTTGAACTTAAACCATATCTGGAAAAGCTAGGCGGCCAGTCACACAGCGAGGAAATAATGATGTTGCAGTGTAAAAGCTGCGGAGCCGAACAACACGTTGAAGAAAATTACAAATCACTACATTGTGTGTATTGCGGCTCGCCCTTAATTGTTGAAGATGCCACAAAAGAGACTTGGATCTTGCCAGGAGCGGTACTTCCGTTTCAAATAAACCAACAAAAGGCCCATCTTCTCTTTAAAAAATGGGTAAAAGGACTGTGGTTTGCTCCTAACGATTTAAAAAAAGCAGCCATCGACCCTCAATTTACTAAAGGACTTTACGCCCCATATTGGACATTCGATGCTCAATTATATGCTGATTATTCTGGACAACGAGGTGAATATTACTACGTAACTGTATCTACGGGTAGCGGAAAAAACAGGCGCACTAGACGAGAAAGACGCACCTGCTGGTATCCGGCTTCAGGAAGTATTTCAGGATTTGTAGATGATACTTTAATTAAGGCTTCAAAACAGCGTTCAGGGTTAGTTCCCTCCAAAGTAGCCCATTGGAACTTAAAATATCTACAACCTTTTGACAGTAGTTTTTTAGCCGGTTTTGTAACCGAAAAATATACAATCCCTCTACAAGATGGCCATTTAGGTGCCACTAAAGAAGCTCGAAATATAGCCGATACTTGGGCAAGGCGGGATATTGGCGGAGACACCCAACGGGTTCACTCCATCAATATGAAGCTGAGTGACGAAACCTTCAAGCATATTCTGCTTCCCGTGTATGTGAGCGCTTATAAGTTTAAAGGAAAACGATATAATTTTTTCATCAATGGGCAAACTGGTACGCTTTCCGGAAAACGACCGTACTCATTTTGGAAAATATTCTTTTTCGTCCTTGGTATCCTTTTGATAATCGCTGCAATTGTCTATATTTCTAACCTATGAGAACATTAGTAATAGGTGATATCCACGGTGGTTTAAAAGGATTAAAACAGGTTTTTGAGCATATGAAATTAAAGCCAGATGACCGTTTTATATTTGTAGGCGATTATGTGGACGGATGGAGTGAGAGTGCTGAAACCATTTCGTATTTAATTGATTTTTCTGAAACATATGACTGCATTTTTATCCGTGGCAATCACGATGCGTTGCTTTATAACTTTCTGAAGAAAGGAGATAACAACCCCACTTGGTTACAACACGGTGGCGAATCCAGTAAAAAGAGCTACGAGAACCTTTCCGAAGGAGAAATAGAAGCACATATCAACTTTCTCGAAAAGCTACCGAATTACTTTGTCGATGAAGAAAACCGGCTTTTTTTACACGCCGGGTTTACCAATCTTCACGGCCCAGAATATGAATATTACCCCAATATGGTGTATTGGGATAGAACGTTATGGGAGCTAGTTTGTGCGTTGGATAAATCCATTCACAAAGAAGATGACACGTATCCGAAACGCCTAAAACTTTATAAAGAAATTTACATTGGCCACACCCCAGTTACCCGTGTGGGCTTTTCAAAACCAGCCAATTTTGCCAATGTTTGGAATGTAGATACTGGAGCGGCTTTTAAAGGCGCTGTTTCAGTATTGGACGCCGACACCAAAGAAGTATGGCAAAGTGACCCCGTATGGGAGTTGTACCCTAATGAAAACGGTAGAAATTAAGACTACTTTAATACAGTTTCAGTATATAGCTTTGTATATTTACACTTTATAGATGAAGTGAAGTTTTCTTCAGAAATAAAACAATACAGTACCCAAAATCGCAAAAAATGATCCTTAAAAATAAACGTCTCGAAGTCATGAAAACGGTTGAAAAATCGGTAGATGACTATGTAAAAAACTACCTAATTCCGGTTGAAGAAATTTGGCAGCCTAACGATTTATTGCCTAATCTTCAAAGCGATAATTATATGGAAGAGCTTACCCAAATGCGGGAAGAAGCGAAAGAATTACCATACGATTTTTGGGTGGTTTTAGTAGGCGATATGGTTACGGAAGAAGCGCTGCCTACATATGAATCTTGGTTAATGGATATGGAAGGCGTTGACCAACACGGTCGTGATGGTTGGTCTAAATGGATTAGACAATGGACCGGTGAAGAAAACCGCCACGGAGATACACTAAACAAGTATTTATACCTTAGCGGACGCGTAAATATGCGTGAGATTGAAATCACCACACACCACCTCATCAACGATGGTTTTGATATTGGTACTGGACGCGATCCATACCGAAATTTTATTTATACCAGTTTTCAAGAATTAGCTACCAATATTTCACACAAACGCGTGGGGCAACTAGCTAGAAAGAAAGACAACAAAATGCTGGCTAAAATGTGTAAGCTTATTTCAGGAGATGAAATGCGACACCATTTGGCGTATCGTGAATTTGTAAAAACCATTTTGGAATATGATGCCAGCGAAATGATCCTTGCATATCAAGATATGATGAAGAAAAAAATTGTTATGCCTGCCCAATTTTTACGTGAATCTGGGGACGGGATTGCTTCCGCTTTTGAAAATTTTTCGAATGCTGCACAACGTTTAGGTGTTTATACCACCTTCGATTATATCGATATTATGGAAAAATTAAATACCTATTGGGAAATTGACAAACTGAATTCCCTAACCGATGAAGCTGCCAAAGCCCGTGATTATTTAATGAAACTTCCAGATAGGATGAAACGTATTGCCAATAGAATTGCCATACCACAAGATCAAACGCAGTTTAAATGGGTGGAGAATAATGGAATAGTTTAAAAAAAAGATTAAAGACCGCTTACTTCGACACGCTCAGCACAGGTCGCTGAGAAAACATAGAGTATAGAAGCATTACAAAACAAAAAGTCCGCTATTTACGTAGCGGACTTTTCTGTCTATAATCTATATTCTAATAGTAAGTCTGCCGGTGAGGCAGACAAACGGTCTAATATCTAAATACTACAAGTCAAACTTGATTCCTTGCGCTAATGGCAATTCGGTTGTGTAGTTAATGGTGTTAGTCTGTCTTCTCATATAAACTTTCCACGCATCACTACCACTTTCACGGCCGCCTCCAGTGTCTTTTTCACCACCAAAAGCACCACCGATTTCTGCACCGGAAGTTCCGATGTTTACGTTGGCAATACCACAATCTGAACCTTCTACAGAAAGGAAACGCTCGGCTTCTCGTAGATTATTGGTCATAATAGCTGAAGAAAGTCCTTGACGAACTCCGTTTTGTAATTTAAGTGCGTCTGATACATCACCTTTATACTTCATAATATAAAGTACCGGTGCAAACGTTTCGTGTTGTACAATCTCAAAGTTATTTTCCGCTTCAGCAATGGCTGGTTTTACGTAGCATCCGCTTTCGTAACCTTCACCTTCTAAAACGCCACCTTCAACTAAAATTTTACCACCTTCTTCAACTACTTTATCTAATGCATTTTGATAATTTTTAACGGCATCTTTATCGATAAGTGGTCCCACGTGATTATTTTCATCTAATGGGTTTCCTATTTTAATTTGCTTATAGGCATCTACCACAGCATTTTTCACCTTGTCATACACATCTTCGTGCACAATTAAACGACGCGTAGAAGTACAACGTTGTCCACATGTTCCTACGGCACCAAATACAGCTCCGATAACTGTGTTTTTAACATTTGCATCTGGCGTTACAATGATTGCGTTATTTCCACCAAGCTCTAGTAATGTTTTTCCTAAGCGACCAGCAACTTCTTTAGCTACAATTTTTCCCATTCGGGTAGAACCGGTAGCAGAAATTAAAGGAACTCGCTCATCTTTAGTCATCATTTCACCTACAGTGTGATCTCCTGTAATTAAACAAGAAATTCCTTCGGGTACACCATTTTCGGTAAACACTCGAGCTGCAATATTTTGACAAGCAACGGATGTTAATGGTGTTTTTTCTGAACCTTTCCAAATACAAGCATCTCCACAAACCCATGCTAAAGCTGTGTTCCAGCTCCAAACAGCAACAGGGAAGTTAAATGCTGAAATAATACCAACGACTCCAAGTGGATGATATTGTTCGTACATTCTGTGTCCCGGACGCTCACTGTGCATCGTTAAGCCGTGTAACTGACGTGACAAGCCTACTGCGAAATCACAGATATCGATCATTTCTTGTACTTCGCCTAAACCTTCTTGGTAGCTTTTTCCCATTTCATAAGAAACCAATTTTCCTAATGGTTCTTTAAGACGGCGTAATTCGTCATTAAATTTGCGAACCACTTCCCCACGTTGTGGAGCGGGCATCGTGCGCCATTCTTTAAAGCCTGAAGTAGCTGTTGAAATTACTTTTTCAAAATCGTCTTTAGAGGTAGCAGAAACTTTACCAATCAATTTTCCATCTACGGGGGAATAAGAAGCTATTTCCTTTCCGTTTGAAAACCAATTTTTACCGGTTGAAGTTCCGTTATTTGTTTCTTTTATTCCTAACTCTTTCAATGCTTCTTCTATCCCGAAGCTAGTGGCTACTGTTGACATATTTTATTAAGATTTTGTTCGCTAAATAATTGAACGCGAAGGTACGCAATAGTAGTTAGAATCTGAAATTATGAGAATCTCTTTCCGAAAGGAGCATTAATCGGCTGTAAATCGATCGTCTGTATCCATAACGGTTCCACAGTTATCACAGGTGCGAAGCGCTTCTGAATTATAGAAATGTGTAAAGTGTTTTAGAAAATCTTTTTCAATATCGTCTAATTCAAAATAAACTTCATATAACTTATTGTTGCAGTTGTCGCAAAACCAAAGCAGACCATCTTTTCCTTTAAGGTCTTTACGTTTCCGTTCTACGACCAATCCAATGGAATTTTCTTTACGAACAGGAGAATGTGGTACTTTTGCCGGATGTAAATACATGTCGCCGGGACCTAATTTCATGGTTTTCTTCTCTCCTTCATCTTGAACGTGCACTTCAATTTCACCTTCTAATTGGTAGAAAAGCTCTTCGGTTTCGTTGTAATGATAGTCTTTACGGGCATTAGGGCCGGCTACAATCATAACAATATAATCGCCGGCATCTTTATAAAGGTTTTTATTTCCTACAGGGGGTTTAAGTTGTTCTCTGTTTTCTTCTACCCACTTTGTAAGATTAAAAGGTTTTTTAATAGCCATAGCCGTATCTTTTATGTTTCCATAAAAATACGGCAAAAGCTATAAACAAAAAAGGGGAATTATTTTTTATAAAAAAGTTGAGTGAAATAAACTCTTCCGTCAGGAGCTTCTATAACTCCAAAACCAGAATGTGTGTAATTACCTTCAATATTAGCCCGGTGGCCAGGACTGTTTAACCAAGCACTAACTACTTTTGCAGCTGTTGGATAGCCAAAAGCCACATTTTCAGCAACAATTTTAGCCCCTCGATCTTTCAATCCATTTTTTCTAACATCGAAATGATCGTGATTAATTTCTTCTAAATCAATCATATAAAGGGTATGATCTACCGCGTATGCAGAAGCATATTGTTGATCGCGTTTAAGTGGGATAAGTCCTTGTGAAGTTCTATGCTCATTAACGAGCCTTAAAATCTCATTTGCCATTTCCCAATTGGTCTCATTGGCAAGATTTACATCAATTGAGTAATCTGTAGTTTGTTCTTCAACTACAGGAGTTTCGTCTTTGCTACATGAAGTCACAGTGCAAAATAATACCAAGGCAAGTAGGCTAGTTTTTAGTAGAGTCATAAGTCGGGGGGCATCAAATTTGGGACATGATGCTGATACAAATATATAGAATAACCTATAAAAAAGCGCACTTAATCGAATTTATTATGCACTTAATCGATTATTAACGTAGTTTTTGTTATTCGACAACACCGTTAAAATTGCTGTTAGCTGCGGAAAACAAAGGAATTTACGTTATATTCGTATGTCTTAAAACTAAGAGTCTTATGAAACAAACTTTAACACTTTTAATCGTATTTTTTGCGCTTTTTAGCTGTAAAAATGAAAATAATACGTCAGAAAATTCTGATAAATTAGCAAAAAAAGATCAAAATGAAGCACCTACATTCGGAATTGTGATTCATGGAGGAGCCGGAACCATCCTTAAAAAAAACATGAGCGATTCACTAGAAAATGCCTATAAAGAAAAACTAGAAGAAGCGATAAAAATAGGTCATACCATTTTGAAAAACGGAGGCACGGCTATGGAAGCAGTTACCAAAACCATTAATATTATGGAAAACTCACCTCTGTTCAATGCTGGAAAAGGAGCGGTTTTTACTCATGAAGAAACCAATGAACTCGATGCTTCGGTCATGGATGGCGCTACATTAAATGCAGGAGCCGTTGCAGGAGTTACACATATTAAAAATCCAATAGATTTGGCGTTAGCTGTCATGAACAACTCGCCACACGTATTACTTAGCGGAAAAGGAGCGGAACGCTTTGGCGAGGAACAAGGTTTTGAACTGGTAGATCCTTCCTATTTCTACACCGAAAAAAGATTTCAATCCTTGCAGCGAGTTAAAGAAAAAGAAAAAGCCGAACTAGATCACGACTCAAAAGTTTCATTTGCCGATCCGTTTATTAAAGATTCTAAATTTGGTACTGTGGGTTGTGCCGCTTTAGATAAAAACGGAAACTTGGCTGCCGGAACGTCTACTGGCGGAATGACCAATAAACGCTGGAACCGAATAGGCGATGCCCCTATTATTGGTGCTGGAACCTATGCCAATAATGCTACGTGTGCTGTTTCTTCAACTGGTTGGGGTGAATATTTTATTCGTGCCATGGTTGCCCATGATATTTCAGCAATGATGGAGTATAAAGGAGTAACGCTTCAAGAGGCTGCGAAAGAAGTAATTCAGAAAAAAGTACCTGAATTAGGTGGTGATGGAGGTATTATTGCCATCGATAAAGATGGAAACGTCTCAATGGAGTTCAATACTGCCGGAATGTATCGTGCGCATATGAATGCTAATGGCGATTTAAAAATAGGTATTTATGGTGAATAAAATGGATTCATCCTATTACGCAGTTATTTTTACCAGTCAACAAACAGAAACCGTAGAAGGATATGATGATATGTCCGAAACGATGGAAACCCTTGCTAAACTTCAGCCGGGGTATTTAGGTATTGAAAGTGCCCGTTCCGAAATAGGAATAACCGTAAGTTATTGGGAAAATTTGGAAGCTATCAAAATCTGGAAAGCAAATCTAGATCACCAAATGGCTCAAAAATTAGGCAGAAAGCAGTGGTATGCTTAGTATAAAGTTCGAATTTGTAAGGTAGAAAGAGCGTACGAATTTCTCAACTCATCAAAATAAAAACAGCTAAAATCTTCTCTAAATTTCAATTAACAAAAATTTAGCACATAAAAGGTTCGGTAGTTTCCGAACCAACACTATCTTTGCGCAAAATTAATGTAATGCAGACTATTTCAGAAGAAAAATGCAGACTTGTTGAAGAGCTCGGTTTAAACTTTGAAGAAAAACATAACCTTCCTCCACTTGCCGGTAGGATTTATGCGTTTATGATTCTTTCTAGTATGGAAGGCCACAGTTTTGAAGACATTATCGAAATAACATGTGCCAGTAAAAGCTCGGTGTCAACGAATCTTAATCTGTTGGTTCAGTTAAAATTTATTGAATATTTCACAAAAACGGGAGACCGTAAACGTTATTTCAAGATCACTAAAAATTATCTACGGATAACCTTAGAAGAATATTGTGAGTCTATAGATAAAGAATTAAATCTAGTAAAGAAGGTAAACACCTTTAATAAGAAACACAATCCTGAAAAGTTTAAAAAAAATAAAAATCTCGGTCTTATATTTCAAGAATATTTAACCACACAAAAAGAAAACTTAGAAACTACCATTCAAAAAATGATCACGTTTAAAAACGAATTTGATCAACTGTAAATTTTAAATAGCTATGAAAAAAACGCAATTATTAATCGTGCTCTTTATATCATCCCTGGCATTAACGTCCTGCGGAAATGACACGAAACAACAAGCTCAGGCTGGGCCACAAACCCCAACATTACCAGTTGTTTCCGTTCCAACTAAAACAGTTACTGCCTACACTATATTTCCCACTAGTATTGAAGGGATTGTAAACAGTGAAGTGCGGGCTAAGATTTCTGGGTATATTACCGATGTTTTGGTAGATGAAGGTCAAAAAGTAAGAAGGGGGCAAACGCTTTTCCGTTTGGAAACCCAATCTTTAAGTCAAGATGCAGCAGCTGCAAAAGCAAATGTGAACGCAGCACAGGTTGAGGTGGACAAACTGAAACCGTTGGTTGAAAAAAATATTATTAGCAACGTACAGTTAGAAACCGCCAAAGCAAAACTACAACAGGCAAAAAGTGGCTACAATAGTATTGCCGCTAATATTGACTACGGAAATATTAAAAGTCCAGTAGATGGTTATGTGGGTTCTATAAAACTTAGAAAAGGTTCCTTGATAAGTCCTACTTCCCAAACACCACTTACGACCGTTTCGGACATTAGTAAAGTGTATGCTTATTTTTCAATGAATGAAAAAGAATACCTTGATTTTATCCAAAATGCCGAAGGAAGCGATATTGAAGAAAAAATTGAAAACCTTCCGAAAGTACAATTGATATTGGCCAACGGAAATCTCTACGAGCAAGAAGGAACCATTGAGACCATTAACTCACAAGTAAATGCACAAACGGGTTCCATTTCTTTCAGAGCCATTTTTGATAATCCTTCTCGGATTTTGACTAACGGCAACAGTGGAAAAATACAGATTCCTAAAGTGTATACCGATGCGTTGGTGGTTCCTAAAGAATCGACCTATGAACAACAAGGTTCTACTTACGTCTATAAAGTTGGAAAAGATAGCACTGCGGTATCTTCAAAAATTGAAACAATAGCGGAGGTTGAAAACCTATTTGTGGTTTCATCTGGCGTTGAAAAGGGAGATGTTATTGTGGCAAAAGGCGCCAACAAATTACGGGGCGATTCTAAAATAAAGCCGCAAGAAATGCCTTTTGACAGTATTGCTAAACCTATTGAAAAAGTTTTCAGATAATCGTTGAATAAAAAAAAGTTATGTTAAAAACCTTTATAGACAGACCCGTACTCTCTACGGTTATCTCAATAATCATAGTTATTTTGGGTGTTTTGGGCCTTACCAATCTTCCCATAACTCAGTATCCTGATATTGCA
>Ga0209309_10003425_pt1 | contig 13698 bp, 14 predicted proteins | sample COGITO_mtgs_1204_2_FD_184807 | JGI IMG/M metagenome (GOLD analysis project Ga0209309, IMG submission 184807) | Pelagic marine microbial communities from North Sea - COGITO_mtgs_120412 (SPAdes) (version 2) | ecosystem: Environmental > Aquatic > Marine > Epipelagic ...
TGGATTCGTAGAATCATGGTAAACGAATCCATTAGTGAATTACGAAGACAGAACAAACTCTTTTTTAAAGACGAATCGGTTATTGAAAATTCATTTGAACACGCAACTTCTATCGATACCGGTTTTGAAGTAGAAGAAATCCAAAAAGTGATAGACAGTTTACCAAATGGCTACAAAACGGTATTTGTTTTATATGCGGTAGAAGGCTATAAGCACAGTGAAATTGCCGAATTGTTGCAGATAAGTGAAGGTACTTCAAAATCGCAACTATCCAAAGCCCGCAAGATGCTTCAAAACAATATTAATAAACAAAATGACGTGAATTATGGAGCCCAATAAATTTGAAGAAAGCATTCGCGAAAAATTACAAGAAAGGGAAATACAACCATCCGAAGACTCTTGGAGTAAATTGAATGCCCGTTTAGGAAAACCTGAAAAAAAGAAAAGCTATGTTCTTTGGTACGCAGTAGCGGCTAGTTTGGTAAGTGTTTTAGTGATCGGGTCATTGTTATTTACTAAAAATGAAGTGATTTCAGATGCTGAAAATTTAGTGGAAGCACCTGTTAATAAAGAAACAATAGTTTCTGAAAAGCAACCAGAATTTATTCCGCAGGAAACTAATTCAGAAAAAATTGCGGCTGAAGAGACTACTAAAATAGAACAAAAAAAGAAACAACAAGTTCCAAACAAACAACTTGCAACGCAAAATATACAACCAGAAGAATCTGTTGAAATTTCTCCTGAAAAAGAAGAAGCAATAGCCAAAACTGAAACCAACTTTAAAGAGCAATCTATTCCGAAGGACAAAGTAGTAAATAAAACCAACGAGCGCTTTATTGAGAATAAAGTTGACGAAGTAGTAGCACAGGTAAAAGAAATTCAAAGTAAAAACAACAAAGTAACCCCTGAAGAAATCGATGCACTTTTGGCCAATGCGCAACGAGATATTAAAACCAGACAAATACTCAATCCTGAAACTCAAAAAGTAGATGCTGCAGCCCTACTTTTAGATGTAGAAATGGAATTGGAACGAAGTTTTCGAGAAAAAGTATTCGATGCTTTGGGCGACGGCTTTAATAAAGTTCGCACCGCCGTTGTAGAACGAAATAACTAGTCCTCGCAAAAGCGGGAATTTGTAAAACCTCTAACAAAAAAATCATTCATTCATCAATCACGCCCGGAGGCAATCCCTTCCAAAACTGGGAGGGAAGCCAAAAGGCACTAAATCACACAAATCATGAAAATATTTACCTATTGTACCGCAATCACGGTATGGCTGCTGACTATGGTCTCAGTAAACGCACAAGAAAATAATTTAGCAGATGATATCGCTATATTAAAAGCTGCACAGGAGCAAATTGTAACCGAAGAAAAAGCTGCGCTTAAAAATGAAGTGGAGAACATCAATCAGCGGTTTGAAAAAGACGAAATATCCTTAACTGAAGCAGAAGAGTTAAAAGAACAAGCTGCTGAAAAACGAGCACTGAATATTGAAAATCGTTTGGCAATTATCGATAATAAAATTGCTTTGCTAGAGCGTAACGGCGGCAGCGAAAATTTAGCTGATGATTCTGAAAGAGTCGTCTTAACAATTGGTTCGGGCGATAAGGAAAATTCCTATATTTTCTTAGGGAAAAAGAACAGAGCAAAAAAGTACGATCGCAGAACAACGAGTGCCTTTGTATTGGCAGTTGGTTTAAATAACGTGATCACTGAAGGAGAATCGTTAGACGATTCAGATTTTAAAATAGGAGGAAGCCGTTTTGCTGAAATCGGTTGGGCATGGAGAACACGCGTGTTTAAAAACACCAATTGGTTACGCGTAAAATATGGTTTTTCATTTCAGTTTAATGGATTAAAACCTACCGATAACCGTTACTATGTAGATACTGGTGATCAAACTGAATTGCAAGAATTCCGGTTAGATTTGGATAAATCGAAGTTTAGAATGGACAATTTGGTGTTCCCAGTACATTTTGAATTTGGCCCTTCAGAAAAAATAGAAAAAGATGACTATTTTAGATACAATACCTACAATAAAATTAAAGTTGGTCTTGGTGGGTATGCAGGCTTTAATCTTAGTTCGCGTCAAAAATTGAAATATTCCGAAGACGGCGAAGATGTAAAAGAGAAGTTGAAAGCAAGTTACAATACCAACAATTTTATTTATGGAGTAAGTGGTTATGTCGGTTGGAAAGGAGCAGCCGTGTATTTAAAATATGACCTGAACACAATTTTTAAAGACAATCCTATTGAACAGCGAAACATTTCGTTAGGCCTTCGCTTCGATGTAGATTAATGTGTTAATTACGTGTATTTTTAAAGCTTCTTTTTTCTGAAAAGGAGCTTTTTTGATTGAATAGCCATATTTTTATTTATGCTATCTTATCTTGTAAGGTTTTCAAAACCTTGTGGGTATTTTTGAAAGCCCTATTTGTTGATAAGAATTTAATCCATTAAATACATATTTCAGCATAATTCCACATCTTTGAATACTGAATACTGAATACTGAATACTGAATACTGAATACTGAATACTGAATACTGAATACTGAATACTGAATACTGAATACTGAACCATGATATCAAAAACCACCATAGACAATGTATTTGAAACGGCTCGCGTAGAGGAAGTTATTGGTGATTTTGTTCAGTTAAAAAAATCAGGTAGTAACTTTAAAGGCTTGAGTCCGTTTACCGAAGAGCGCACACCGAGTTTTATGGTATCGCCTGTAAAACAGATTTGGAAAGATTTCAGTAGCGGAAAAGGAGGGAATGTGGTCGCTTTTTTGATGGAGCACGAGCATTTTACCTATCCGGAAGCGATAAAATACCTCGCAAAAAAGTACGGAATTGAAATTGAAGAAACCGAACAAAGCGACGAGCAAAAACAACAAGCTGACGAACGCGAAAGCTTATATCTAGTCAGTGAGTTTGCTAAAGATTATTTTAAGCAAGTTTTATTCAAAACCGAAGAAGGTAAAGCCATTGGTCTAAGCTATTTTAAAGAACGTGGTTTTACGGAAGAAACCATTAAAAAATTCGATTTAGGATTTTCTCCCGATAGTTGGGATGCGTTTACCAATCACGCGATAAAAAAAGGGTACAAACTCGATTATCTTGAAAAAACAGGACTCTCCATTGTAAAAGGAGAGAAACAATTTGACCGTTTTAAAGGTCGGGTTATGTTTCCTATTCGAAGTATGAGTGGTCGTACCTTGGGGTTTGGTGGTCGGATACTTACCAACGATAAAAAAGCGGCGAAATACCTAAACTCTCCAGAGAGTGATATTTACCATAAAAGTAAGGTCTTGTATGGTATTTATAGTGCTAAACAGAGCATTGCAAAAGAAGATAACTGTTATCTAGTAGAGGGTTATACCGATGTTATTCAATTTCACCAAACCGGAATTGAAAATGTCGTTTCATCATCGGGTACGGCGTTAACGCCTGAACAAATTAGACTGGTAAACCGATTGACGCAAAACATCACTGTTTTATTTGATGGTGATGCGGCTGGATTGCGCGCTTCGCTTCGTGGGGTCGATTTAATTTTGGAACAGGGAATGAACGTAAAAATTTGTACGTTCCCAGAAGGAGAAGATCCCGATAGTTTTTCACGGAAAAATTCACTGGAAAGAGTGACCACTTTCCTTGAAGAAAACTCACGTGATTTTATTTCGTTTAAAGCGTCTTTGCTAGCTAAAGAGGCGAAAAACGATCCGATTAAAAAAGCCGATACCATTCGTGATATGGTCGTGAGTATTTCAAAAATACCCGATGTAATCAAGCAAGAGGTCTACATTAAGGAATGTTCCCGAATTATGGATATTTCGGAAGAAGTTCTTTTTAATACGTTAGCTCAGTTACTTCAGAAAGATAAAAGGGATGCTTCGCGAAAGAAACCGACTGAAAAACGGTCTATGGAGGTGGTTTCTTCGGAAAAAGAAAAGGTAGAAAAGATTGATGTTCAATATGAATTGGAGCGTAAAATCATAGAAATTCTTTTGCTTTACGGAACCAAAGAAGAAAATTTCGAAGACTTAGTCTTGGAAACGGATGAAAAGGGCGAAATTACTTTTACTCCAGAAATGCAAACGACCACGGTGTTTCAGAAAATATTTTTAGACCTTCAAGAAGATGAAATAGAGTTTACAAATGAAGCGTTTAAGGATTTATATTATGAAATTATCAATCGATTAAATAGAGAAGAAAACTTAAAAGTTGATTCTTTTGTAAACAGTTTGCAACCTGAAAAAGCATCGGCTGTGACCGATATTTTAATGGAAGAAGAAAAGTACAGTTTGCACGATTGGGAGCGCAATGAGATTTATGTTAAAGAAAAAAAACATTCTGTTTCACAAGTGGTGAGTGAAACAATTTTAAACTTACGCCGCGAACTGGTGAACCAAAAGATTAAAGAGCTTTCAGATGCCATTAAAGAGCAAAAACCAGACAGCAAACAAGTAGACCTACAAGATATTGTAGATTATATTACCCTTAAAAAGATTCTTTCAGAAAAACTGCGTAGAGTTCTATAATTACCCAAATTGAAACATACGTGATTGGTGGATCAAGTCTGCCAAATTATCTACTTTCAACTTTTTCAATAAACGTGTTTTATACGTGCTTACCGTTTTTTCGTTAATGTTTAGTGCGTTAGCAATATCCTTGTTCCTTTTCCCTCTTGAAAGAAGGTTTAGTACTTCAATTTCGCGTGATGAAAGCTTTTTATAACGGCTTATAGCGCTACTTTCACCTACATTACGGCTAGTGAAGGTAGAGGTGAGTTCTTCGTTTAAGAAAATTCCACCTTTTGCAATTTTATCAAGTGCGTCTAAAAATACTTGTGTAGAAGCTGTTTTCGGAACATAGCCTGCTGCACCAGATTTTATAGAACGCAGGGCATAAATTTCTTCAGGATGGGTAGAAAAAATCAATACCCGTGTTTGTGGAAACGATTCTTTAATGCTTCGTAAAGCGTTAATGCCGTTTATTTGCGGCATATCTATTTCCATGATTAGAATATCAGGATTATGATCCTGTAGACTTTTGTAGAGCTCTTCCCCATTATTAACTTTTGCAAGTATTGAGAATTCATCTTTTTTATTTTTCAGCATACAAGAAATCCCTTTCCGGGTAATTGGATGATGATCTGCAATGACAATTTTTTTCATTAGTCTCTTTGTTGTTAAATACCTTAATTTTTATAAGGGAGCAAAAAGTGTGAGGTTTGTAATACTAATACTACAAATCAAAACTAAAAAAAAGATTGTCAGTAAGAGAGATTATTCGTTCAACGTACAGAAAACTCGTTGAATATTATAAAACCTTGTAGGAATTAGGAATATTACAGACTGGAATGGGGTTCATTTTGTGTTTATTAGCGTTATTGAGGCGTACGTAAATGTTAAAAACAACCTTTTTTCTACCGTCAAAATCGCTTGGGCTACTACCTTTTTCATGCATTTTCATGGCCCATTCCAATTCGTCATAACTAGCCCCAATTTGATCTTCATCGGTACGGCTATCACCAAAAAGTCCATCTGTTGGTGCAGCTTCTAAAATTGAATGTGGAACATCAAGAAAACGGCCTATTTCATAGACTTCGCTTTTAAGCAAATCGGCAATCGGACTTAAATCTACCCCGCCATCGCCATATTTCGTGTAAAAACCGACGCCAAAATCCTCTATTTTATTACCTGTTCCGGCAACTAAATACCGATGCAAACCTGCAAAATAGTATAATGTACTCATGCGTAAGCGAGCTCTCGTATTGGCCAATGTTAAATCTAAAAGTTCATTTCCATCAGTTTGTGGAACGTCTTTTTTAAATTGTTCAAAAACAGAAGTAAGATCAACATTCGTATCAGTCACATTTGCATAGTGTGTTTTTAAAGAAGCAATGTGCTCTTGGCCTCGCGTAACTTGGCTTTGAGCCTGATGAATGGGCATTTCTATACATAATGTTCTAAGTCCTGTTTTAGCACACAACGCAGATGTTACAGCAGAATCAATTCCGCCACTTATTCCTACAACAAAACCATTCATTTTAGCTTGAGTACAATATTCTTTTAACCAATTTACGATGTAATCAACTACTTTTTCGGTTTGCATGTTGCGTGTTTTTATATGGATAATCTTTAGGTTGTCAATAATCAATAAGCTAATTATTTTGAACTATAAAGCCTACCTTTGCACACAAAAATAAACTAAAGTTAAAATTTAAAAAAGGGGATGACGTTAAACAGTTGTCAAATGCTACATTTTATGAAAAAATATATGTTCTTTCTTTTTACTATTTTGTTGGTAGCTTGTGATTCTACTAGTGAAAACGAAAAGGAGATTGAAGCGATACCAATAGATGTAAATATTGTTCGTTTTGATAAAGAATTTGCGGCCGCTACTGTTCAGGATATTCCAAAACTGAAGAAAAAATTTCCGCTTTTTTTTCCAAAACGATTTGCAGATAGTGTTTGGGTGAATAGAATTCAAGATACATTACAACAGCAATTAGACAAAGAAGTTGCCAATCAATTTCCTGATAACTCTGAACTTGAAGATCAGTTCATTCCGTTGTTTCAACATATAAAATATTACTTTCCTGAGTTTAAGACTCCATCGGTTTATACAGTAACTTCAGATGTAGATTATAATAGTAAAGTAATCGCAACAGATACGATGTTAATTCTAGCCTTGGATACGTATTTAGGAAGTGAACACCACTTTTATGAAGGCATTCAAGAATATATAGCTAAAGACTTAAAACCTTCTCAAATAGCGCCAGATATAGCTTCGGTTTATGCACGACAACTTATTTCAAAACCGCAAAAACGAGATTTATTGGCACAAATGATTTTCTTCGGAAAAGAGCTATACTTAAAAGACCTTTGGCTACCTAAAACTCCCGATGCAGAAAAAATAGGGTACACCGAACCTGAATTGCAATGGGCGAAAAAAAATGAAGAATATATGTGGCGTTATTTTGTAGAAAAAGAACTGCTATACAGTACCAACCCTAAATTACCGGCTCGTTTTATAAACAAAGCTCCGTTTTCCAAATTTTATTTGGAAATAGATAACGATTCCCCAGGAATGGTTGGGCGTTATCTAGGTTGGCAAATTGTTCGGGCTTATATGGAAAACAACGCTATAAGTCTGCAAAAAATGCTTCAGGAAAAACCAGAAACAATTTTTAATAATTCAAAATATAAACCTAAAAAGTGATGGCAAAAAACACTTCAGAAATTAAAATAAACATAGATCTTGACGAAAATAAAGTGCCTGAAAAATTACAATGGTCTGCACCCGATGGAGGTGTGGATAATGAAGAAGCAAAAGCAATTTTTTTGAATGTTTGGGATCACGATAAAAGAGAGTCGTTACGTATTGACCTTTGGACAAAAGACATGCCGTTAGATGACATGAAAATATTTTTTCACCAAACGTTAAGTGCTATGGCCGAAACCTTTGAGCGTGCGACAAACGATGAAAAAATGGGTGCCACAATGCGTGATTTCTGTGATTACTTTGCAGAAAAACTAGAGCTTAACAAAGAATAATGCGACTCATATTTGTATACAATGCAAATTCCGGAAAACGCAATGCCTATGTAGATAGCTTGCATAAAATTGTAAGCCCTTCAACCTATACTTGTAGTCTTTGCAAATTAACGTATGGTGTTTTTTCAGAAAAGAAAAATTGGAAGACATTTCGAGAGCAAGAAGGTGTAGAAATAGATTTTTACCATAAAGATGAATTTGTAAAAGAATTTAAATCTAAATGGTTGCCTAAATATACGTTTCCAATAATCCTTTCAGAAAAAGATGGCGAATTAGATGTTTTTCTTTCTTCGGAAAAATTAAATGAAATAGAAACGGTGGGTTCGCTTATTAAAGCAATTAAGAAAGGTCTAGCGTCCCGTTAATTTGATCGATATATTGTAAAACCTCGTCACGACCCATGGTGTTCGTTGATGAGGTTACAAAATATTGGGGCATTTCTACCCAGGTTTCAAGCATTTTTTCTTGATATGCTTTTAGGTTTCGTTCTAATGCTTTGGGTTTTAATTTATCAGCTTTGGTAAAAATGATAGCAAATGGCAACTGATTTTCACCCAACCATTCCATAAATTCAAGATCGATAGGTTGTGGTTCGTGGCGGGAATCAATCAAAACAAACCCCATAATAAGCTGTTCCCTGTTTTTAAAATACTCCGTAATAAATTTCTGAAACGTCTTTTTGCTTCTTTTTGAAACCTTGGCATATCCATACCCAGGTAAATCGACTAGGTGCCAGTTTTTATTGACTAAAAAGTGATTAATAAGTTGCGTTTTTCCTGGACGTCCCGATGTTTTAGCAAGCTTTTTTCGTTGCATCAACATGTTGATAAGAGATGATTTACCAACGTTAGATCGGCCAATAAATGCATATTCCGCTAAACGGGATTTTGGGCATTTGGCAACATCGCTGTTGCTCATTACAAATTCGGCCTCTTTAATCTGCATAGTGTTTAATAATTTCGTTTCTGTAACCAAGCGTAGAGAACGTCGTTAAACTCATCAGGGTGTTCCATCATCGCTGCGTGGCCACATTTATCGATCCAATATAAATCGGAGTCTGGCAATAATTGATTGAATTCAGTAGCAACTTCAGGAGGGGTTACATTGTCATTTTTCCCCCAAATAATACACGTAGGCGTATTCATTTCAGGTAAATCTTTTGCCATATTATGCCGAATAGCGCTTTTTGCAATAGCAAGCGTTCTAATTAATTTGTTTCGGTCGTTCACAGTAGCGTATACTTCGTCAACAATTTCTTTGGTAGCGACAGCAGGATCGTAAAAAACATTTTCAGCTTTTTTCTGAATATAATCATAGTCACCTCGCTTCGGGTAACTTTCACCCATAGCGCTCTCGTAAAGTCCAGAACTTCCTGTGATTACAAGCGCTTTCACTTTTTCAGGATATAATTTTGTGCAAAGCAAACCAATATGGCCGCCCAGTGAATTTCCTAACAAAATAACTTCCTCAAATCCTTTATGATCAATAAACTCTGAAACGTATTTCGCAAAGTTTTTTACGTTCGTTTTCAGTAAGGACATCTCGTAGATAGGAAGTTCAGGAATTAAGACTTTGTAGCCTTTTTCGGGGAAAAAGTTAGTAACGCCATCAAAATTGCTTAAGCCACCCATTAATCCGTGTAAAACGACAACTGGCGTGCCTTCACCTAGTTCTATGTATTTAAATTTTCCTTCTTCGTGTATTTGGTTCGCCATTCAATACTGAAATTATAAGAAGCAAAAGTAATCAAAATTATAGAACAATACCTTTCTTCCTAACAGACAGTGCAATATTAATTTTTTATAAAGATCCTTCTTCTTAACCAGAAACTTTACAAATAACTAGGCTCTTTTCTATAGTAGAAGAATTGCTAATATGCTTGAATTAAAAAGGTTGTTAACAATAAAATTGCGCTCGGCACTGAACAATTAGCAGGTGGTAAAACTTATCAACAAAGTGGTAAAAAGTGGTAAAAAGTGGTAAAACTTCTTTATATTTGAAACTACTAATAGTCAAAAAGTAACCCCTTAGTGCTCAATTTAATAGGTACATACGAATGTAAAGCAGACTCGAAAGGTCGGGTCATGATGCCGTCTGCGCTAAAAAAGCAATTAGCTCCAGTAACGCCAAGTGGCTTTGTGGTTAAGCGTGCTGTTTTTCAGCCGTGTCTTGAGTTGTACCCGATGGATGAGTGGAATGAACTCATGGCTAAGATGGGCAAACTGAACCGATTTAACCGTAAAAACAACGACTTTATCCGTCGCTTTACGGCAGGAGTTAAAACGGTTGAACTGGATGCTACGGGTAGGCTATTGATACCAAAAGACTTAATGTCTTTTGCTGGCTTGAATAAAGAGTTAGTACTCTCTTCAGCAATAAACATTGTGGAGATTTGGGATAAAGAAAAATACGAACAAGCCATTAACGATGCTGCTAGTGATTTTGCAGACCTGGCAGAGGAGGTGATGGGCGATGTCAACGATGATGATCATGGAATATCATAATCCGGTATTATTAACCGAAACGGTTGATGGGCTAGACATAGATCCTAATGGGGTGTATGTTGATGTGACCTTTGGCGGCGGTGGGCATTCGCAAGAAATATTAAAGCGTCTTGGTGAAAACGGAAAATTGATAGCCTTTGACCAAGACAAAGATGCGCTTGAGAATGCTATCGACGACCCGAGATTTTTATTGATTAATGAAAATTTCAGATTTCTCAAGCGCTTCTTACGCTTTTATGGGCATAAAGAAGTTGACGGTATTTTAGGAGACTTTGGCGTTTCATCGCATCAGTTTGATGTGGCAGAACGTGGTTTTTCAACTCGTTTTGAAGCAGATTTAGATATGCGAATGAACCAGAAGAGTGAGTTTTCTGCTTTTAATGTGGTTAATAATTATGCGGAAAAACAATTGCGGGATGTGCTTTCGCAGTATGGTGAGTTAAGAGCAGCATCTGGAATGGCACGCGTAATCGTTGAGGCAAGAAAAGATGGTGAAATAAAAACCAGTGAGCAACTTAAAAAAGCGTTAGGAAGGTTTTTGCCGAAGCATAGAGAAAATAAAATATTGGCTCAAATTTATCAAGCGATTCGCATAGAGGTAAATCAAGAGCTGGAGGCTTTAAAAGAATTTTTATTGCAAACGCAAGAGGTTCTAAAACCTGGCGGTAGGTTGAGTTTGATTAGCTATCATTCGTTAGAAGATCGTTTGGTGAAAAGATATATGCGGGACGGACAGTTTCAGGGCCAGCCAGAGAAAGATATGTTTGGAAGAGTAGAAGTGCCTTTTAAACGAGTGGGAAAATTTATAATTCCTTCCAAAGAAGAAATAAAAGAAAATAATCGCGCTCGAAGTGCAAAACTTCGAGTAGCAGAGAAAGTATAATGAAGAAAAACTTTTACAACATAATAAAGGGGAAGTTTTTAGTGAATGATGACGCGCTTAAAAATTGGCGTTTCATCTTCTTCCTGTCATTATTAGCGTTAGTTATGATTGCGAGTTCGCACAGTGCTGATAAAAAAGTGTACCGAATAGCGAAGCTTAATAATGAAGTAAAAGAGTTGAAAAGTGAATACCTCGATATCCGAAAACAGCTTATGCAAACCCGGATGGAAAGTAAAATTGAAGTGGCGATGGCAAAAAGGGGATTGAAACCTTCGGTTACGCCCCCTCAAAAAATTAAAATTATAAACAAAGAATAGTACGGTGGCCATAGAGGAAAAAAACATATTGAATCGCCTTTATATTATCGCAGGATGTATGTTCATCTTCGCGATTGCTGTTGCTGGTAAATTGGTGAACATTCAATTTGTCGAAGGTGATGAATATCGTGAGTTAGCTCTTAAAAACACGACGCGCAATTTTGTGATTCCAGCCAATAGAGGAAATGTGTATGCTGAAGACGGAAGTCTATTGGCAACTTCGGTTCCTAAATACGATATCCGGTTTGATGCTGTAACCGTTTCTTCTGAAAATTTCAAAAACTATATTGTTCCTGTTTCTAAAGAAATGAGCAAGATGTTTAATCGTCCTGCTTCGTATTATCAAAATGTTTTTAGAAAAGCGCGTGCTAACAAAAATAGATATCTGCTGATTGCTCAAAATTTAGGGTATTCAGATTATATAAAACTGAAAAACTTTCCACTTTTTAAATTAGGCCCCTACAAAGGCGGAATTATCGTAGAACAACGCACCGTGCGAGAACATCCATTAGGAAAAGTAGCAGAGCGTCTAGTGGGAAATCAAGAAAATAACAGTCCTGGAGTATATGAAGTAGGTTTTGAAGGGGCTTTTGATGATTATCTAAGAGGAAAAGAAGGAAAACGATTAAAACAAAAGATTGCTCGTGGTCAATGGAAGCCGGTTTTTGATGAAAATGAAGTAGAACCACAAGATGGCTACGATGTAATTTCAACGATAAACGCAAACATTCAAGATATCGCGCATCATGCGTTGTTAAAGCAAATGGAATATTACGAAGCCGAACACGGTTCTGTGATTGTAATGGAAGTAAAAACGGGCGAAATAAAAGCGGTTGCCAATCTCGGTAGAACTTCCAACGGAAATTATTACGAAAAATTGAATTACGCGGTAGGCGAAAGCCACGAACCGGGTTCTACATTTAAGGTAATGGCCATGATGGCGGCTCTGGAAGATGAAAAGATAGACACGACAACGGTAGTTGATACCAAAGAAGGTAGAAAGCGGTTTTACGGCCGTTACATTCACGATTCCAAACACGGTGGGTATGGAAAAATTTCCGCAGCCAAAGCATTAGAGGTGTCTTCAAATATTGGATTGGCCACTATTATAGATGAAGCATACGCTGAAAACCCCGAACAATTTATTGATCATTTAAAGGAATGGCGTTTAGATAAAAAAATAGGAATTCCTATTAAGGGTGAAGGTAAGCCTGTAATACCAGAACCGGGACATAAGCTATGGAGTAAAAATGCGCTTCCTTCAATGGCATACGGATATAACTTACGCCTAACCCCACTGCAAACATTGGCGTTTTATAATGCCGTAGCTAACGATGGTGTGATGGTAAAACCTCGTTTTATTAAAGAAATAAGAGCTTGGAATCAAGAGGTAGAAACGTTTGAAACAGAAGTGGTCAATGAGAAAATTTGTTCAGACAAAACCCTACATGAAATTCGGGATATTCTTAAAAACATTGTAAGACGTGGAACTGGAAAATCCTTGTACTCCAAATACTTTTCCATGGCAGGAAAAACAGGAACAGCTCGTACAGAATATTGGATGGACAATTGGGAAAAAGATAAAAGATATATTTCATCTTTTGCAGGATATTTCCCGGCTGATAGCCCAAAATATTCTTGTATTGTAGTAATACACAAACCAAGTACAAAAAAGGGGTATTATGGAGCCGATGTAACCGGCCCGGTTTTTAAACGTATTGCACAAAAAATCTTTACCGATTCGCCATTAATTGCTGAAATAGCAAATATAGATGAGGAAGATCCCATTTTAGAAAAAGATTACGAAACGTATTACCCAAAAGCACAAGCACATTACACTAAAGTTCCAAATGTAACAGGAATGGCGGGTATGGATGCTGTTTCATTGCTTGAAAATTTAGGTTTGAAAGTACAAACGGTAGGGAACGGTACTGTGGCTAATCAATCCATAGAATCTGGTGAAGTATTAAAACGCGGTCAACAAATAACCTTGAAATTATCGTGATAGTATTAAAAGACATACTCTATAAAATTCCAATCGAAAAAACGATAGGAAGTACAGCTGTGGCCGTGCGTAATATTGAATTCGATTCAAGAAACGTTGGGCTTAACGATATTTTTGTTGCGATAAAAGGAACAGTTTCAGATGGTCATGACTATATTTTAAAAGCTTCGGAACAAGGAGCATTGGTTATTATTTGTGAAACGCTTCCCGAAACAATCATCAATGGCATCACTTACGTGCAAGTGGCCGATTCGCATAAAGCATTAGCAATTTTGGCCGCCAATTATTATGAAAAACCTTCTGAAAAAATTCAGCTAATCGGAATTACAGGTACCAATGGAAAAACAACCATTTCAACCTTATTATACGATTTATTTACAGCAGCCGGCTATAAAACGGGACTGATTTCCACAGTAAAAGTGATGGT